>Ga0315282_10010787_pt1 | contig 14261 bp, 5 predicted proteins | sample YL17G07_20_MG_FD_203693 | JGI IMG/M metagenome (GOLD analysis project Ga0315282, IMG submission 203693) | Sediment microbial communities from Yellowstone Lake, YNP, Wyoming, USA - YL17G07_20 | ecosystem: Environmental > Aquatic > Freshwater > Lake > Sediment | place: USA: Wyoming | collected...
ACGTGCGTGCGCCATCGCCCCAGTACCAGTAGAAGCCGTAGATGTCGAAGGCTGCGGCGTTCCCTGGAGCTCCCACGTAGTTGAGCCTGCTCACGCTTGAGTCGGTGAGCGGACACCAGCTGTACCATGTGGAAGCGGGCATGTTGTAGAACACGTGCGACCAGTAGGCGCGTTGTCCCGAGCTAGCTGTGACAGTGCCCTTGCCCATGCCGGCACCTTGCGTTGCCACCTTGGTGCCGCCTGTCTTAGTGTTGCCCCAGAGCCAGTCAAGAGCAGCCGTGTAGTTGTAGTAGGCTCCTCCTGGCGTGCCTTGGCGAGTGTAGAGGTTAGGCTCGGCTTGGCCGTAGATCGTGGCACCTACCAAGTTGTTGTTGGCGTCAAAGGCTTCCACTCGGACCCAGCCGGTGAAGTTGGCTGGTAGTCCCTCGTGGCGGAAGTCGAAGACGACGCGTATCTGTCCGCCTTGGATCAGGTCTGTTTCGATATCAGCTCTGCCGGAGAGTGGCACTTGCATTGGGTAGGATCTATCGCTGCGCATCACGTATCCATAGGTGTACGCGCTGTAGCTGTACTCGCCTGGTAGTAGGCGTGTCGATCTATATCCTGCATCATACAGGATCGCAGAGACGTAGCCTGTCTCCCACCAAGCGTCGCTTCCTGTGTAGTTGATGCCTAGGTGCTCGTGGCGTCCGGCCAAGTTCAGTTTGTCGATGTCATACGGGGTCACACCTTTGGCTCCGTATAGCTGTCCGGGTATCGTGTAGCCAGCCGTTGCGTTGCCTGGGTCTTGGACGAAACCGTAGAGGGTTGGGTCCAACACATCAACGACGTTGTTAGACATGTCGAGGAACTTCACGTATACCTCGGCGCCTGGGAACGTCCAGGGGCGAGAGTGGGCTGGGATCTCGAAGTCTGTTGAGCGTAGGCTGATCCAGACGTACGCGCAGACAGTGCTGAAGCTTAGGCGGACGGGGGTGTTGCAGAGGAAGACTGATGCTTGCGGGTCGGCGCCGGCTATGTTGTACCAGCCGTTGCCGGTAACGTGAGGTGCAGGGTATGTTCCCGCGCTCGTTCCGTAGAATCCTGCGGGGTCACCCATGTCGGTGAACCACATCTTGATCGTGTATGGGTTGCCTGCGAGAGGTACAGTTCCTCCTGAGTGTGTTGACGCTGTCGGGTTCAGGCCGTAATCCTTGACTGAGGTGGGTTCACCGAAGGCGTCGCCGTTCGGGAATACGCCGTTCCATCCCTCAAGGACGATGCCGCCTGTGTATCCTGGCTTCAGTCCTGCCACCCACTTAGAGCCCTTGAGGTATTGCGATGAGGCGTCAACGCCGTTAATGTCTGAGCCCATGAGCTTTGTGACGTTCATGAGCATGGCGCCTCTCTCATTTCCTCCGGTGTCCGTGGCTGACAGAACTAGGGTTGATCCCGGCACGGTGGTTGAAACTGCATCGATGTGCATCGTGGGTTCGAGCCAGTTGCTTCTCCTGAGGTCGAATTGGAGACTATAGTCGCTTGCTGCGAGGCTGAATGTGCGTTGGTACGCATCCATCTCGTCCATTATGTAGCCTGTGACGAATGCCTCAACAGTGTACTGGCCTTTCGGCATACCAGCAATGTAGTCGGCTTTGGATCCAAGTGCATGGCCGTCCCAATGAGTTGACGGGTACTTTCGTACGGTGCCAAGCATGTCGTAGTTGTCGACCAGCGATCCGTGCCAACTCGTCGCGGTGGGTTTGCACCCACTGTCATCGTGGAGACCGAGGAGCGGGTTGGATGATGCAATTGCCTTGCGGCCTGAGTTCATGTCTGACGCCCACCAGCCTATCATGTTATTGCTTGCATCGTAGAGTTCGACCATCATGTCCCTCCACGGAGCCGAATCGTCAGGTGCGGCGCTGGGGTTGTTCGTGCCGTAGGGCAGCTGCCACAGGTTATGCCATGGAATGGCGCCTGTGCCATGTTTCGACCAGATAGTGACCCATACAGTTGGAGAGCCGTAGACGGTAATGAAGTGCGAGTAGGATTGGCCTGCGTCGAGAGTGAAGCGGTCAGTTGTGGTTGGGTCGAATCCGGAGGCCTGAGCTGTGAGCGTGTAGGTGCCTGCGGCTAATCCGAAGAGCCACACACTGTAACATGCCCAGCCGGCGCTGCTAGTACCTGCATAGTCATTCCCGGTTGAGCCCCAATATCCGACGCCTTTGACTGCGCGGCCTTGTGGGGTTGTACCTTCAGCCAGGACCTCTCCCGAGACGTACGGAGGAGCCTTGGAGCCTTTTGTCTCAACTGTCACGTGATCGTACGCCGGGTTCAACTCAGACTTGACGATGATTATCGGGTAGTTGTCTGCTCCTATGTCGCTGCTTGACCCAGATCCGGCGGTGGCATAGTATCTGATCTTGAAGAAGTAGAGACCTGCGTTGTCGGGTGCTCTAAGGTTGAACAGTCGAACGTGGTACACGCCCTTCATGATCGTCAGTGTGTCGTAGTTGGCGTCGCTATATGCTGTCCAAGACTTGCTGATTCCGATTCTCACTCGGGTCCAGCCTGGCGCGTAGGTGTCGTAGTCGAGCTGTGTTCCAACCCGGATGTACCTATTGTCGTTCGTTATGTCCGTCCAGACTGACTCGTCCTTAGTGGGGGCGAGGAACTTGAACTCTGGCGGAACATAGATCATTAGGCCAGCGATTGAGGTTGCCGTTATGTTGAAGTCGAACTGCAAGTCACCGGTACTGTCTGAGCTGCTTGCCAAGATGGCATAGTTCAGATAGTTGTCGATGATCTGTTGTCTCTGCGCTAGAGACGTGTCGTTCTCACTCCAGAGAGTGCCAAGCGTGTGGCTGAAGCCACCCTTGTACAGGTCAGGAACTCCTGGATGAAGGAACACACACATGACAGGGTTCTTGCAGTTTGTAGTTGCTTGGAAACCAACAGCTTCTGCCTTTGGAGCGAGTGCTGTGAAAAGCCCTAGTATCATTAGTGTAGCGATTGCTACTGCAGCAAATTTCTTATTCAATTTCTAATTTCACCTATTCTATTTTCAGGTACACACACTCGCATTCGCGTCGCGTGCGTACCATGAAAGGAACAACAGCTCCCCGACCGTATATAAGGCGAACACTCGGAGCCGGACATATTCCCGCGAAAGCAATCCCCCGATACTTGAGTCTCGAATAGGAACTTCGCTTGCGCTGGCCTCAAAGCCTCTATCTCAAGGCAATCGAACAATCGCACACCCGGGACAGCTTCGAAAGTTGTCCTTCAAGAGTCGGAATGTCGTTTGCCCGGCTGTGATCATGAACTTGTGCAGTCGACTACTATCAGGCTTGTCTCGTTCCTTCAAGTTCACGTGCGCCCGCATCACCATTCACGCAACCTCAACGGATATATCGGGACGCTCAGGCTAGCCGCATGCAAGCGTGACGAATCATAGACAATGACGGATGAACTGATAATGAATCGGAATCATGGCTCTCTTCTGATGGGAGCATTCACTTCGGTTGGCCTGTTGGTCTCAGCCTATCTGACTGTTCTGTCCTCTAGTCCTCCTTCCAGTTGCCCTGTCGGTGACTTTACCATTTTTTCGTGTGACGAGGTCATCTGGAGCAAGTACTCGCACTTCTACGGTGTCTCAGTTGCGTTGCTCGGTCTAGTCTGGTTCATCGTTACATTCGCTTTGGTAGTGGGCACTAGGAGAAGCGAGCGGCTAACTCGAATCCTGTTTGCGTGGGCGATACTCGGAGCAGCCGGCGTTGCCGTCTTCGTGTACACCGAGATCTTCCTGCTCGGATCCGTTTGCCCGTTGTGCACCATTGCACATATATCAGGTCTGGCAACATTGGCGCTCTCAACGATTGCATTACGCAAACCGCTTGAGACGGCATAGTCGCCGTGAAAACGCACACTCGACATCAGCAGGGCAGATGTCGTTCTGAAAGAAGGAATCTACATTTGAGGGCACGGATGGTCGAGAATCGAATACCAGAGAACCCTCAAATAGAACAAGACTGGCAAACGAGCAACATTCGTTGCGACAACGTGTTCGGCGAGTAGGTGCACAAGATGAGGAGACGCAGGATAGAACTCGGGTCTGCCGCGACCGGTATTCTACTGCTCCTCTTCATCTCAGTTGTAATGAAGATGACGCCGATGACTGTGCAGGCTCAGACAGAGTGCTCTCATCCGGACAAGACCGGCAAACTCTGCGGCGTTTTCCTTCGCCCTGGCGTGCGAGATGAATTCAAGTCAGGCCATTCAGTCGCTTGGAGCCACACGCTTGACACGCTTCGAGGAACACAGGCAGGACAAGCTCAGCGACAACAGATAGTCGACAGATATCTGGATTACGCAATCCTCGCGAGCATGTCTGACAGTCTCGGAGATTTCCAGTTTGACATCTGGACCCATGTAGGCACCTCCGACATCAGGATCTATCTGCCGTCAAACTTCACCTTCGCGTACGTTTCAAGCGGATACGGTGATGCAACAACAGCAGACAAGATCTATTCTATATGGACGGACATCACTGATGACTACTCATTCATCTCCGTTGCCACGCTAGGGAATGACGATCCGATCGCGCCAGGCTGGAACCGCATCGAGATCGGTCGGATTCCAACAGTCACCTCACCCATACCATCTTTCACAATTACTCCCGACCTACATCATGTTCGGCTCTTTCATGTACGTGCGCCGTTCACAGCGGGCCTATATCATTTCAAGATCTACGTTGACGGTCTCTCTATCGGAGACGGCAACTTCCCGATCGTGATCGTCAAATCGAGCCTGCAACCGGCGTATGTCACCGGACTTGTATTGCTCCAGGGACTTCTACCGCCGACGAACGCATCTGGAAGAATAGTGGCCATAGGTGTAACCGGCCAAGGAAAATACGCAGAGGCAGTCGGATATTTCGGTCCAAAGGATAATGAGACATCTAGCGATCGCGGCAGCTACTACCGGTATTGGCTCTTCGGCTTATCTCCGGGAACGTTCGACCTGACGGCCTCGGCGTCCGGTTTTCTGATGAAATCAACTCGCATCGCAGTCGACCAAGGACAATCGCTGAGACAGGACTTCGAGCTTCAGAAAGGAGTCGAGATCAGCGTGATGGTCTGGTCCAAGGACGAGAAAGGCCCGATCCCTTGGGGAAATCTTTGGCAGCCGCCGTACGGTACAAACAACCCGTACCTCCCAATCAACGATACCGGTCACCACAGGGACATACTGGTCAGACTGCTTGATCAGTACGATGACACTGTAGGCTACTGGGCATCCGATGACATCGGTTCGCCTTATGGCCCACCCTGGAATTCCGCCACAATCGACGGAAAACGCAACTACTCCCCGCTCATCCTGAAACCATCAACCGTTCCGTCGCACAACTCGTATTCGGTAACTCTCACCGACATGAGAGGACTACCATCAAGGAGACTTGATGGTCACGTGCCCGCTGATTCGGCAGACCTAGTTGAAGGAATCGACCCTGGATCCTACACCATAGAAGTCCAGGTTACAGGGTACATAATGCGAGAAGCGGACGATTGGCAGAGAACGTTCACGTTGCCAGCCAGTGCGAAGAACTACTCACTCCAGGTTGATCTCACGCGCAGCAACTGGATCAATGCTTCTGCAATAATCCTTGAGAGCCAACCTCGGCCTGTCTCAAATTGCACTTTCGTCGTCGTTGCGAAGAGCACCGACAACTTGGACAAGGGAATCGCAGCTGGAGTCTTCGACGCCGGAACCCAGGAATCCTCGATTATTCTGGAAGGGTTCAACGTCGCTCATACTTTTGGGGGATTAACGGGAGCACAAGATGCAGCATACCAGGACTATGGCCTTGCGCCGGTTGATTACACGCTTGAAGTCTACATGGCCGATGAGGGAATCCCGTTCCGGCGCGTCAATGGTACAGGCTGGTACTTGGTCGAGGAAGAGGAAATCCAGGTCCATCCCGGGCTCGGACTTGCTGGAATTGAGATCTCGTTCCACATGAAGTCCTGTTCCGTTGATTTCATCTTGAGATCTATTCAGATACAACAACCACCGCGGATTGCTCCGTGGACTTTCCCAGGCGCCGGGATCCGCATATCAATTGTTGATGAGCTCGGCAGCTTGGTAGCGACTCTGGATCCCTTCTACTACGGCTTGATTCAGGATGCGGGAACGACAAATGGCACGATTGGATGGCCGATACCTGGGACGCTTGCGGTGCCGGCGAATTCGTTCGGAGTTAGTCCCTACGACAGCGACAACGTTAACCTTGCCGGCAGACATGGGTTGCTGCGAGTCCGTTTCTCGGGAATAGATCCGGGACCGATCAACGCACTCAGCGGCGCTTACCCGACGCGCATCGAGGAAGGAAAGTACTCTGTCTTTGCCTCCACTCTCGGTTACATCCAGCGGGGCGACTACACTTTCCACGTTCTTGCTGGCGCTCGTAATGATCTTCAATTGGATCTTGTTCAAGGCACGCAGATTCGGGTCGAGGTGGACTTCAAACACGAAAGCTTGCCAACGCCCTTCAATGGCTCCGTCCGGGTAGAGATCTACAACTCTCAAGATCAGCTCGTGGGCGCGTCGATCTATGGACAAGCTCAGCCCAACTATTACACTCTGGCGGGAGTTCTGAACGGTGGTGGCTATCTTAACTACAGCAGGAGCAACGATTTCATGCTGACCCCGGGCCCGGCCGAGGGCACAGACTTCGGTCTACCGAACGCCACTAGGTTTGAAGCACTCAACACGTTTCCGTCCAGTACAGGAAACGGGGGAGACCCTCTTTTCCCAGCCAACTTCGGATTCATCAACGGGCAGAGGGCGGCTATAAGTAGCTACATCTACAGCAGCGAAGTGCATCGACCGATTCCAAGCGGAACCGGAGCTCTCGGAGTACCTGACACTTGGGCGCGCTGGCCTTCGATGATTCGAAGCGACGCAAACAGACTGTCTGTTCCCGCGGGTGGGGTCGCGGCGTTCGACGTCTACGGATTCAACTCCTACTACGGAGGCCCGGACAGCCGAATGGATGGGCTCTGGGCGAATGGTTGGGATACAACAAATGGAGTAGCCCACGCAGACTCTGGAATTCGCGGCAGCAGGGATGCCCTCGAGCTTGACGGCGCAGGTGCATTCACGGTTCGTGTGTGGGCCTTCGACCCATACGGTCCGAACGGTGTGTTCGATTCTGCCGGTCCTGACGGAATCTTCGGAACAGATGATGACTACACTTCGCCCGATCCGATTGACGCGGGACTGAGCGACTTCAGAGCATACGCGCAGACAGCCGAGGTCACCGGCCTTGAGGCGCCTTGGGGAGGCTCGGCGATCGCTCGCATCACCCTTGAGGAACAGCCAAGCCTGCTTGGTAAGATATCCTGGATCGACATGTACGGCGACCAGCGACCTCTCGCGTGGGCTCAGGTGATTGAAGCATCTCCCGGCAGCCACTGGGCTTCATCAGCGACCGGAAGCTACAGGCTGTGGCTTTCGGAGGGCTCGTACGAGTTCATCGTCACCACAACCGGAGAGGAACAGCTCTGGGAACCGTACAGCTTCGAAACCGTCTTCAGCAGGCCCGGCATGCACGTCTCCAACGACGTGACGCTCACAGTGTCGAGCACAGCCACATCGGAGTTTACGAATCTCGTATTCACCGCGGCAATCCCAATGGTCGCCCTGCTGATCATGCCCTCAAAGAGACGTAATGGTAGAAGTCAGACCAAGCGATAGAGAAGCAATGTGTGAATTCTGATTCGGCTGCGACCTGTCAAGCGTTGCGTTAGTTTGCGGCATTAGTGTCAAGGGCAAGCGAGAGCGATTCATGACGCTGAACGCATTCGTGCGGCTAATGGCTTTATCAAAACCAGCCCGAGTTGTGCCCAATCATGCTTGCCTTGCTACCGGCTGATTTGCTGGCGCACAAACTTGAGACATAGAAGATCCGTGGCACTGCTGTTCATCACGATCTTTCTGAATCTCGCGGTAACAGGTTCAGTGACAACCGGGTGGGCCGCAGGCGCGCATGAGCGGGCGTATCAGCTCGTGCCGCCGATGCCACAGTTCACAAGCGAAGCCCCTTCGCTGAACTTTACGATACCATACCCAGTCCCGAGACCCGGCCCCATCGCCGGACAGATCACCGTCCTCGTGATTGCGGTCGAGTTCAAAGACTACAATCACACGCTCTCAACCGAACAAGTCGCGAATCAGACGATCAAATCACTGAACGACTACTACAGTCGAATATCGTACGGAGCGGTTTCGGTTGTTGGCAAAGTCGTTGGATGGGTCAAACTACCGTACTCGATGGCCTCGTACGGAGCAGATAACGGCCCCTTTGTCGACGATCAGGATGGAGACGGGGTTCCAGATACTTGGCGATTGCTGAGGGACGCGGTTCCAACCGTTGCGACACAGGTCGACGTGACAGCGTATCAGCAGATCGTCGTTCTTCATGCTGGAGTCGGAGAGGAGTCAAGCAGAAACACCAACGACATTTGGTCAGTCACATACCTGGGCTGGCCGGTGAATACTGCGCAACGCAACTTCGAGCGATATGCAATTGTTCCGGAGCTTGAAGCGCGCGGACTCGCGACAGTTGGAGTCTACACGCACGAGTTTGGGCATCTGCTAGGCTTGCCGGACCTCTACAGCAGCACGATCGAACAAGTAGGCCCGTGGGATCTGATGGCTAGAGGTGCTTGGAATGGACAGCCAGCCGGATCGAGCCCAGCTGAGATGGGTGCGTGGGACAGGATATTCCTCGGATGGTTAACGCCCGATCACGTCCTCAACATAACACGGCAAACCAAGGTGAACGCAACCATTGATCCAATTGAGCTGCCATCATCTGGTCTGCAAGCGGTCAGAGTTCAGACATCATCTCTAGACTCGAAGCACTACTATCTTGCTGAGGTGAGACAGAAGATTGACTATGACAAAGCCCTCCCATCGAGCGGCGTCCTGGTCGAGTACATTGACGAGACGAGTTCAAACCCTGTCAAAGTCATTGACGCTGTGCAGACGACTTCGACGCTTGACGATGCTCCGTTCCAGGTGGGACAGAAGTACTTAGATGGCAAAAACAACCTCGTCATCTCAGTAGCTAGCACGAACAACTCATCATATTCAATCGTTGTTGACACTCTTGCCCCGAGTGTGGATGTTGCCGTCGAACGTCTGGCACTGAATCCTCCAACGGTTCATCCGAACGTCACCGCGTCCCTTGACGTCGAAGTCGGAAACGAAGGGACACTCAAGGCTAAGCCTTTCTTCGTTGCGATATACCTGAACGACACGCTGTTCGCCTCTCGCAAGATCTCCTTGGGACCTGGAGAGACACAATCGATCCAGCTGTCTTGGACGCCGAAGAGTGGGGGAACCTATTTCTTGAAAGTCGTTCTGGACCCGGAGAAGATACTCGGAGAGAACAACATCGATAACAACGTCAAAACGCTGATGGTAGTCGTCGGATACACCCTGACACTCGGAATTAGACCACCGGGTGCCGGCGCAGATATTCAATGGTGGATCATCGTGAACGGGAACAACGAGACTTATGCCGGCGTGGGTGATTTCCAGATCGGAGTTCTTCAGGGCTCGAATATCGTGCAGATACAGTCAACAATCTACCTCAGCCCCAGCTCTCGTTTCGTATTTCGCCAATGGAGTGACGGGTCCGTCGCGAATCCTCGGACTATCGAAGTCTTGTCAGATATGAGCCTCGGTGTCGATTTCGATGCCCAATATCTGCTTTCGCTTGAGCCAAGCGGAGGGGCGACCAGCGGAGCGGGATGGTACAATTCTGGCACGGTCGTGACGGTGACGGCAACGTCTCCGTCGACTGTCGTCACCGACCAGATACGACTTGTCTTTCTGAGTTGGTCAGGAGACCTGCAATCAGACTCGACATCCATTGTTCTCAACATGACGGCGCCTCACAACTTGAAAGCGAACTGGAAAACCCAATATTACCTCAGCATTCAATCGCCGTACGTTGCTATTGGGGGCGGGTGGTATGATGCGAACTCTCAGGCAGTTGTCTCGCTAAGCTCCCCGGTTGCAACTGGAGACGGCGTAAGGTACGTCTTCGTAGGCTGGTCGGGCGACCTGTCTGGAGCGAACCAGAACCAGTCGCTCATAATGTCGGGGCCGAAGCTTGTCTCAGCCCTGTGGGCGACACAGTATGAGTTGAAACTAGAATCCGAGTACGGCCATGCGAGCGGTGCAGGATGGTACGATCCGAGCACACAGGCCGTATTCGGAGTAGACACGCTGACCATTGATACAGCAAATGATACCCGCCGCGTGTTCACGCAATGGTCCGGGGACGCCACTGGCGGCAGTCAACAGGGAACCGTTACGATGGACGGTCCCAAAGTGATACGGGCAAATTGGAAAACTGAGTACCTAATTACCTTCGTGACGAAAGGAGTTCGCAACGGAACAGTTCTGACAATGGTTCTGAACTCCGTGCCTCACCAAGTGAAGGTCCCGGACACTGTGGAACTCTGGCTCGACGCGGGATCATCCGTTTCATTCTCCAGCAACGCGACCCTGAGCGAGAGCTTCCGGCGCTACGTTTTCCAAGAGTGGAAGAACAGTACAGGAGGCACCATCAAGCCACCGCAGAGCGTCCTCAAACCGGAGAAGTACGTTGCCGCCTACAAGGAACTGTCAGCCTTCCCATGCATAATTGCAACGGTCACATTTGGTTCAGAGGCCACCCCTGAGGTTCAGCTTCTTAGGGGTTTCAGAGATAATCTTGTCCTCTCAACTCATGCTGGATCTGCTTTCATTGACGCCTTCAATTTGTGGTATTACTCATTTAGTCCTCAAGTTGCTGATTTCATCGTTCTCCATGACGCTGTGAGGAGTCCGCTGAGGGCTGTGCTGTACCCACTGCTTGGCATCCTCGAACTCTCGTCCGCGACCTACTCCGTCTTCCAGTCTGTGCCTGAGTTTGCAATCACGATAGCGGGCATTTTGGCAAGCGCATTGATCGGTCTCGTCTACCTGACTCCGATCAGCGTCGTCCTGGTTCGATTCTTGAGAGTAAGGAGGATTGGGGCTAAGCGCACACTGAAAGCTTTCTCGATTTCGCTTCTTGTCGCTGTGGCCATGCTCCTGCTGGGTGAGCTGGCGGGATCGTTGCTGCTGCTTGCCATGGCAGCCTCTGCCTTGGTGCTGACCACATTGCTGTCGACTCCACTGTTGCTTGCGTTCGAGCTGACTTCACTCGAACGTCGTCTGGGACTGTTCACGAAAACGAGCCCAATGAAGCATGGTCACGCCCGATGGGCCGAGAACGCCCGAAGGTGCCCGTGCAACAAGAACGATGCCTGAGGTTCTGAAAGATGCATCTCCATGGCACTAGGCGAGCGGTCAAGGAAGCTGCGTTGTGCCATCCCGATTGGATGGCTAGGCACGATTGCCGAGGTGTCGAGTGAATCACATCTGCAAGGGCTGAGACCTTCCCCCGCTGGAACTTGACGAAGAAGATCTCACTCAAGAGAGCATCGACGGGGCTGAGGTGACACAACAAGTAGCCATCAGGCCTCAAATGTCTTGCATGGCCCTAAGCATCAGAGATTGGCCAGTGCAATGGCCAGTGAATCGCGGTGGTTGGCAGCCAAGCTACTTGGTTTCACGGCCAATCCTGCGCAGAATACGAGGCGGTTAGATGGCCGACGTGCGCGGGTGCATTGCCACGCATCTGTCGAAAAAGACGGTGTTGACACGTAAGAACCCACTGCGAACGGATAGCAACATTCAAGGCTCTGATAGGAAGCAATCTGCATCCTCGGGGATGGTCCGTTGAACAGGCCGATTGGGCCAAGCGCCATTGTGGCCTACATCTTCGTGGTGGCGGTTCTCTCGGCCAGTTTCTACTATCTGCCCAACTACTTCATTCTCGAGAAGATCACAGCCGATCACTCGTCGGCGCTGCTGAACTGGATCGGGATTCCCGCAGCGTCACGCGTCATAGAAGGGCGCGCTTTTGTTAACGAGTTCGAGATAGAACGCATGTGCACGGGCATACAGGTCACAGCCATCTTCGCTGGCATTCTGATCCCGTTCCCTAAGATAGCTTGGAGAAGGAAGGCGACTGCGATCGCGAGCGTCGCCGTTCTGATCTACTTCGCGAATATCGGAAGGATCGTTCTGGAGGTTTGGCTACTATACGCGGGGATCTTGCCCTGGTATTTGGCGCACTACCCCACCGGCCTGATCCTCGGCATCTTCTCCGTGGCATTTCTCGTGATCGTGCTCGACTACTTCATTCCAGAGATCGGTGACTACACAATCAAAGCTGCAGAAATGCTCGTGCCAAGGCGAGCGAGTGCCGCTAGCCCGAGCTGACTTGCCCTTTTCCACATTTCGAACAGAACCTAGCGTCGGGGTCGATGCCGGCTCCGCAGAACTTGCAGTAGGTCCTCACCAAGGGCGCAGCCTTCTCTTCTGATGGCTTGTTGGTCATCCGTCGTCCAACGAATGCAGCTACCGCTCCCGCGACCAGAACAACGGCACCGATTGCCAAATAGTAGAGTTGCTCGTAGTCGATGACCCAGTTCGCAACAACTCTGTATGGGTGATCCATCACCACGGACTCGCTGTTAGCGGTGCTCTCGATGTCGCCGCTCCAGCCTGCAAATCTCCACCGTATCCCGACCAGTCCTCCTGGCCCCTGCTGAGGGACGAACAAAGGTGCGGAGAAGTTCGCGACCGCGCCGGCCCGGTACCAGCCAGCTCCCGACACCTGAGTCACGTCAGACACGACATCGAGCCTGAATTCATCTTGATAGGCAGCAGTCAGCAACAGATCGGTGCTGATCAGCAAGGTCTTCGGGTTCTCGTGATCGGTTCCATTCCAGCTCCGGAACACAGCTCGCCAGCCCTCTGTCATCGACACATTCCTAGGAACTTCAATTGAGTGACGGGTCAACACTTCGAGCTCGCGAACGAGGACTCCGTTCTGATCAGTCGTGAAACCGATTCCATCCACAGAGACAGCCATATTGCCGTGTGGAGTTCGCAAAGTGAGTTTCGCGTTGTCAGCGACCTTGATGCGCATCTCCACGAATCCAGGCCCGCGTTCCTGGTCGGTGAAGTAGCCTGGGCTGGATGCGTTGTAAAAGAAGGCGTAGCTCGTCAGCAGCCATTGCCCTTCTTGGGCTGGCGACTTCAACTGTACGCTGTACGTCCTCTCGCCAACGTCTGCCAGGCGCTCAGGTTTGCTCTCCCATAGTTGATGGTTAAGGATGCCACTCGCTCCTTCGTAGACCGCCGCGCTGATCTCATAGTAGTCGCGAAAAGCATACTCCACAGTCAGGTTGACCTGAAACATGTAGGAGCGGGGGACCTGAATAGGGTATTCTGCCTTGATCCTAAGAAGCCCAAGCTTGTCAATCTGAGCCATCGCTGGGTGAACGAAACATGCCGTTATGGAAACCAAGAGAAAACAAATGACCACTACGTTCTTTGTCAGCAGTTTCCACACGCTCAGAACCTGAGATTCCTTGTCTTGCCAAGATGACTGGGGAGATATATGGATGACGAGCAACCGTGTCACGGCACTTCGAGAGCGTCCGTGCGTGCAGGAATTTGATGTTGTATCGTTCTCCATCAAACCTAAGACATACCTCGGTAGCAACTGAAAGTCATTCCGGAGGCAGCTGAGACTCGCAGGAGATAATACGAGCATGCACAAGCTAGTACTTGTCAGACACGGCGAGAGTACGTGGAACAAAGAGAACAGATTCACCGGCTGGACCGACGTAGACCTCTCCGAAAAGGGCGTGCAGGAAGCTCACGAGGCAGGACGAACGCTCTGGAATGAGAGCTACGTGTTTGATATTGCGTTCACTTCGGTACTCAAGCGTGCGATACGTACACTCTGGATCATGCTTGATGAACTAGACCAAATGTGGATACCGGTCCATAATCACTGGCGTTTGAACGAGCGCCACTATGGAGCACTGCAGGGCCTCAACAAAGCCGAGATGGCATCCAAATACGGCGAACAACAGGTCCTTCTTTGGAGAAGGAGTTACGATGTGCGGCCGCCCGCGCTCGAGAAGAGTGACGAACGGTATCCAGGGTCCGACCCACGGTACCGAGATCTGAATGAGAAGGAGATACCACTATGTGAATCGCTCAAGGACACCGTAGACAGATTCCTACCGTATTGGCACGAGACGCTTGCTCCGTCCGTAAGGTCGGGAAAGAGAGTGCTTGTCTCAGCACATGGCAAC
>Ga0315282_10010788_pt1 | contig 14261 bp, 9 predicted proteins | sample YL17G07_20_MG_FD_203693 | JGI IMG/M metagenome (GOLD analysis project Ga0315282, IMG submission 203693) | Sediment microbial communities from Yellowstone Lake, YNP, Wyoming, USA - YL17G07_20 | ecosystem: Environmental > Aquatic > Freshwater > Lake > Sediment | place: USA: Wyoming | collected...
TTAAAATAACTACATATCCATTCCACATCACCATAATCATTCCAAGACCAAAGAGGATTTTTTGGATCATATAATGGATAATTCGAAGTAGTTTGATTCAAAATTTGTTTATATTTCTGAATCTTTGAAGAACCTTTTTCATTTACATAATAATTGGATATTTTTAAAAAAATATCTTTCAGTGGTTTTTTTGAGAATAATTTCGTTATCTTTTTTTCTCTCCAGTAAAGATAAGCTGTCACATTTCCAAAAGAAAAACCAGCACCTTGACCATGTACAACAAATTTTTTATCTTTTGGGATCGCATTTTTAAATAATAAATGAAAAAGTGGTGTTTGTAAGTGGTGGAGAGGCTCTTCAGAAAGCTTTATTGATTCTAAAAAACCAGTAAGATATTCTTGAGTTGAAGGTTCATAATAGTGATGGTCCATTCCAAGTGCTTCAGCTGCAGATAAAGCATATCTTTTTTCAAAATTTAAGCTTGAATCTTCAAATGGATATCCAGATGAATAAGAAGTATTTATTCCAAATTTTTTTTGGCATATACGAGAAGTTACCGATGAATCTTTACCGCCACTCAGTATTACTGATATTTCAGCCCTGGCTGGTTTTAACTTTTCGATAGATTCCGAGAGATAATCATATAATATTTTTGAACTTTTTTTCATAGATTTTATTTTTTTATTTGGTTCAGGAGCATTATAATAATCGATAGATTGAAATTTACATTTTCCATCTATGATACTGATTTGTAAGCGACCCCCAGTAAACAAATGGTTTATGTTCTTGTATAATGAATTGGGAGGCATTACATACCGATAAACAAAAAACTCTGGTAGAACGTCAGTATTTTCTTCAATTGGAACACCAGCTGTTCGCAACATTGAAATATGTGTAGAACAGAAAAAATCACCACGAGGATTTATATGATAATAAATAGATCGACCCGAGAAAGTAGACTTGAAAACAGTAAGTTTCTTTTCCGTACTATAATATCTTACTTGAGAAAAAATAACGTTTCGAAAATCAGCAGTGGTGATAAACGGGGATTCAACCACAGAGAACCCATCGGGTTTCGAGATAAAATCTGATAAGAATTTATCTGTAAAAATAGTTACCTTTGATGAATAAAGATTAAATTCCTCGATCTTAACAGACTGAAAATTCTGTGCAACTCCATCCTTTGTTATAGCAACTAGGAACATTTCTAAGCCAATAATACGAAACAAAATTTTGTTATAAAAACTTATTGAAAAGAAATGCATTGTGTAATAATTCCTACCTCGGATAAAGTAAAAAAGCTGTATTCTAAGCTTAAATAGGCTTACCTGTAAATTTATGCAGGAGACAGATTTAAATAGTATTTTTAATTGTATATCTAGTTAGTGAGTTTCAGCTTATATACATCTGTGAATTACCTACCCAAATAACGTATTTGTTAAACGATATATGAGGCGATAATTTGGTTGTAAGTCTAAAAAAACACGTAGCGGGATCAAAAAAATCACTAGAATATTGTCTAAAACAATATCCTCAACAAAAACAATTTGCTCAAGAACTCATTAGTATGATTCTGAATAGATCTGGAATCACTAAAAACCCCAAAATCCTTGAAATTGGTGCTGCACAAGGTTTATTTGTAATTGCTTGTCAGGAATTAGGATACACGTGTGTGGGTATTGAACCATCCTCGAATGCTTTAACCGTATCAGAGCTTCTAAAAAAAGAATTAAAAACGAATATTAGAATTGATAAAGGATTTGCTGAATATTTACCATATAATGATGAGAGCTTTGATCTCGTTATCGCTTTATCAGTCATTGAGCATGTACAAGATGTCGAAAAAGTTTTTGCCGAAATTTTTCGAGTTTTAAAGCGGAAGGGATCGTTCTATTTTGAAACCACTTCGTCCTTATGTCCAAAACAAGATGAGATTAGATTTTTTCCATTTTTTAGTTGGTATCCAGATAAAATAAAAAAGAAAATTATGGTTTGGTCAATGAAGCATAAACCGAGTCTTATTGGATACAGTGATGCACCAGCACTTAATTGGTTTACCCCTTGGAAAACAAATCAGTTACTTAAAAAAGCAGGTTTTTATAAGATAATTGATCAATGGGATTTCGAAGTAAAAAAATCAGAACCGATTAAAGAACATATACATAAAATTATTAAATCAAATAAAATAACAAAATTATTAGCCGGTCTATTTACAACTTCATCCAGGTATCTCGCTATTAAAGTATAAAATATAATTATTAACTATTTAGGAAATCAACTGTCAATATGAGAACTTGCCCCTTATATTCTTTTTAAATTATTCCATTTTCTCATATATCTAGAACTATCATGATTCCCCAAAATGACTTGAAATAATTGTCAGGTCTAGGACTTGTATTTTACCGTTATTATCTATATCCTCCCGGATCCACCCAGAATCACCTGTTTTATCGTATTGATTCGACACCAATACTAAATCAAGAATCGTTACGACACCATCATAGTTAATATCCCAATTCGGTAGTAATAAGAACGTATAGCTCGATGAAAGTGCAACGTTGTTACTGGTATCGATCGCCTGGATATAATAACTATAATTCCCTGATTGGTGGAGACTTTGATTCCCGTAGTAAGTCGTTGTAACAGTTTTTTTAATCATAGGAACATACGTGATCGATAGATCAGGATTTGTAAAAATTAAAAGAACAGTGGATACCCCAACATTATCGGTCACGACGCATGTTATATTTTCCCAACCGTACCCTGCCTGAGTGTCAATCGGAATTGAGGTAATGACATCCACCTGAGAAATCACGGGTATGGTCGAATCCCCCGAGGTACCTCCGTTGTATTCATATGCACCCATATCATAACCAGATAATTGTGGTCTTTCTATACCATCATAATCAGTAGCAACACTATATGTTGGTGAGGCTTTATCTATTACTGCTGAATTTTGGTCTAGATGAAAATCATATGTTGCGATAGAAACAAAAACTGGATTTACTATTGGATATGGTATTCTTATATAACCTGTTCCAAACTTTCCTGTTCCATCCGGAAAGGATGTAGCTGATGTCTTACCAGTATGATAAAATGCATTATTTACATAAGTCAATTCTGGATCTGTAGAATTGAGATACAAAGAACTAATTTGATAACTTGAAGTACCGCCACCAATTAAAATATTATTCGCAATAATTAGATCATGTGTTGCTACTGGAACACAGTTTAATACAATTGAGCTAGATGATGCACTGTTTCTACAATAGATTGTATTATGTTTTATCGTTATATTATTATAATAAACATAAGCAGAATGGTCCTCGCTATCATCAAAAAGTTTTATACCATTTGCTGCTTCACCATCATCGCATGTAACATTAATGATATTGTTATAGATAGTTATATTATAATCATGACCTGTGGCTGTTTCTCCAGATAAAACAACACCATTTATAGAAGCACCTGTACTCGCGGTCCCCCAGATGACATTATTATAAACATCAATATAACTAACTGTTTTATCATTCTTGTCCATACCATTCATGTGAACAGCAGAAGTTGGTCCATATCCATTCAATTCAGACTCATTTAAATGAAAATTATTGTTTCTAACAACTCCATGACTCGTTTGACTTGTCAAATCCAAAGCAATTTTTCTCGTCCAAAGAAAAACATTGTTTTCAAATACGAAGTTTTTTACACCACCAAACGTAACACTTTCACCTATCGATATACTTGCTTGTATATTCCAGAACGTACAGTTTGCAACAGTGATATTCTCCAAACATCCTTTTGTTGCCACATTAAATTGAAGGAAGGAAAGAGCACGAAGAGATATATTATTAAATCTGCAATCATTAATTATTATATCATTGCATTTCCCAGTAGAACCCCCTGCTACATAGATTCCATCTCTCGAACTATTTTCTATTGAAATCCCATTTATTGTGACATTATTAGGCCAGACTCCAGTTTTATACTCAAATTGTAAAATACCATAATAACTGCTAAGTGTAATAAGTCGCCCATCTAATATTGCTTTGTTTCCTGATGCAAGGTCCGATGGATATGTTGCAATTGTGAACGGCTGTGCTTTTGTTCCTGTGCGATTTATGTATATACCATTAGTCAATGTAGAGGCTAAAGTATATTTCCCACCCCTCAAATAAATAATATCTCCATTACTAGCTTTATTGATTGCTTTCCGAAGTGTTAAAAGTGGATGATTTATATCTGAACCCGAATTAGTATCATCGCCATCAATGGCAACATACCAAATAGAGGGAGTAGCTTTCACAACAGGCATGAAAGTTGGAAGTAGACTAATACACAATATTATAATCAGTAACCATGTTAATTTCTTCATTTTGAGCCGACCTCAAAATAATATTCCCTGTGATTCCTATACCGGTATACCTTAAAATGTTGTTCACTCCAAACAGTATTCTGAAAAGTAATATCACCCGATGAATTAGAGGTTGTGTTATTTTTCGGTGAACCTCCTCGTTTAACCTGATATCTCTTGGTTGATTCAAAACCATCGATGTTAAACGTCACCTGCCCCGAGGGTGTTGTCGCATAGAAATCCAGGATCTTTTCCCTTTTCGTTGCTCCACTAACGGTATTACTGATAGATATGGGTATTATTGTATTACTATTTGAAGTAAACATAGAGGAACCAATGGTATGAAAGACCATGGAGAGAGAATTTATGATGATTTGTGAGAAAAACATCGTGGCATTGATGGTATAGGCTTCATTCCCGATAATGTATTGAATATCAGGAGTAATGATGATTTTGAATGTTGTTGGAAGTACAGTACTACTTTTATCAATCCTTCTCTGCATTTCTTTAGCCATCTCTCAAGTTATGATACTATCTACCATGAAAGATTGTGTCATTCGATTTATTTATAGTTTTCTTGGAAGAACGTCAAAAAGGAAAAAATCCCTGTTAACATCCATCTCATCCACTAATATTACCCTAAAATCAATAATCACCTCCCCAGATAAATATTTTTTCTATAATACTAATCGCTAATAAAAAGTAACAATGAACATATCAATAATTGAGACAAAGGATCTTCACGTTACACTCACCACATTTCACCGTAGTTATCCGAAACCACAATTAAATACTCCTTAATAATCTCATCCAATAAACTGCCTGAAACTTATTAATAATTCAACTGGACACACGATAACTACAATATCTGTTATACATTCACTCATAACCAATTTTCTTTTCAAACATCACCACCGTAAGTATGACAATGCCTTAATAAAGAAAAAAATAATTCTCCCCCCTACAGACTGAACGCTATGCCAGGATTAATACCTCATCTCATAACAGGCTTTGTCCTGTATCTCATCGGCAGGGTTTCCTTCAGAACCTACTTCAAAGGCGACCAGAAACACCAAAAGGAAATACTCCTCGCGGTCGTCTGCCTGACCTTCAGCATCCTACCAGATTTCTTCTTAGGAATATACTATACCACCCACCTTGAGCCATTCAACGTTCTGCTCCCCTATCAAGTGTTTACTCATTTCATCCTCACCCCGATCGCGGTCGGGGTTCTCTTTCTCCTTTCATTTCTCTTCGATACAAAACGAAGACCAATATGGTTCATGGGCACAGTAGCGCTCGTCCTGCACGTCATTATGGATTTACTCATCATAGAAACCAATTACTTAATTTAATGATGTATTCATCTCACACGGAATATTTTTTTTATGTCCTATTATAAAATAGGGTTATACCGAAGAGCAGAAAAGAAATTTCGAGTTCACATTTTATCAATCGTTTCACCGATCTTTGAATGGAACAGCTCATCAACGATCTTCTCAACCTCTGTAATGCTCAAGTCAGGGACACAGACCTTCGCATTGGCTTCGACGTTCTCAATGATCAAATCGCAATACGCGTCCAGGAGGGTATCCTTGTTGAGAGGTAAGGCATTGTTCTCTATCGTTAGGAAGAGGGAATCTAAGATTTGTTCGATATTCGCACTCCCGGTACCTGATGACACAATACTCCTGCGTGGATGCGGAGTCCTGTGGAAAAGCATTGTCCGAAGAGGTTCTCTGAATACGACAACAAATCCAAGAACTGCTCCGATGATGCAAACCAGTATAAGTATGGTGAGATACGGTGGTGAAGCCGCCGTTCCGGTTGTCGGCCCTAGCGCTGGTTCAGTGACGATCACGAGCTGACTGACACTGCTCGTTAACCCGGAATTATCGGTCACCGTGAGAGTCACCGTATAGTATCCTGGAGAACGATACACGTGGGTCGGGGTTTCCCCGGTTCCTTGCGAGCCATCACCAAAATCCCACAAATAGGAAATAATCACGCCATCAGGATCAATGCATCCTGACGCATTAAACAACGCGGATTGATTCGACGTAACATTCGAAGGAATAACGAAGGAAACAATCGGAGTAGTATTGTCTGACGGTACTTGGGCCACGGTCACGGTGAGCGGATCCGACCAGCTGCTATTCAAACCAATTTCATCCTGGGCGATGGCACGAACAGTATAAGAAGAAACCTGACTCCAAGTGTGCGAAAATGATACGGAAGTATTCGAGCTAACAAGACCGGACCAGTTGCTCAGTGATCCGTCTCCCCAGTCAAATCGCAACCGAACCCGACCCCCCTCGGGATCAAATGCAGAACTATTGTACACATACGTGGTTCCTACTTCAACAAGAGTCGGACCAACGGGTTTCAGTGGTGGAAAGGGAGGCTCGTTTTCCGACGGAGGAGATGATGGCGGTCCGCTTGGAGGAGGACCTTCTGGCGGTGCACTCCCCCCAACGACCGTGACACTCCCAGAACTAACACTCACGGTGATATATTGTGTTTCATTGGTCAGCTGCACCCCATACAGCGTCAGGGCGGATGTTCCGGAGATGGATCCCGCGGTAAACGCAACGGTGATCAACGTACCATTGGTCGTCACATTGCCCGGCCCAACGATCAAATCATACACATTGATAATGGTGCCGGCCTGGTTGTTGATCGTGCCGGGATTAAAGAACGTGTTATATCCTCCAAAGAAAGTCCCCTCAGACACCGAGCTTGCCTGTAGAATCGAAGGGTCGTACGACAGTTTGAGCTCAAAGCCCTTCACCGGCCGCTCAGGCGCACAATCAACGCTGACAATGACAGTGTCCCCTGCGTTTACTGTTTGGCTCGCAGGGTTGATTTTAACGACGGTAGGACCACTCGCCTTAGCAACAATCGTCAAGGTTGAAAACACCAGTATGAATGCAATAACAAACGTAGTGGACAGGGGAAAGACACTTCGGGTCACTTTTTTTACCGTATTCAATCTCCTCATAGCTCCTACACTCACCAACATCGATAGTAATTTTTCATAGCAAACCTTTTAGTTCACCTTTCTTCGACTCGGTGGCTCCCGCACCTCTGACATGAGGGTATCCCTCGCCACCGCTGCCGATCCAGCTCTCCGTATCGTTATATTTGTATTGACACCTATCTCTGTGTCTTTGAACCCTTATTAATATGATGAGTAATAATGCCAAACTGAACAAAATCCACGGGTAAATCCCATCGCTTCCACCATCCCATCATCCAATACTGTAAAAACATAAGTGCATTTAATCTTTACCACCTGTATGGATTTAAACGACGATGTCTGAAAATCCTGTTCTGGGCGATAATATTAAATTGAAATCAGTTTCTTGATCTTTTGTTACATCGGTTATGAAATTTATTTGTTCAAAACATTTAAATCAATTAAGGAGATGACAATTGTATCCTATTTTTAGAGGAGGCAGGAGAAATGATAACAATTTTAAATAAGAAAATAAGGCTGTTACTGATCGTTGGAATATGCGTGTCGTTCATCGCGGTATCGCTTTCCACTGCGATAGGGACATCAATAGCAACACAAAGTAATAATACAACACAGGAAAAGGATTCGATTTCATTGAAAAGTCTGGCAGGTTTCAAATTCTTTAATTGGAATTTCTGGGATAACCCACCGCACATATTTTCGAGAAATCTCGGAAATGTTGGAATTGGCACTAATAATCCTTTAGCAAAATTGGACGTATTCGGTAATATTGCAATAAAAGGCAAAGTAATCATCAATGGGTCGGGGAATTGGGTTGGCAATCTGAGCGGGTTGCAGGGTCCATCAGGCCCACAAGGACCACCTGGACCACAAGGGGAACAAGGACCAGAGGGGTCTCAGGGGCCGCAGGGCGAACAAGGTCCACAGGGTCCACCGGGGGATTCCTATTGGGGATTGAATGGAAATAATATTTACAGTAACAACACTGGTAATGTCGGTATCGGTACAACCTCACCACTGGCAAAAATCCAAGTATACAATGGAACAGCCTTGTTCTCTGGAACTACTGGGAGTACACCTGTTTCAGGATCTGGAACACGACTTATGTGGATACCATCGAAAGCGGCTTTCCGGGCTGGTCATGTAACGGGAAATCTGTGGGATGATAGTAATATTGGATATTATTCAACCGCCATGGGTCGTAGTACAACAGCAAGTGGAGAGGATTCAACCGCAACTGGATATTATACAACAGCCAGTGGAAGTGGTTCAACCGCAACTGGATATTATACGACAGCCAGCGGAAAAATGTCAACCGCAATGGGTTTTGAGACAACAGCCTGTGGAAACTATTCAACCGCAATAGGTTCTTGGACAATAGCCAGTGGAAAGTTTTCAACCGCAATAGGTGATGGGACAATAGCAGTTGGAGATGTATCAACAGCAATGGGACGAGATACTATTGTAAACGGACTTTACTCCCTAGGAATCGGATTAGACCATAATTCTGCCTATTGGGTAGTAAACGCTAATAATGTGATGTCCATCATGGGTGGAAAAGTGGGTATTAATACTACAAATCCTGGCACTACTTTGGATGTCGATGGGACAGTCACTGCACACTCATTTGTCGGTGATGGTTCAGGATTAACAAATATCCCAGGAAGACCTTTAATCGTTTACACAGGTAATGGATTTGATAGTTATGCCTATCCTAATATTGTCGATGAACAAAGTGAGGAACTTAATCCTATTATAGCATCTAATCTTGAAGGATTTTCATATTTACGATGTGAGATTACAGGTTCATACAATGTTAGTTCGGGAAATACCGATTTATTGAGTTCGGTTGAAATAAAAATTCAAACAAAATATCTAGGGGGAACTTATCAAGATAGTATGCCATATAAAACATTAATTAAAAGCTACGAGTATCCATGCGATCTTACCTCATCGACATTCGTTTATTATCACATACTAACCAACGAGGAAAAAACAAATGGTATCCAACTACAAATTTTTAGTAGAAGCTCGGTAGTATGGGGCACAGCTTCATTCCAAAATTTCCAGACTGTAGTTACACCTGTATAAAATGCCCGTCACTATCGGTGTTGTCGGAACAATTCTTGCTCCCTGGCTTGCCGCTCTCGGTGTGATCGGCGCAATGGCGACCAATTGCACGATTGTTGTGGAACGAGAGAAAAAGACAGCCCCGTGAGCACTCAAAAATTTTTTCATTTCATTCCGAAGTCCCCTTTTTTCTCCAAAGAATGCGGATCAGTTTCTTTATAAAAAAAATGTGAATTTCTCAGGATACGTTTTTAAAGGGGACGGCTTTTATAATAAAATAGAATGGGAGAGGTATACACTAATCCATAAGAATTGACGCACACGAGAATATGATTAGAAACTCATGGTTTATCCGTCTCATCCGACCAATTGCCTGGATTGTTTTTCTTCTTCCTGTAATGGTTGGATTTGATCTTGGAGCCTCGAAAGATACGGTACCAGGTTCGGTTATTTTTGGACTGGGGGCAATCATCTTTGTGTTGTGTTTTGGTTTTTCGGTCAATGCCCTCGGCGACAGAGACGTTGACGTGTATCATAATGGGCGTTCGAAGGATATGAATCTCTCCCGTCAACCATTGGTTACCGGGGAAATAAATATCCTTCAAACGAAACTGTTAAGTCTTCTTTTTTTAGTCGGTTCGCTTCTCTGTGCACTATTTGTTGGATTTTACTTCATACTGACTATTATTATGTTAGATGCGATTGCTTACGTTTATTCTCTCCCACCATTTCGAATGAAAAAACGACCGATAGGAGATGTCATCTGCAATGCCTTGTTAGGTGTATTTTTTTTCTTTGCGGGTATGACGATAGGAAAAGCATACGTGAATCTACTACTTGTTATTACCGTATTTCTCATCGCCTCAAATTTCTATATTCCAACAGTCATGACTGATTATGAGTTTGATAAAAAAGGAGGTTTACGGACATCAGCAGTGGTGTACGGTGGGAGCCGGCTCATTATTGGTATGTATTTATTAACAGCAGCAATAAGTATTATTGGGGTGGCTCTTCTTTTGTCTTCATCGTTTGAAGTTCAGATCATTACTGCGATTATGATTCTGTATACCCCGATATTTACTTTTGTTACAAAAAAAAGATTACGGGGCAATCGATTAATGCTTGATAAAAATTGGATTTTAATTCCATTCGGATGTTTAACTGTCATATTTTTTTGTCTTGGTTTATTCAAGATCCTGACATAAAATAATGTGTTGCATTTGATGGCAACGGTTGACAAAAACCCTGTTTTCTGATCCGCATGAAAAAAAAGATCACCTACTCCTCGAAAAGGAAGAACTCCTGAAAAATAAAACCAAGACTTCCTGTTATTTTAGTAGAGGAATACGGAGGTCTTGAATTAATACACACAGTTTACAGAAGAAAATCAACCCATATCCCATCCAGTCTTCTTCTTTATGCAACGAGATTATCGTTACAATTGTTTCAAATTTTATCTTCTCCAAACATTTAAATGATACGACAGGATAATAAATTTAGAAGAAAATCTATTATTTCGGGGGAGTGAAAAAACTATGAAAAGAAATTTGATCACACAGGCACTTGTGGTAAGCATTATCATACTCTTTGTTGGTACTAGTATCGTATCAAGTATTAGCGGAAATGAACGAACAACAAAACAGGCAGGGGAACAATACCAACCCACCAGCCAGACCAGCGATGAAAATTCTATTATCCGCGGATATGTCTACGATAATTCCACAAGCGATCCTCTTCAGAATGTACACGTTGAACTATCTTGGCAGGATGCAGAAGGAAACAGCGGGTATAATATTACGTACACGACGATAACAGGGTTTTATCAATTTAACGTCCCAGAAAGCAATTTTCGGCTGTATTTTGACTATGAGAACTATTTCTCAGAACATTCCCCCTTGATGCCTATCGGAGAAAACGAGATACTTTGGTATAACATTTCTCTGACCCCCGTTCCCCCACAGACAGTGCACTTTTCTGGTTTTGTGTCGGACAATACCACTGGAGAACCAATTGAAGGGGCTGACGTCTCTATCTCTTGGCATGATTCTGACGGACATTATTGGAATAATCACACGATGTCCAACGAATCGGGTTTTTATTACCTTGGGGTCATCCCAGGGAGAACCTATGTCTATGCGTATCAAGATAATTATTTTAGCTTTAATTCACAGGAATATAACACACAGAGTAATGCGACCATTTGGTTGAATATTTCCCTTATTCCGTTCCCCCCGGTTACAGCGAGAGTCTGTGGGTACGTTACCGATGCGCAAAACGGTGATCTTATTCCTGATGCACAAATACAGCTCTCTTCCAATACTGACCATGGAAGTTGGTATAATTATACCTACACGAATGGTATGGGATTCTACAGTATCGGAACCATCCCAGGACATATTCATCTCTATGCGTATAAGACAGATTATTCGTCGCCGTCATCGATTAATTTCGATATTACCGAAAATCAGACCCTCTGGATTAATATCACATTGGACTACCAACCAGAAGAGACATCCCTGGTCAAAGGCTACGTCGTCGACAACATGACCTACACGGCGGTGCGCAATGCATTTGTCCAATTCGACTGGAAAGATGAAAACGGGCATTTCTACAGCAAATACACCTTCACGGATCATAAAGGATATTATTCGATCAAAACACCAAAAGGGACCATTCAATTAATGATCACCGCCATTGGATATTCCAACCAGCAGACATCATGGTTTAATATTGGCGGCGACACGCAGTCTTGGTGGAATACGTCGCTAACGCCGGAAATCACGATGAAGATCACCAAGCCAAAACCTGGTATTTACATCGTGAACCGATTAATGTTTCCGATCATCACAACAGTCATTTCCCGGTTCCTCCCACGGTTCACACCACTGATTATCGGATCAATCGATATCACCGTCAATATCACGAAATCAACCATGGGATGCAATCGGGTAGACTTCTACATCGATAATACCTATCGGTGGACAGATTCGCAAGCACCGTTTACCTATTTTTGGACAGCACTAAGTCTTTCAAAACATGTGATACGAGTGGTCGCCTATGACAACGCAGGTCCCTGCACGATTGAAACCTTGACGGTGCGTAAGATAGTATAAGCATACCAACGACACAAACAAAAAAGCAATCCGACTGCCGCACCCTAAAACCCATGATAGGATCGATTACTCCACTATAAGATTCCAAGATATAAAAACAGCCCATTTTTTTATGATAAAAAACCCACCGTAAACCCTCTATTAGTAACATTTAATAACAAATCCCGTTATTCTCCTTCATATGGCGAAATCAAGTAAAGCGGATATCGAGAAGGACGAACAGAAAATTTTAGACTTCCTTTTTTCAGACGCCCACAGCAGCTTAGACGTCATCGCAAAGAAATGCGGGTTCTCCAGCCAGAAAGTCTGGCGGGTCATCAAAAACCTAGAGACCAGAGGAACCATCTGGGGATACTCAACGATCTCGGATGACAAAGACACCGACAAAACACATTTCATCCTCCTGTTTAAACGGACAAGCAAACCAGTCGATGAAAAAATTATCTCAGCCTTTTTAAAGACACCAATTGAGACTTCACTCCCAGAAAAAATCCAGCTCGAAACCATCGAGTACACCCACGGGTCGTACGACGGCTTCATGACATTTTACGCAGACTCCCTACGGACGGCAAAAAAATTCGTTGAGGCGATGATGCAGCGCTTTCAAGGATACTTCAGCGATATGCATCTGCTTGAAGCACTGGTCGTTTTTCAACGATCAGGAGTAATAAACCCGCACGTCATGCAAGATATAAAACTGCTGTGACCATCACATCCGCTGGAGATCTCCACCCGTTTCTCATAAATAATTGATGACACAAAAAGAAAAAAAGAAGGGAGGGTTGTCTAAAACACGATGACAAACCAGAAGAAGAGAAGCCCTCGTTTTTCGACCGCTGGGCAATCATCGACCTTGACTGTTATGGTAAAAAACCCAAACCCTATGAGGGACCCAGTGGTTATAGTCACGGTACTGGCTGGGGTGATAGCAGCAATAGCGCCAGTGAAATATGTATGAGTTGACCCACGTGTCATCGTGATATTCCATGGGACAGTGGCATGGCTCTGATTACAGATCTCTGTGATTAGGACCTTGGCTTTTAAGAGATGTATCTGCCGTGGGATCACAACCTTGTAACAGCAGACCGGCGTCGTGGTGATGCGGAACGCGAGGTCCATAGACTGACCCTGGAAGGGATGCCCGGAGGGATATTTTAATTCCGCCCACGTTGGGTTTGGAGCCCCTATCCGATAGACCGCATCATCGCCCCAATGCACCCCCGCCGTCTTCCAGCCGAAGATCCCGCCTTGCGCTTCCACGGACACGTCAAGCCAATAAATGACCGGGTTGGTCGCAGTGCCCTGTTGCGTGAACGCATTGGTCGCGCTGATATTGATGTCATACTCCCAGATCATATGATCGCTCTGAGGGAGTAATTCACCGGTATACGGATCCCACCACCACTCACCAGCGGGACTCTCGTGGTACAAATGCCAAGTGAACTGACCAGCCGAGAAATCCGCCTGCCAGAGCACAGCACCTGGCATGCTGTACCCGGTCTGGCTTTGATTCGCTGGGATATCCGCATGAATGCTCAGATGTATCTTGGTGAGTGTCCCTATCTGATCCTGCAACCATGATCCCCAGAGATGGACGTCGGTGATCGGCCCGGTCGTCGTGCACTTAAAATCATCCGCCAACATTCTCGGAATATCCGCATTAGACCACACGGCGACATCGGTCCCATTTTGAGTCAAATCGGGCAGCTGCTCCCATTTAACAGTCGGGTCTCCACAGGACGAACAT
>Ga0315282_10010789_pt1 | contig 14259 bp, 12 predicted proteins | sample YL17G07_20_MG_FD_203693 | JGI IMG/M metagenome (GOLD analysis project Ga0315282, IMG submission 203693) | Sediment microbial communities from Yellowstone Lake, YNP, Wyoming, USA - YL17G07_20 | ecosystem: Environmental > Aquatic > Freshwater > Lake > Sediment | place: USA: Wyoming | collected...
CGAGCTGGAGCTGCAAGACGGCAGCATCCTGCGCCGACCCGTACCCGAAAACCCGGTGGCCGCCGTCACCAACTGTAACCCATGTCCTGATAATTAAGTGTTACCCATGTCCCGTTCTTGACCGGGGGATTATCCCCCCTCCACTACCGGTAGTGGTTGACGGGATTGCCCGGGGCGCATACCCGGGGAGGCATTCCCCCGGCCATGTCGCCGGCCAGGCCGGGCCGGGCTGGGGTGGGCTGTGCGGCCGGAACCGGGCCGGAATCTGCATTTCGGGGCGTGAAAAATGGCTCCTTGGCTGTATGATACCATGTAGGGGCCTGACCAAGGCCAGGCCTCAGAAGCCCGAAAGTTCTTGATTGAAGAGGAGGTCAAAATGGCTGTCAGACAAGCAGTCTCGGACTACGAGCGGTCCGAGGCTTCTAGAGTAGAAATCGGCTCGTACGCCGCAAGAGAATCTGTCACCCTGGGTCCTGCGACCGGGTACTCCGGCGACATCCGGCTGAATACGTTGGGCGTCCCGGACGGCCCGCGATAGGGAGGCGTTATGGAAAAGAGGTCAGCAGCTCTCCGAATCGCCAAGTGGAAGGCGCGGATGCAGCAGGAGGCCCTGTCGGCCGCGATGGAGCGGCGTCTGGCGAGGGCCACCGAGAAGTACGCGACCTACACGTCGGCAGCGGTCGGCATCGAGTCCCAAATCCGCCAGGTGCTCGAGAGCAAGGCCGTCAGCGGCGTCGTCATCCCGTCCATCCTCATCATCTTCTACCTCGACTTCGGTCGTCAATGCTTCCGCCTCCAGCGCGAACTGTTCACAGGGCCGGCCGGCGACCAGGCAGCCCAACTGCTCAAGGATGCCTGGGTCGCCCGGGGTCTGGATTCGGGTACGTGCAAGGCGATAGCGGCCATCTTCGGCTACGTCGTCACCTGAGGAGGAACAATGAAAAGCGCGTTGGACCGAGTAGCCGCGTTCAGAGCGAAGATGCAGGGCGAGGCCCTGAGTTCCGCGGCCAGCCGGACGCTCTTGCCGGTCAATGGCGAGGACACGGAGTCCATGAACGCCTTCATCACCAGAGTCGGCCAGGTCGTTGCGCTGGAGCTGCAGATAAAGCAGCTTCTGAACGGGCTGGGGACGTCGACCATCCTCTATCCGTGCTACATGGCGTTCGGCTGCGGGCTCTGGGCCTTGAAGATGCGCGGGCTCACCGCCACCGGGCCCACGAGCATCTTTCAGACCGAGGCCAATGTGAGGAAGGCGATCTGGGTTGGCCGGGGCCTTGACCCCACGGCGCTCGAAGGCATCATCGCCATCGTGACCGCTCCGTAAGCCCTGAGTCCGAGCCTGGAACCGGGGCTAGGGTGCGGCACGGGCCATGGGCCTGCCGGCGACAACAAACCTCGCTGTCGCGCCGGCTGAGCCGGGCCATTCGAGCCGGAGGAGGTAGACTCCAGCGGCAAGGAGAGGGAGTTCGACGCGGTCAGCGTCCGGCAGGTTCCGGTCCATTGCGCAGCGGCCGAGCGGGTCGTAGATGCGCAGGCGCACAGGACCGGTCCAGCCGGCAATCCTGAGCGTCCTTTGGGCCGGATTGGGATACGTGATGATTGCACCCGGCCTCGCGCCTGACCGCTCCCCGCGCGGCTGCGCTATCCGGTCGGTGACGAGGAGCACTTTGGTTATGGTGTCGTTTGCCCCGTTTTCATCGCCTTCCTGGTAGACGCTGCATCGAGCGGCAAAAGCGCCTGGTTGAGCCTGCCAGGGCGAGAGGACGACAGGCAGGGTCTGGCCCGCGTCGAGCGTCACGTGCTTGGCGTCGGAGTAGCAGGTGGTCTTTAGCCCGTCGCCGTCGAGCTGCCCCGGGTTCGCGTCGTCCTGTTCTATGCGGAAAAAAACCGTAGCCTCCGCCGGGGAGCTTGCGAAGTTCGACAGGTGGACGAGCGGAGAGACCGGCCCGGGCGGGAGCTCATCCGCAGGCTGGAGCATTGACGTTACACCGACGTCGGCCCCGGCCGCCTTCTCCGGAATCACCGGGACAACGGCGACCGGACAGCCGTAATCGTAGAGAATGACCTTGTCCTGAGGCGTGCCGGCCCACAGGTCGTGCACCATTATCCAGCCGTTGTCGGGCGGACCCCAGCCGCAGTACGTCACGGCATGGTTTCCGTACTCAGGGTGGCCCATCAGGACCAGTACGCCGGGCCGGCCCCGGTCTATTTCGCTGATAAGCAGGTCATGGTCGTTCCACGCCAGGTAGCTCGCGAAGTCGTAGCAGTTGGCCCAGGCTGAATCTTTGCACACCGCGGCTACTCCGACCGGGATAGAGTCGGCTGACGTGCTGCCGGTTGAGAGCGTATCAGTGCTCATGGCCACGGCGAGCTGCGAGCTGACGTTGGGAACGCTGTCAATGCCGCCTTCGAGACGGTCCGGGACGTTGTAGGATACGGAGTCGACGAGCCGGCCGTACCCGCGGCGGCTCCATAACGTCAGGACGTTGGCCGCGGCGGTCGGGGCACAGCCGTAGTGCCAGTCCCAGTCCGGAACTCCGGCAATCCAGTGCTGGCTGTCCGGCATGAGCCCGGGCGTCCGACGCCCGGAATCCGGGGCTGCCCCGGAATCCCCCCCCCGATTCCGGACTCCTGAAGGGATTCCCGCGCTCCGCGCGCGGGCGCCTGACAGGTAATCCTGCCACTGGGCCTCGAACCGGGCTTCTTGAAACGGAGAGCAGGGAATCGCGCCGGCGCTTCTGACCCGGTCCGGGTCAGAGACCGCGAGGTCACGAAGCGAAACCATGACCCGTTCGCCTCCGACCTCGTACTCGTACCAGAGGTCGAATGGCGAGTAGTACACTGCGGCGACCTTGCGCGCTCCGTCCCGGGCCAGGGCTCGTTCCGCAACCGCCCGGGCCAAGGGTTCGTCTGTCACGTCAGGCGGCCGGCCCCAATAGTACATGAGCACGGGCGGCAGGTCGGTGCGTGCGCCGACCAGCAGCGTCACGCTCGTGCCGTTGTCGAGGAGCCGCTCGCAGAAGTATGCCGCCGGGTCGCCGGAGAAGTCTTCATAGGGCCGGCAGCCGTTGTCCGCAGTCTCGCCCCAGAGCGCACGGGCGAACAGCTCTCCGACGGCCCTTGCCTCGGGTTCAGATGCGGTCCGAGCTGATGCCGACATGGCCATAGTCAGGACGAGCGCCATGGTCCAGCGGCCGGGCCGATTCCGTCTCATGTCAGGGATACCCCCAAGGGCCAACGCCGAACCAGCCCGCGGATACGGACCACGGGCCGCGGTAACGGACAGTTCATAATCCCCCAGTTCGGGTCGGTATATCACACCTCTCGTGCCAGCGTAAGAACACTGGGGGTCGCGGCGTAAATTGCTGGGTTGGAAAGCGTTATCTCACCAATCGCGGTGCCAGCCAAAGCCGGCCTTCGGCGGCCATCGAGAGGGGTTGCTATTAACCGGTTGTCGGCGTGCCGGTTGCAGGTGCGACATGGGTGCGACAGGCTTGACAGGGTATGGCAGGGGTCATATAATCGCGTGGGTTACAGGTCGAAGTCTCGGCGACAGAGAGCTACCCGCCGTTGCCGCGCTGACCGATGGCGCGGAACAGGCGGCAAGGAGGTTACTGTGCGCACATTCAGGGCTATAACGTGTTTGGTATTTGCCGGCGGCTTGGCTTACGGCGCCACCGCCTCTGACGCAGTCCCATCAGGACCCGGCGTCTGCACTCACGACGTCGGTGCGGTCGCGATTGTGGCTCCGTCCGGAACGGTTGATTCCGGTACGGTCCACACCCCGCGCGCCGTTATCTACAACTTCGGCTACTACCGCGAGACCTTCCCGGTCACGATGCGGATAGAGCCGGGCTACAGCCAGACAGTTCAGTGTACGCTGGCCGTGGGCCAGACCGATACGGTCGGCTTCTCGCCCGACTGGGTCGCCCAACCGGTCGGGCTGCACGCGACCGTGTGCTACACGAACCTGTGCGGGGACCAGCACCGGGATAACGACACGGTGCGCGGCTGCGTTGAGGTCGTCAATTGCCGACACGACGTCGGCGCGACCGCAATCCTGGCGCCGGTCGGGGTGGTTGACTCCGGTACGGTGCGCACGCCCCGGGCCGTCATCTACAACTTCGGCAACCGGGACGAGACGTTCCCGGTCACGTTCCAGATTGGCAGCGGCTACGCGGACAGTATCACCACTATGCTCTCGGCCGGCCAGACCGACACGGTCAGTTTCCGGGACTGGGCGGCAGAGCCGGTGGACAGTCTGGCGACGCTCTGCTTCACGAGCCTGGTGAACGATGCGGACCGGTCGAATGACACTGCACGCAACTGGGTCAAGGTTATCCAGCCGGAGCGCCACGACGTGGGCGCGACAGCGATTCTCGCGCCGTCCGGAACCGTGGATTCAGGTACGACGCATACGCCCAGCGCCGTCATCCAGAACTTCGGCACGCGCGACGAGACATTTCCGGTCACCTTCAACATAGGTTCTTCGTATACCGAGACCATCCAGGCGTCCCTGGCCGCGGGCCGGACCGATACGGTTGATTTCCCGGACTGGGTTGCCCAGCCGCTCGGGCAACACCCGGCCGTCTGTTATACCAGCCTGGCATCGGACCAAGACCGCTCCAATGATACCGTTTACGGCTCAGTCACGGTCGTGCTGCCCGAGCGCCACGACGTCGGCGCGCTCCAAATACTGTCGCCGACGGACACAGTGGATTCAGGAACCGTCCACACCCCCCGGGCCGTCATCTACAACTTCGGCAACCGGGACGAGACGTTCCCGGTTACGTTCCAGATTGGCAGCGGCTACGCGGACAGCATCACCACTATGCTCTCGGCCGGCCAGACCGACACGGTCAGTTTCCGGGACTGGGTGGCAGAGCCGGTGGACAGTCTGGCGACGCTCTGCTTCACGAGCCTGGTGAACGATGCGGACCGGTCGAACGACACGGTGCGCGACTGGGTGAAGGTTGTCCAGCCGGCGCGCCACGACGTCGGCGCGGTCGAAATCCTCTGGCCCAAGGGCGCCGTGGATTCAGGCACGGTGGGCGCTCCACAGGCGGTAATCCGAAACCACGGCAACAGGGATGAGACGTTCCCGGTGACCTTCAGAATCGGCGTCGTCTATTCTGAATCGCTCTCGACGACGCTGGCGGTCGGCGAAACCGACACCATCGCTTTTCCGAGCTGGACCGCTCAGCCGATTGGCGGCCACACAACGGTCTGCTTCACGCAGTTGGCCAATGATGGGGACCGGACGAATGACACGGTTTACGGCGGCGTCTGCGTCGTGCCCCGGGCGCGGCACGACGTCGGCGCGACCGAAATCCTGGCGCCCGTCGGCATCGTCGACTCGGGCACGGTCCACACCCCGCGCGCCGTGATTTACAACTTCGGCAACCGGAGCGATTCCTTCCCGGTCACGTTCAATATCGGCAGCAGCTACAGCCAGACGGTCAGGCGCACGCTGCTTTCAGGCCAGACCGACACCGTCGATTTCCTGCCGTCATGGGTGGCGCAGCCGCTCGGACAGCAGGAGATTGTCTGCTACACGGGCCTATGGGACGACCAGGACCGTTCCAACGACACGGTTCGCAGTTCTGTAGAAGTCGTCGTGCCGGAGCGCCACGACGTGGGCGCGACAGCGATTCTCGCGCCGTCCGGAACCGTGGATTCAGGCACGACGCATACGCCCAGCGCCGTCGTCCAGAACTTCGGCACGCGCGACGAGACATTCCCGGTCACCTTCAACATAGGTTCTTCGTATACCGAGACCATCCAGGCGTCTCTGGCCGCGGGCCGGACCGACACGGTTGATTTCCCGGACTGGGTCGCCGAGCCGCTCGGGCAACACCCGGTCGTCTGTTATACCAGCCTGGCATCGGACCAAGACCGCTCCAATGATACCGTTTACGGCTCAGTCACGGTCGTGCTGCCCGAGCGCCACGACGTCGGCGCGACGGCAATCCTGGCGCCGGTCGGCGTGGTTGATTCCGGTACGGCGCACGACCCGCGCGCGGTCATCCACAATTTCGGGACCCGGGCGGAGACGTTCCCGGTGACCTTCGAGATTGGAGCAGACTACAGCCGGACCGTCAGCCGGACTCTGCTGTCGGGCCAGACCGACACGGTGGATTTTCCATTCTGGATTGCCCGGCCGCCGGGCACCTACGGGACAAAGTGCTACACCAGCCTGGCGTTTGACGAGGACCGGTCGAACGACACCTCATACGACTCAGTCAGGGTAGTTGTGCCCGACCGCCACGACGTCGGGGTCGCGGCAATCCTGGCGCCGGTCGGCGTAGTGGACTCGGGCACGGTGCTCGGTCCTCGCGCCGTAGTTTGGAACTACGGCAACCATGACGAGGACTTTCCCGTGACGTTCCTTGTCAGCGCTGTTTACGCGGAGTCGACCCGGATTTCGCTGGGAGCGGGGTGCGCCGATACCGTGGATTTTCCGGCATGGGTGGCCCAACCGGTTGATAGCCATCCGACGGTCTGCTACACCGGTCTTGACGGCGACGAGGACCGGTCGAACGACACCGCGCGCAACTGGGTCAAGGTCGTATCGCTCCCACGGCACGATGTCGGCGTGACTGCAATTCTGGCGCCGTCCGGCGTTGTGGATTCGGGAACCGTCCAGACGCCGGCCGCGGTAATCGGCAACTTCGGCAACCGGGACGAGACGTTCCGGGTCGCGTTCGGAATCGGCGGCGTCTACGACGACAGCGTCCGGCGAACGCTGGCTTCTGGTCAGACCGACACGGTGATATTCCCGTTCTGGATTGCCCAGCCGCCGGACAGCTATCCGACCATTTGCTATACCCGTCTGGCCGATGACGAGGACCGCTCCAACGACACCGCCTACGGGTTCGTGGTCGTTTCCCACTCGCCGCCGGCCCGGCACGACGTGGGAACCGTCGGGATTCTGGGTCCGGCCGGCTCTGTGGACTCGAACTCCGTGCACACGCCGCGCGCGGTAGTCCACAACTCCGGCGACCGGAATGAGACGTTCCCGGTCTGCTTCCAAATCGGCTCCGGCTACTCGGACTCCCTCACCCGTACCCTCTTACCCGGCCAGACCGACACGGTCAACTTCAGATTCTGGGTCGCAACGCCGCCCGGCACCTACCCGACGTTGTGCTTCACCAGCCTGGGCAGCGACGAGGACCGCTCCAACGACACCGCCTACGGCTCGGTAGAGGTGAGGCCAGGGCCGGGCCCGGACGTCGGCGTGGCATACGTTCTCGCTCCGGTCGGAACGGCGGACTCGGGTACGTCAGTCATACCGCTTGCCGTAGTGGAGCGATTCGCCAGGGAGCTTCAGACGTCGTCCCGCAGTTCATCGCGCGTCGTTCCGAGTTCCGCGGGCAGGGAGAAGCGGGCGAGGTACGACGATGAGGTTCTGGTCTTCCCGGTCACGATGGAGATAGGCGAGTCATACAGGCAGACGATGCAGGAGACCCTGCCCGCGTACGGCATAGATACCGTGGCCTTCCCGGCCTGGACCGCGGCGTCGGTCGGCGCGTTCGAGGTTACGAGCTACACCGAGCTGGCCGCTGACCGGAATCGCGCCAATGATACGGCCCGCGCGCAGGTGAGCGTGCTTCCGGAGGCGCGGCACGACGTCGCCGCGGTCGCCATCCTGGCTCCGACCGGAACGGCGCAGGCCGGTTCTCACGTCACGCCCCAGGCCGTGGTCCGCAATCTCGGGACCCGGGGCGAGACGTTCCCGGTCACGATGTCCATTGGCGCCGATTACCTCGTCACCGTGCTGCTCGAATCGATACCGTCAGGCGCGACCGACACGGCGAGCTTCACGGACTGGCACGCATCCGCGGCCGGCGTGCAGCCGGTTGTCTGCTACACCAGCCTTACCGCTGATGAGAACCGCTCGAATGACACGGTGGCGAGCTCGGTACAGGTCTTGTCCGCGGACGTCGCCGCCATCGAGATTCTCGCGCCGGCGGGCGAGTCTGATTCGGGAACGGTCGAGACGCCCAGGGCGGTCGTGAAAAACAACGGGCCGGGCTCTGCCGCGTTTCCAGTGACAATGGCGATCGGGACAGGGTACGCTGGCGTGACCCAGGTAACGCTTTCGCCGGGCCAGACCGACACCGTTGATTTCCCGGCCTGGGTCGCCTCACCGGTCGGAACCCACGGGGTCGTCTGCTACACCGGGCTTGTCGGTGACCCGGACCCGTCCAACGATACGGTGCGGGGCCGGGTCGACGTCATTCCCGCGGGGCACGACGTGGGGACCGAAGCGATTCTGGCCCCGACGGGCAGGGCGGTGGTGGACCGCCAGCCGTGGACGACCCCGGTCAGTCCGCAGGCCCGCATCGTCAACTATACCGCGCATGCCGAGCCCGGCTTCGAGGTCAGATTTCGCATTGAGTCCCGGACGATTAACAACGAGGGGAACGACACAACCTGGAAGGTTGTCTACGAGCGAACCCAGACGGTGGGCGCCGGGCTTCCGGCCGAGGCTTCGCTCGACGTCTCGTTCCCGGACACGTCGCTCGGGTTCGGGTTCTACGCGGTAAGTTGTTCGACGATGCTCGCTCCTGACGCGGACCGCGCCAACGACCGGGCGACCGCCGAGTTCCTCGTGACCGGGAGTGCGGGCCAGCCCGAGCACGTGGACGTGAAGATATACACACGGGCGGGCGAGCGCGTGCGCCAGTTCTCAAGGAGCATTCCTGGGGGGTCGCCGCCATGGATTGTGTGGGACCGGGCGAATGACCAGGGCCAGCGGGTCGCGCCCGGCACCTACATCTGCTTTGTCGCCGCTCGGTCAGCCGACCAATCGGTTGAGCAAATCAGCTACAACGTACTGGTGACGCGGACCTCCGACCAGGTGCGTTTGACCTGGAGGAAACCATGAATTTCCTTGCCGTTCCTCTGATTCTCGCCTTGCTTGGCTCCGACGGCACCGGGACCGCGGTGCTGCCGGTGATGAAGATCGGCCAGGGCCCGAGGGCTTCGGCCATGGGTGAGTCGTTCACCGCTCTGGCCGACGACGCCAGCGCCGTGTACTGGAACCCGGCCGGGCTCGGCCAGCTCACAGCGTGTCAATTCGCCTTTTCCCACCAGCAATGGTTTGAGGGCGTGAAGGACGAGGTCGTTCACGCCGCCCTGCCCACCGGGCCTGGCGCAGTCGGCCTGGGCCTGGTGTACACCGGCGTACCCGACGTCGTGTACTGGGACGTGGGACTCGGGGAGTTCGCCAAGTTCCGTGCCTGGAGCGCGATGCTTTCGGCCGGGTACGGGTTCGCGCTCGCCCGGGGCTATGAGCTGGGCATTACCGCGAAGGGGATGTACGAAGACCTGAGAACCGAGCATAGCATGGGCGCAGGAGTGGACGTCGGCGCGGTCGGGCATCCGGTTTCATGGCTCGGGCTCGGCGTTGTGGGCCGCCACCTCGGCACGATGTCGATCGGCGACGGATGGGAGCGATTGCCCATGGAGGTCGCGGCCGGCGCGGTGTGCGGCAGCCACAGGATAAAGGTGACGGCTGATGCCGTGGTTCCCCTGCTCGACAACAACCCCAACTTCCGGGCCGGACTCGAATTCCTGCCGGTCGGCCCTATGGCGCTCAGGCTCGGGTATCGGAACGGCCCGGTCAACCTGGCCAGCCTCGGGATGCTCAGCGGGCTTACCGCCGGGCTCGGGGTTAAGGTCGGCAACTTCGGCATCGACTACGCTTACGTGCCCTATGGCGAGCTCGGAGTCACGCATCGCCTGGGCATCCAGACCCAGCTAGCGTCGGCCCGCGGGGACCTGACCGTGATTGTCCTCGATGCTACGACTCGGGCAAGGCTTACCGCGAACCTCGCGGTGAGCGGCGCGGCTGATACGACCGCGACGACCGACCAGATGAACCTGTACGGAGCGCGGCCGGGCCGGGTCGTGTGCCGGGCCGGATGCGACGGCTACCGAACCCGAACCGACACGTTCCGGGTCGTCGCGCGCCAGAGCCTCACCGACACCATGCTGCTCGCGCGACTCTTCTCCGCAATCAAGGGCGGCATCTATGACGCCCATACAAAGCGGCCGATTGGCGGCACGATTGACTTCAGCGGTCCCTCCTCGGGCACGCTCCCGGTCGTTCCGGAACCCGGAACCTACGCCATCAACGACGTGCCGTCAGGGCGCTACGCCCTCGACGCCATCGGCCCGACGCCTGACTACCTGCCGCAGACCTGCACCCTTGACGTGCCCGCGGGCGAGACCGTGCAGCGCGACTTCTACCTCTGGCGAAAAGGCTCGTTCCTCGTGCTTGAGGGCGTGAACTTCGAAACCGGCAAAGCCGACATCCTGCCTCAGTTCTACCCGACCCTGGACCGGGCAGGCGAGATACTGAACCAGACTCCGTCCATCAAGAAGGTCGAACTGGCCGGCCACACCGACCCGCGCGACATCAACACGACTCAGTTCCCGTCCAACTGGGAACTGTCGCAGGCAAGGGCGGAAGTGGCGCGCAAGTATCTCGTCCATCGGTGCGGCGTCGCGCCGGAGCGGCTGACGACCCGGGGCTACGCGGACACGCAGCCGGTTGCGAGCAATGCGACGGTGGAAGGCATGGCCAGAAACCGCCGGACCGAACTACGGATTATCGAATAGCGGTCCGCAAAGGAGGATTCCATGACCGTAGGCAGAATAGCGGGCGGGCTGCTCCTGGCCCTTGCCCTGACGTCGGCAGTCCAGACCGCGGCCGACGAACCCATCAACTACGTGAACATGTTCATCCGCCTCGCCGACGAACCAGGCATGGGTCTCGGGAAACTGACGCGGGCTGAGCGCGGCCGGCTCAACGAGGTGTTCAGGTCCATCGCCGAAGACCTGCACGACAACCTGCGCAACAGCGCCCTGGCCTATCTGAAGAACGGCGGATGGCGGGAGATCGAGGTTACCGGAACCGAGGAGGCGGAGCTCGACACCGTCCAGGGCCGGGCGCGGTACGTCACGGCCCGGGGAAGCGGCACGAAGTACGTGCTCGAGCCCAAATCCCTCTCCACCCTCATGCCGGGCGACTACCTGGGCCGGACCGACTCGACCGAATGCCGGATACTCAGCCCGCAGGGCAACGCGGTCGAGTTCTGGATTCGCAGCTCCGGCCCGGACCAAATCAGGTAGCAGGCCGCACGGTCGACCCGGCGCAGGCCAGCAGGTTCGCGGCTCCATCTTGAATCGAGGGACATGACCGAATTGTTGGACGATTCGGATCGTGTCCCGAGACCAGTCCCGGGCGTCGGACGCCCGGGCCGCGATAGAATGCGGGCGAAGCCGCGTCTCTGAAAAGAGTGAACCCGACCGAGGATGAAGACCGGCTGCTTGTCACCGGGGCGCAGGCCGGCGACCTCTCCGCGTTTGAGGGACTCGTGCGCAGGCACCAGGAGGCACTCTACTGCTACCTGTACCGGATGTGCCGGCGGAACTCGGCCGAGGCCGAGGACCTGTCCCAGGAGACGTTTGTCCGGGCCTGGCAGGGGCTGGGCGGTTTCCGGGCCGAGGCCCGGTTCAAGACGTGGCTCTTCCGGATAGGTACGAACCTCTGCATCAACCGACTTAAGCGAACGAAGCGGCTCGACCCTCTGACCGAGGAAATTCCGGCTCCCCGGCAGGACGAGCCGGAGGAGGCGCACCGGCGCAGGGTCAGGAGCGAGCTTGTCCGAGCCGCGCTCGACCGGCTGCCGGCAGACCAGCGGTCGGCGCTGGTGCTTTCCGTGTACGAAGAGCTGAGCTACGACGAGATCGCCGAGGCGATGGGCAAATCGCCTGCCTCGGTCAATGCGCTGCTCTACCGCGCGCGGATGGGCGTGCGCCGGTATCTCGGGCGGGCGCACGAGGAAGGGTTGCTGTGAGTCGTCGGGGCTCGGCCGATAGTAGAAGCGGCTTTTGGTGTCTATGGAGATGAAGAGCATGAAGTGCAATGAAGTCCGGAGACAGCTCGTCGCGCTGGCGGACGGCCGGCTCGGCGGGTCGCAGCGGGATTCGGTGCTCGCGCATCTGCGAGAGTGCGCGGGTTGTCGCGAACTGATGCGGTCGCTCGAGGCCGACGCGACCGGGCTGCGGCAGGACGAGCCGCCTGAAGTGCCGCCGTTCCTTACCACCCGCATCATGGCGCGGGTCCGGGAAGCGGCAGGCACCAGCGCGGGTCCGGTGCGCGCCCCGGTCCCGGCGCGTCGGCTCATCGCCACCGCCGCGGTCATCCTGGCCGCGACCGGCATCTGGCTGGGCGCATCACTGGGCCGGGTGATCTTCCGGCAGGAGTTCGAGTACCACGACCGGGTGGCGGTGATGGAATGCGGCCTGCCTCTGGACGGTCTTGCCAACCAGCTCTTCGGGGAGTAACCATGAAACACTGGTGGCTTTACATGATGCTCGTGCTGTCACTGGGCGTGAACGCGGGCGTGCTCGCCGTTTACGGCGTGCGGAAGTACCGGCAGTACCGCTGGGACGAGCACCTCGTCCGCACGATGGTGAAAAACCGGGCCGCGCTCAGGCAACTGGACCGGGAATACGACATGCACGCGCGCAGGTCCCATTCTCTGAGGGAATTCCATTGGCAGGCGCGGCGTGAGCTGGGCCGGCTCGCGCTGGAGGAAAATCCGGACTCGGCCGCGGTCGAGGCCGCAATCGGCAGGATGGTCGAAGTGGACCGCAGTCACTTCAGTGCCACTTTCGACCTGTTCCGCCGCATACGGCAGCTTGAAAGGCCTGAGTACCGGGCAAAGTTCAGCAGGCTCGAACGGCAGTGGGCGAAGGCAATCGACTCCATCCGGGCAGAGGACTCCATCGCCGCCGCAGCCGAGGGCAGGGAGGAACGATGAGGCGCAGACTCGTATACCTCCTGCTCGCGGCATCACTCGCCGGGAACGCGGTCGAGCTTACCGTCGTCGCGGTCAGCGCCTGGCGCCGGGAGCGACAGCAGACCGAGAGCATCAACAGAATGCGGCGCCCGTGGGGGAGACGCATGCGGCCGCTTCTCGGGCTGTACCCGCGCGAGCAAGAGCGGCTGAACCGGCATTTCATCATCGCCGACACGCGGTCGCTGATGCTCGGGAACAGCGAGAACCCGGACCCGGCCGCGGTCCAGGCGGTGCACGACACGCTGGCGCAGATAAAGCGCGAGACCTACTGGCTCATCTACCGCACCGGCCGCGAGATCAGGCACATCGCGGACCCGGACAAACGACGACCGGCTGAACGTCAGTGGCGGAGGATGATGGACCTGCCATTGGACTCGACCGCGGCCCGCCCGCGCCCGGCGCGTTCAATCTACAATTGAAGGTCTAGAATCTGGAATCAGTCGTGTCGCGCGGCGCCGTCAGCCGACGGCCGTTAGCTGTCAGCCGCACGCTGTCGGCCAATCGTCAATCGGCACTGAAAGTCGGGCCGGCTGTCCGCGGGCGCGAATTGCCAGTTCCTACTTGGCTTGGACACAATCCCCGCTGGCGGGGATTGCCAGTCTGCAGTTTGCGGCGGCGCGGCTGTCAGTCGGTGTCTTGCTTGACCCTGGTGCCGCAGTCGGGGCAGAATCGGTAGTCCGCCTGCAGAGGTCGGCTGCAGTTCAGACACCGCCGCGCTGTCGGAATGCGCGCGCGGGCTGAAGCGGACGTGATTGTATGGTAGATGCCGAGCGCAGCCGCAATCAGACCGAGGATGACCCCGAGCACGCCGATGTAGTACAGGGCCTCCGACCATTCATCAGGGTACCTGCCGCCGGGGTAGTGCTGCCGGAGCTCGTTTGTCAGGATGAGGCCGAGTATGACGATGATGACGCCGGCCACAATCATGCTTACCGCCAGACCTGAGCCCGTGCGTCGGGGCAGGTCCAGTGCCGGGTCAGGCCCGCGGTCCGCCATGGCGCGGGTCGCCGACGCAGCGGGTTCGTCGCCCGGAGGCAGTGCGAACTCTCTGCCGCATTTCGGGCACACGGACGCATCTTCCGCTACGAGAGCTTTACACCAGAAGCAGTGATATCCGTCGTCTTTCCTGACCTTGAACGCCACCTCGGCCTCCTATCGTCAACCGGGTTCCTCATGATTCCGTGCAACGCGGTCGCCGCGCGAACCGCATCCAGGGTCGCCGGCCGCGCCCACGCCTGCGCTGCTTGCCGTATACTAGAAGTCCGGCCGGAAACCGGGGGTCTGGGGCACGCGACCCCGAGCAAACGCGGTGCGGCTGAAGCCTTGTCGCCGTTTCACCTCGCCGATGAGACTTGGCACGAGAAACAGGAGGAAAGTCAGT
>Ga0315282_10010790_pt1 | contig 14259 bp, 14 predicted proteins | sample YL17G07_20_MG_FD_203693 | JGI IMG/M metagenome (GOLD analysis project Ga0315282, IMG submission 203693) | Sediment microbial communities from Yellowstone Lake, YNP, Wyoming, USA - YL17G07_20 | ecosystem: Environmental > Aquatic > Freshwater > Lake > Sediment | place: USA: Wyoming | collected...
AATAATTGAGCAATTTGAATCATCGTTATTGTTTGATTATTGTCCATTATCTATTTCCTCCTTAACTTGCAAATAGTATTTACACAAAACATGTTCATTGTGCCTACTAACCTCGTGCCCAAGCTTGGCCAGCTTCCGGGTCAGGTAGTAGAGGTAAATCACCTGATTTCCGGAATACATGTTGCCGCGGTAGCTGAGGAGTCAAATTTTCATCGGAAATATATTGCTCCAAATCAATTTTGCCCCAATGTGTAATCTAATAGATCCCTGCCTCTTATCATCTATATGGCACTTAAAGATTAAGATATTTTAAAGTTGCTCTCCCTTTATTGGTCCATTCATAGAGAACTTCTGAACCTTCAGTATTTATTATTGATCTGATGAGATTAAGATCAAGCAATTTTTGTATTGCTGCCACAAAATACAGTTCATTTGGAGAGCCAAGTGCTAATTTATACTTAGTTTTATCCGGGTCAGGATCTACGATAGATGTATTTTTAGATGATCTCATTAGATCAATACATTTATTATCCAGTTTCCTGGAATCACGTTCAACAAGAAGAGATTTCGAAATATCAATAGATTGATTTGCATTATTTAGTAAATCCCTTATCTTATTAATGGAATTCTTGATATTATCAGGACTATATTGATGAATATTCCAGTGATGAATATCAAAAGGCATTGCTTCTCTTGTTTGTGATATAAGAATAACTTCTTCCTTTTGCCGAACAGCATGGGCTATACCTAACTCATAGGCTACATTCCAGTTATAGAGGTATTTCATTGTTATTTGATCTTCCGTTTTACCATCTTTTAGCAACTGGGGCGATAAATCAACCAGTATAATTCTCGCATTAAAAATGCCCTCTAAAATTTTGTCCGGTATTGGGCCACTCAAAGGTACATCGGCCCTATCAGGCTGGAGTTTTGATTTTGTTATTGCTTTCTCTATAATATTCTTCCAAACAGCATGATGTGCAAAGGCCATCATAACAAACACTCTCTTGGTGTCTTCAATTGTCCAAAAGTTATCCATAAATTCACGCGGATGCATGCGCTTGTCTCCCATCTGGGACGGAATCAATTCTCAGGCCGCATACAACAATGTCCTCGAAGATTCGATATTTTCCAGAAAATAGCGGTTCTTGATCGCGGAAACCATGACCAGATCAATCCGCCTTTGGAATAGAGATTCCAGGCCTTCGAGCAAGCCGAAGTAGGCATCAGCATGTTGACCGGGTTGCAGGGGTTCGAACTCGACCAGGAAGTCAAGGTCGCTGGTCGAGGCATCGAAATCGCCCTTGGCCGCGGAGCCGAAGAGCTCCAGCCGGCGGACGTGATGCGCGGCGCAAAGCCGGGTCAATTCGTCCCTATATTCTTCCATGAAATTAAGCATGCCCATTTCCAATCATTCCCGCGGCCGAAGCGCGGTCGCGGCTACCATTCGTTCACGTTCAGGTGCACGTTCACGTTCAAGGGAATGACAGACAAGAATGTCTGTCCCACCATTTTAAAATCTGCGCAATCTGCGTCATCTGCGGATCACTTCTTCTCTTCTTCCTCCGGCTTCGGCGGCTCGACTTTGATGGTGTAGATGGTCCAGCCGACCCAGAAGGCGAGGCCGAGCAAGGTGAGAGTGATGACGGTGACCGGGATGGCGAGGGCCAGGTAGCTCTGGCTGAAGACGCCGATCATGAACAACAGCCCGGCCACCAGGATGCCCAGGCAAATCAAACCCCCATACATTCGGGTGCGGTCCATTCCTTACCACCTCCTTGGCGAATCATCGCCCCGCGACCGAAGAGCGGTCGCGGCTACAAAATGAAACGGCGTCATTGTAGCGCAATTCGGGTTTCAAACCAACCGCCGGCACCTTTGACGTGCAATGGCCTCCTGGTAAAGGGCGATCATCTGCCGGCAGGCCGCGTCCCAGGAGAAATTTTCCTCCACCCGCTTTCGGCCGGCTTGGCCCATGCGCTCGCGCAAGCCTGGATCATCGAGGAGTTTCTTGACCGCTTGCGCCAGGGCCGCCGGGTCGCGCCTGGGCACCACAAAGCCGGCCTTCCCGTCGGTGCCCACCACCTCGGGCAGAGCGCCGCCGTCGCTGGAGACCACCGGCAGGCCGCAGGCCATGGCCTCGGCCGCGGGGAAGCCGAAGCCCTCGTACAGGCTGGGGCTGACCGCGATCTCGGCCTCGTGATATTTCTTGACCAGTTCCGCGGTGGGGATCTTGCCGGTGCACTGGACCCGGTCGCCGAGATTGAATTTCCGGCGCAGCTCTTCCATCAGCAGATGGCGGGGCGCGCCCCCGTCCACCACAGTGAGGGTGACTTCCTTGGGCAACAGCATCATCGCTTCGAGCAAATACCGGATGCCCTTTTTCCGGTCCTCGGTGTTGCCCACAAAGATCAGGCGGCCCGGAATTTTTTGAGCTGCTGGGTCCGGCCGGAAAGTTTCGACGTCCACGCCGTTGTAGATGACGCGGATCCGCGCCTCGGGGATGCCGAAAGCCCGGGCGCAGGAGCGGGCCGCGGTTTGCGAGACGGTGACCAGCTCGCTCAGGCGGGCGGTGACCTGCTTGTTCATCAGCACCGGGTAATAGAGGGCGCGGCGGAAGCGGTCGTTGAAGTGGGGGAGCTGCTGGAAGTCTTCGCGCAGGTCTTCGGCCAGCGGGTGGTGCAGGGTGGTGACGACCGGGAGGCCCAGGGCCTGGATGAGGAGCAGGCCCCAGGCGAGGGTCTGGTTGTCGTGCACGATATCGAAGGGCCGGTCCGCGGACAGCTCGACCAGTTTGCGCCAGGCGCGGAAGCTGAAGGCGGCCATCTCGGGGAAGAAGCCGAAGCGGGTGGCCGCGAATTCATAAAAATGTAATGGATGGAACAATTGCAACAGGTCGGCGCCGGGGGGCACGAAGCGGGTGAAGAACTTGCGGGTGGCGAAGAAGTTGAAGTTGGGGAGTTTGTGCAGGGTAACGCCGGGGATGTCCCAGGTATAGGGCGGCCCCTGGATGAGATGGACCTCGTGGCCGAGCTTGGCCAGGTGCTGGCCCAGGTAATAGACGTAAACGCCCTGGCCGCCGCAATACATGTTGCCGCGGTAGCTGAGCAGACAGATGCGCATGGCAAAGTATTATAGCGCAAAAGCTGTGCGCGAGTGTGGTCACTCGCGCTCCGAAAGTCTTTCAATCATTCTCTGGCGAAAAAATCAGTTGACGGGCAACAGGTCTTGGAGTGCGCGGCTGGCGCAGTAAGCGGGGATGGTGCGCATGGGCGGGCGTTCCTGGATTTGCACGGAGGCTTGTTCGAGGGAGTAGGTCCCCGGTCCGCAGACCAGCTTGCGGTAGTGGTCGGCCAGGGGCCCGGCCAGGCGCAAGCGGTCCGAGGTCTGGAGCCGGGAGAAGAAGGCGTGCAGGATCTCGAACCCCATCTTGCCGAGTTCATTGACCGGCTGGTGGCGATGGACGCGGCGGTCGAGGTTGACCTGGGCCAGGGCCTCGGGGCCGTGGCGATGGTAAATGTCAATCAGCATGGCGGTCTCGATCCCGTAGCCGGCGGCGAAGGGCAGTTCTTCGAGGATCGTTCGGCGGGCGGCCACCTCGCCGGCGCAAGGCTGGTAGACCTGGGCCAGCTCGGGGAAGAAGCAGAAGAGCAGGGGCCGGACCAGGATCTCGGTCACCCGGCCGCCGCCGAACTCCCAATCGTCGCCCGGAATTTGCAAGGGACGCTCGTAAAAGGCCTTGACGAACTGGATGTGGTCGTAATGAAGGAGCGGGCCGACCAGGCCGTAAACGAACTTGGGATGGATATTCTTGATGTCGCCGTCGAGCCAGACCAGGATATCGCCGGAAAGCAGGTAGAGGCTCTTCCAGAGGTTGTCGCCTTTGCCGGGCAGATGGCCGAGATGAGGCAGATGATCGCTCGCCGAGTAAACATCGGCCCCGGCCGCGGCGGCGACTTCGAGGGTGCGGTCGGCGCTGCCGCTGTCAATGACCGCGATCTCGTCGAGCAGGGGCCAGCGTTCCACGAGCTCGGCCCGGATGATCTCGATTTCCTGGCCGATGGTGGCTTCTTCGTTCAAGGTGGGAAAGGCCAGGCTGATCCGCAATCCCTTGTTTTGCTTGAGGGCAAGCAGACGCTCGATGTCGGCGAACTCGGAGTGATGAAAGGTGTTCGTCTCGAGCCAAGGATTCATTGCTCCCCATCCTTTTCCCCGGATATGGACCCCATAACAGTCAGCAGCCCTTGTATAGCAAACCCCGCCAAGCCTGTCAAGAAAAAGCGTAAGCGGGTTTAAGTTAAATTTTCAGGCTCCCCTCGAGAATTGGCGGGTGAGTTTGGGCGCTAGGCGGCCAAGATCTTTTATTTTTTCAGGGAATGGCGTAACCGAGGCCGGGGTTCGTGCCAGCCCCAAGCCGGTCTCCTTGCCGGGCGAAATCAGGGGGCACGAAGTGAGCGTGGCTCGCTATCATGGGGCGCCGCATCAGGATTGCGATTATTTACTGAATCGCCTGGGTGAGTGGCTGAATAGCGCCACGTTTAGCCCCCCGACCGGCCTGGAAATGGCTTACGCCTTCATCAAAGCTAGCATGGAAAAAATTCTTACCTTCTTGCCTCTAACCGCCCAGCCGCCCAAAAAAGAATAACCCGACCAACCTTGGGGCAAGTCCGCCCTGTTCGAGCGAGTTGAATCCGAGACCAATCAAAAGGGAAGGCCAAGCCCGCCTTCCCCTTTTGCCGATCCAAGTAAAAGAGTTACCGCTTGGAATACTGGAACCGGGCCCGGGCGCCGCGCTGGCCGTATTTTTTGCGCTCTTTGGTCCTGGGGTCGCGGGTGACAAAGCCGGCCTTCTTGAGCGCCGGCCGGAGTTCGGGATTGATCCGTATCAGGGTCCGGGTGATGCCGTGCCGGATGGCCCCGGCCTGGCCCGAAAGCCCCCCGCCGCTCACGTTGACGAAGATGTCCCACTGGCCCGCGGTCTGAGTCAGCTCCAGGGGCTGGTGAATCACCATGAGCGAGGTCTTGCGGCCGAAATATTCCTCCACCGGGCGCTGGTTGACCTCGATCTTGCCGCTGCCGGGTTTCATCCGGACCCGGGCCACGGCGTCCTTGCGCCGACCCGTGGCGAAAAAGACTTGTTCGGTTGCAGGCATCTTTGTCTCCTCTAAACCGGCAGCGGCTTGGGCTGCTGGGCCTGGTGCGGATGCTCGGGGCCGGCGTAAACCTTGAGCTTGATGATCAGGTGCCGGCTGAGCGTGTTCTTGGGGAGCATGCCCCAGACCGCGGCCCGGATCATTTCCTCGGGCTTGCGCCGCCGCATCTCCTTGGCCGGGACGGCCTTAAACCCGCCGGGCCAGCCGCTGTGCCGGACATACATCTTCTTGTCTTCCTTGCCCCCGGTCAGCTTCACCTTGGCGGCGTTGACCACCACCACGAAGTCGCCGGTGTCCACGTGGGGAGTGAACCGGGCCTTGTGCTTGCCCCGCAGCACGGTGGCAATCTTGGTGGCCAGCCGACCCAGAACCTGGTCCTCGGCGTCCACCACGTACCACTCCTGTTTCACTTCCCCCTTCTTCGCGTTGTACGTCTTCATTCTTAATACCCCTGAAAGGCGAATTTTTAGTCTAACATGAATTTTTCCAAAGTCAAACAAAATTTCACGCGGTCAGTAACCCTTCAGTTATCAGGGGCGGGCATATTGAAGCTGGATTCCCAAGCGAGCTTTCTTCCTGTCCCCGCAAGGACGTTCGAAAATAGCCCAGGGATTCATCCCTGGGGACCCAGGAGCGAAGTCCATTTTCGATCTCCCTGGAAGTCCCGTAGGGACGAGCGAAAATTCGGTCGCCGGTCCCTTCGTCCGTGCCTATGGCACTTGAAAAATTGGTTCTCATTCCAACCCGGCGATAAATCGCCGGGCTATTTTCGCCTGTCCCTACCGGGACCTCAGGAGATTTTGCCACCGATAACTGAAGGGTTACCGCGGTCACGCCGCCGCTTCCGGCCAGCTCCTCGCGATCATGTCCAGCACCACGGCCGGCCAGTTGAAGTTGGTCGCGCCCTTGCCCTGGCCGTTGCGGAAATCGTAAAACTCGCGCAGCCCCTCGTGCCGGATCATCTTGGCCGTGCGGCGGGTCAGCTCGCGCGCCTCCTCGCGGTAGCCGTAACTCAAGAGCCCTTCGTTCATCATCCAGTTCATGTTGGTCCAGATGCAGTGGCCGCGCCAGAGCAGGAGGTCTTCCAGATACACACGCTCGCGGTCGAGCTCGTCCTTGGCGTTGAACGGCACCAGGTAGGGCTGCCAGAACTCGGCCGGGTTCAGGAGATGCTCGCGCACCAGCCGCTCGGCGCGCTCTTTCGAGATCAGCCCGGTCAAGAGCGGCAGCAGCGACGCGCAGGTGGTGCGGCGGGCCAGCTTGGGCTGCTTCACGTCATAGCGCGAGAAGTAGCAGCCCTCGGCCTCGATCCAGTTGATCCGGTCGAGCGCATCGGTCATGGCCTGGGCCTGGTCCCGGAACTTCCGCGCCTTCTCCGCCTCGCCGGCGGCATCGTTCAGCGCGGCGATCGCGAGCAGCCCGCGGATCGTGATCGAGTTGAAGGTCAGGTCCTCCAGCACAAAGCGATTGCGCCGGGCCAGGGCTTGCGGGTCCCAGTTCACTTCCGCGTTGTATTTCAACAGCCGGGGATAGAGCAGCCCCCGCACCGGCGCTTCCAGCGGCCGGTTGAAATGAAGGTGCACGATCTGGTCGTAGGCCGGCGAGGAGTCGGTCCCGGTCTCCCACGGGTGCACCACCGACACCAGGCCGTCGCCGAACAGGTCGCGATCGTGGGTCAGGTAATGGGCGCAGCGCTCGAGCCGGGGCAACACCCGGGAGAGCCAGTCCTTGTCCCCGGTGAGGGCGAAAATCTTTTCCGCGGAGATCATGAAGCTCGGCGGGTCAATCATGGCGGTGCGGCCCTGGGCGTCCCACTGGCTCGCGCCCAGCTTGCCCCCGATCTTCGAAAGCATATCGGGCGGCGCTTGAAGCTGCGGGAACTTCACCTCGTGCGACACCCGGCCGGTCTCTTCCACTTGCTGCTTGAGCAGGACCTCGATCTCCGAAGCCGCGAGCCGCGGGTCTATCCGGGTCATGCCGATCGCGTGCCAGCCCGAGTCCCACGCGAACATCGAGCGGTATTTGTCGCACGAGGGCATGTGGAACGTGCCCCCCGCCGCCGTCACCCGGTTCTTGGCAAAGACCTCCGCCGCCATCGCCTTCAGCGCGAGGAAGTCATCCCGGGTCACCGGCTCATCCGGAATTGTATAAGCCGGAGCCAGCGGCTTGGCCCAGGCCGGCGCCGGAAAGATCTGACCGGCCGCAACCAAGGTGCCGCTGCCGATCGCCAGGGTCATAAAATTCCGCCGATTCGGTTTGGATCCCATTTTTCTTTTCACTCCTGTCTCAACGGATTTGGTTCAACCGCCGATACATGGCGCGGTTGTTTTTGTAAATCCGCAAGAACTCCGCGAACAGCTCGTCATAAAGCTTGCGCAGCGAAGGGTCCGGCTCAAATACCTTTGAATACTGGACCAGCTCGGGGACGTCCTCCCAGGTGATGTAACCCAGCGCCTTCGCCGCGATCCACGCCGCGCCCCGCGCGTTGGCCCAGATCGGGTCTTTCACCTGGCGGACGGTGCGGTCGAGCACGTCGGCGAAGATCTGGCACCAGACCTCGGACTGGGCGCCTCCCCCGATCAGGTTGAGCGGATCGAGCTTGCGGCCGATGAACTTCTCCACGTAGCCCAAGGCCCAGCGGTTGTTGTAAGCCACGCCCTCGAAAAAGGCGCGCGCGATCTGCTCCCCGGTGGTGGTCAGCGAAAGGTTGTGCAAGCCGGCCCGCACGGTCGGGTTGTCCACCGGCGTCCGCTCGCCGTTGAGCCAGGGCGTGAAGATGAGCTTGCCGCTCCCGGCCGGCGCGCGCGCCGCGACCTGGTCCAGCCGGCGATAAACGTCCTCCGGCGGGCTTTCGGGGCGGAGCTTGTTTTTGGGGAAGAGGATCTGCTCGACGAAAAACGCGAGCGCCCCGCCGGCGATGTCCTGCTCGTTGACGCAATAATACTTGCCCGGGATCGCGGTCGGCAGCGAGGCGATGGAATGGAACATATCGGTCTTTTTGAACGGGACCACGCACTGGATCCAGGAGGAGGTGCCCAGATAAAGGTGGCCCTCGAAGTCGCGGACCGCGCCCGAGCCGATGCAGGCCGACTGGTGGTCCGGCGAGCCGACCACCACCGGGGTCGCCGGCAAAAGCCCGAGCTGCTCGGCGACCTGGGGCAGGAGCGGGCCTAGGACTTCGATGGAGGAACGCAAGGGCGGGAGCTTGTTCCGATCAATCCCCAGCTTCCGGATCAGCCAGTCGTCGTAATGGACATGGGCGATGTCGCGGGTGTTGGTGACCCAGAAGAGCATGATCGAGTCGTAACTGGCCGCGAACCGGCCGGTGAGCCGCAGGTTCAGGTAGTCCTTGCTGCCCAGGAAATTATGCGTTTTAGCATAAACCTCGGGCCGGGCGCGCTTCCACCAGAGCACGTGGGCGATGTCGTCCTTGCCCGAGAGCTGCGGCCCGCCCCCGGTCTTGTAAATCCAGGGCAGCATGGTGAACACGTTGTAGCCGTCCAGGCTGGGGAATCCCGAGACCACCTCCTTGACGTAGGGCGCGCCGCGCGAATCCATCCAGGTGAGCGAGTTTCCGAGGTGCCGGCCCTCGGCGTCCACGGCCACGGTCGAGGAGAAGGTGGACGAGCAGCAGACCGCGACGATGTCTTCCACCGGCGCCAGCCGCTTGGCCACCAGCTTGCGGCCAGTCGAGACCAGCGCCTCCCACCACTCCGCCGGGTCCTGCTCCGCGGTTCCGTCGGGCTTGAGGAAAAGCGCGGTCCGCTGATTCTCGAAGCCCACCAACTCGCCGGCCACCGAGATCAGCGCGGTCTTCATCCCCGAGGTCCCGTGGTCAATGGCCAGGACGTATTTCTTCTGCTCTTGCTTCATCTGATGAATGCCTTAGTTGGGGTCAGGTCTTTACATTTTACATTGAAGTATTGCCATCAGCGGGCAACGGCGGAATCTGTTTTGTAATTGGCTGTATTGCTTGATGAAATAGAGAATGTAAAATGTAAAGACCTGACCCCAACTCCCCTCCATGCTCCCATCTTGCTTAATTCAGCCAGCCTTGTCAAGCCTTATGTGTAAAGTGAAGCGTTGCCCCAATCCTTTCCATCCCTTGCATCCCCAGGGAAAAGAAGATGTTCTCATTTCCCAATGAGCATGCATTCCTCGTAGGTAGCGACTTGCTCGAACCCTATGTGCTGGTAGCAAGCAATCGCCCTGGAGTTGTTAATGCTGACGTTTAACCCGATATGCTGCACCACTGCCATTAATTCCATACACAGTCTCGCGCATACCCTAGTTGCCAGTCCCCGCCCACGCCACGCCGGGTGGGTGGCTACGTTGCCGAGCGCGGCCACCTTATAGCTTGGTGAGTAAACGTGCACCCCTGCTGTACTTACCAATCGCCCCTCCATACGAAAGCCGTAGTAACAGCCGGTCTCCAGCAGGCGCGGATCGAACCAGTTTCCCGGATAGCTCTCTTTAAACAGCCGTTCGAGTTCTCTCTGATCAGAAGGGGAGAGTCGGACGACTTCAGAAACATCTACTTTCTCCAGATGATCCGGTCGCGTCAGTGCCATCTTCCAGAATATCCCGTGCGACTGTTGGTCGAAGGCATTCGCGAGCACCTCTGCTGCCTCCTGGAAAAGATGAGCGTAAACATACTTCGGTAACTGGGGTATTAGCGATTGCAGCAGCAAGCGCATGCTCTGTGGGGTCTCGCCGAACGCTAGGAGAACAGGTAGAGCGGAGCCACGATAGAGTAATGCCAACTCCCGCACCTGATTGTCATCTTTGAGTGCGTACCAGGTGGTCGATGGCCAGAAAAAGTCGTCTAGATCTCCGATCTCGAACAGATGGAGATAGATATTGTGGCGCAGATGACGCTCAATTTCGGCCTTGTCGCGCAACACCACTGTGCATGACATGGGTGTCAACCGTTCAATTTACGCATAACTATTGCATCCAGAGAGGAGTTTCAGATATTCAATTTGGTCACCAGCCCGTTCTCATCCACCTGCTCGACGATCACGCCGCCGAAGGACTGGCCGCCTTCCTTTTTCCGGTCGAGCTTCATCAGCTTGGGCACCAACGCGAGGAAGTCGTTCGGGTTCAGACACCCCTCGGGCGGCAGCACGCCTTTTCCCGAAACTTTGCCTTGCAGCATCAGGATCGCGCCCGCGGCCGCGGGGATGCCGGTGCCCTCGCCCAGGGCCTGGCTTTGGGAGGCCAGGTGGAAACGGTACTCCCGGAATTTTCCGCCCTTGCGGCCCTTGACCAGCACGCTCACGCAGCCGCGCTGCGAGCCGAACCTGGTCTCCTGCAAAATCTGTTCGCGTTTTTTGACAATGTAGGCCAGGGCGAAGTCATAGGGCACCACCTTCTTGCCCTTGACCGGCAAGGGTTCCTTGTCGGTCAGCCCGAGCCGGCAGAGGTCGCGGATCAAGTTGTAATACTCGTTGGGCAGGACCGAGCCTTTGTTGGTCACCTGGCGGCACTTGAGGTAGCGCGGCAAGGTGACCTGTTCCGGATGCGGATAAGGGTAGAGCGGCACCTCGCCCAGTATCGGAAAAACGAAATTCTGCCGGAGCGCGATCCCGTCCGGCTCGAAATACTTCACGTAACGCAGCTCGCCCTCCAGGAACATGGGGATGTCAATGCTCATGCAGTGGAAGCGGTGGCCGATCACGCCCTCGCCCTCGACCGGCTCGCCGCCGTGGGCGTGGAAGATGTCAATTGAGTCGGTCTGGTCGAGCAGGCTGTCCGCGGCGAACTTGGCGAGCAGGTTGGTCGCGCCGGGCGAGCTGCCCATCCCGATCAGGGCGGTGATCCCGGCCTTCTGGGCGGCGGCATCGAGCTTCAGGATCTCCAGGGTCACGTCCACGTCGTCGCAGATGTCCACGTAATTTATTCTTGACTGAATAACCGCTTTGAGAATGGTGCCCACCGATTTGTAGAAGGGTCCCACGCAGTTCAGCACCACGTCGCTGCCCCGGATCGCGCGCTTGATGCCGGCCGGGTCGAGCGCGTCAACTTTTTTGGCCGAGACCTTGGCCGGGCCGAGTCGGGCCGCGAGCACCCGGGCTTGCTTGAAATTGAGGTCGCCGATCACGATCTCGGAAAAGTAATCCAGCGGCGCGAGCGTCTTCACCGCCACGCTGCCGACCGCGCCGCACCCGCCCAGCACTGTAATTTTTGCCATGACCCGCCTCCCCGCGAACCGTAGGGGCATGGCGCGCCATGCCCCTACTCATCTCAGCGACCCTTGATTCTTTCAATCGGCTTCCAGCCGCCAAAGAGCTCTTCCAGCACCTTGGCCGCGGCCAGGGTGAGGTGGTCCTGGAACCGGCCGGCCACGATCTGGACCGAGACCGGCACCCCGTCCGGCCGATGGTAGATGGGCAGGATGGTGGACGGGAACTCCAGGATGTTCATCACTCCTGAATAACCGATGCCGAGGAAATAGAGCCAGATCCAGGTCTGCTTGGGCGCGGGGATCGAGAACACCGGACAGATCAGGACCCCGTGGTCGCCCAGTTTCTCTTCGATCCGCCGGCGCAGGTCCGCGGCCAGGGCGAGCGCCTTCTGGTTGCTGCCCTTGAGGAGCTGTCCGGGCTTTTCAATCAGGGCCGTGCCCCATCCGGGGAAAGTGATCTTGGACCGGCGGAGGATGATGCGGATGAACTCCTTGCCCAGGCTGATCGGCTCGTCCCCTTCCAGGTAGTGGATGAACGGGTCCGGGTTCTGGCTCATCCCGGCCTGCCAGATGCCCAGGCTGTGCTCCATGCCCTCCGGCCGCCAATGCTCGACCGGGACCTTCAGCCCGGCGAACCCGCCCGCGGCCAGGTTTACCGCCCGCTTGACCTCGGCATTGGTCCCGGCCTGGCCGTTGTAATCGAAGAAATAAACCCGGAGCTTTTTCAGGTCCACGCGGTCCGGCGATTTCCACTCCCGCTTCTCGCACACCGGGTCCTTGCCGTCCGGCCCGGCCAACAGCGGCAGGATGTAAGCGAGGTCCGAGACCCGCCGGGCGATCGGGCCATAGGTGCAATAGCGGGCCAGCGGTCCGCGGCCGGGCGGCCAGTGGCCGGTGCCCGGCACCAGGGCGCCGGTGGGTTTGTGCCCGGCCACCCCGTTGAAGGCGGAGGGATAGCGGATCGAGCCGCCGATGTCCGAGCCGATGCCGAAGGGCGAGCCGCCCGCGGCCACGATCGCGCCCTCGCCGCCGCTGGAGCCGCCGGCGCCGCGGCTTAAGTCATAGGGGTTGCGGGTCCGGCCGTATACAGTATTGTAAGTCTCGCACCACATGGCCGCCTCCGGGATATTGGTCTTGCCCATGATGACGGCGCCCGCCTGCTTGACCCGCTCGACCACGGTGGCGTCCCCGTCCGGCACCAGGTTCCGCCGCGCCCACACGCCCGCGGCCCAGGGCAGGCCCTGGAGGGCGTAAGTGTCCTTGATGGTGCAGGGCACGCCGAACAGCGGAGGCAGATTCTCGCGGCTCTTCGCCAGGCGCTCCTCCGCCACCCTTGCCTCCCGGCGCGCCTCCTCGTAGCGCTTGGCGATCACCGCGTTGATCGCCGGGTTCACTTCTTCGATCCGGCGCAAGTGCGTCTCCAGCGCGGTCACCGGCGAAAGCTCGCCCGCCCGGATCCTTCTCGCCATCTCGACCACCGACATGGTCAATAGCTCGTCCATGAATACCTCCCCCACGGATAATAGCTAGATTGTACTTTAAACTCCCCGCCCTAAACAAGCGGGCGCTTTAAAAATGGAGAGGTTATGGCTGGCAGATCGCGAGGCCAGGCGTCGGGTGAGGAAAGTTGCGGTGACGAGCTAAGCGGGGCCAGCCCTGCCTGCGATTGAATCAGAGCGGCCCGAGGCAGCAAAGCACGAGCCCCTGCCGGTGGCGATGGAGGCAGACGAAGATCTTTCTTCCCGGGCCAGAGCAGGGGCTGCGACCCGGAGGGAGCGAGCCGAAGAGAGTTGAATCCGGGTCGGGGTCTCTAGCGCTTGGTGTTTTTCAGGCCGAGCAGCCAGTCGGTCGAGACGCCCAGGGCTTGCGCCATACTGAACAAAATGGAGACCCGGGGGATGCTGTAGCCGTAGAGAAAACGGCTGATGGACCCCTGACTGGTCTTCATCTTTCGGGCCAGCTCCATCTGGTTCAAGCCGGTTTCCCGGCAGGCTTGCTTGAAGCGCTTGACAAACACCTTCTGATCAAAAGGTCTCAATTTCGCCATAGTTACTTCCTCCTGACATGGGTTACCCCTGGTTTTGGAGAGGGCCTGGATCCCCGATCGCGGCCCTTCGTTTTCCGAGGTCCCGGCCGGTCGGGTTTCCCGGCCGCTTTCCTATCCGGACGCTGAGAGTAGCTGATTTATGCAATTTGTCAAGTCCAATTACAGAAACGCATAACGGAAGCGAAGCTCGTAGGGAGGACGGAAGATCGAGGGGAGTGGCGCGCTGCCGCGCGAGGAGCTGCGGGGGCCGGTGGGTCGGCGAAAATGGTGGACCGGCCCTGATCGTCTCGCCGGGAGGAGGGAGGCTCATTCCAATGTGTAAACGGATATGGGGCCCTGATCCCGGCGCCCGAGAGAAAGCCCTCCACCCGGATTCCCGATCGCATGCCCGACCCACCCCGGAAGGAAGTGGTATAATGAAAAGGCTCAGCAAACTTTTGCAATCCAAAGGGGTGAGCGCTTGCACGCAACGGACCGCAGAATGATCGTGATCGTCTGGCTGGTGATCCTGGCCGTCTATTTGCCCAACCTGCTCTCGGGGCGATCGCTGGTGGAGGATCCCGGGGTCAATGACGTCTCCGCCAATTGGATGACCAATTATTCTTGGGTCGGTCAGGCCTACCGCGAGGGAATGTTCCCGCTCTGGAACGCGCATATTTTTTGCGGGATGCCCCACCTGGGCTATACCCATTGCGGCGGCTTGTATCCGCCGCAAATCCTGTTTTTCAGCCTCCTGCCCTTTGTCTGGGCGGGCTCGCTCACCATCGTGTTTCATTCGCTGCTGTGCGCCCTCCTGTTTTATATCCTGATGCGGCAATATGGTTCGAGGCCGGCGCTCGCGGCCGCGGCCAGCCTGGTTGGTGTGCTTTCCG
>Ga0315282_10010791_pt1 | contig 14259 bp, 10 predicted proteins | sample YL17G07_20_MG_FD_203693 | JGI IMG/M metagenome (GOLD analysis project Ga0315282, IMG submission 203693) | Sediment microbial communities from Yellowstone Lake, YNP, Wyoming, USA - YL17G07_20 | ecosystem: Environmental > Aquatic > Freshwater > Lake > Sediment | place: USA: Wyoming | collected...
CCAAGGCCTTCGTCTGGACCGCCTCCGCCCAGGACATCATCGCCAAAGTGCGCCGGGCCCGGGCCACGCTCGATAAGCTACCATCAGAGTGAGGCACTACACTAGCCGGTTGCTGAGGCGCCAGACCTCGCGGCGCTCGTCCATGAGGGGGCTGTTGGCGATCTCGGCATACTCGGCGGCGGCGTCGCGGAGGCGGTCGCGGTCATGGGCGGTGGTCATGGGTGGCTCCGAGGTGTCAGTCGGCAGTCGTTAGGCGGCAGTCGGCAGTAACGGCGACGGCACGCGGCAGGAGGCCTCACCCCCGGCCCCTCTCCTGAAAGAGAGGGGAGACGGACCACCCCCGGGAGAAGGCCGGCGGGGCGTGGAAGCCCCGCCCTACAGCCCCCTCACCCGCCGCTGCGCGGCGACCTCTCCCCCGCGGACGGGCAGGAATGCCCGTCCTACGCGTGAGGTCGGCCGGGACGGCCAACCTACGCGGATGTCGGGCGAGACGCCCAACCTACGCGAGAGGTAGGCGGCTCAGGCGCATCGGGTCGTCGCGCTCCAGATGCACCGGGCGCAGTCGGAAGGCGAACGTCGCCTCGTGCGGGCGCAGGATGTACTGCTCTAGCGGGCGCGGCCCGCAACTGGCGCTGCCCAGCCCGCAGACGGCATGGTCGAGGCTCAGGACCACCGTGTCGCCGGGCTCGAGGTCGTAGGTGTGCCGCGCGGCAGCCAGCTCCTGCGTGCTGTAGCGGCTGGCGGTCACGGTCATCAGCGGCTGGGCAACCGCGAGGAGCCCCAGGCCCCGGGCATCCGTCAGCGCGGCCCAGCGCACGTCGGACTTGCCGCCGTTCTCCTGCGGGAAGATGTACGGCACGTGCTGGTCGTCTACCGTGCCGCGGTACACACCTACCGGTGCGCTGTCCTTGCGGTCCACGTAGTTCTCGTGCGGCCCACGGCCATACCAGGTCAGCCGGTTCAGCTCAGGCGCCAGGTCCAGCTGCACACCGAGGCGGGGCCAGGCCTGCATGCCGGCGTCCGGCACGACGTGCTGCTGCAGGATGACGTCGCCGGTCCCGAGGATGCGGTAGGTCGCCTCTCCGTGCAGGACGGGTCGCCGGCCGTTGGCCCCAAAGGCGTACTCGACACCAATGGTAGCGGACGTCGGCGTCACCTCGGCCAGGCGCGCGCGACGGACTAGCACCGTCGCCCGGTCCAGCGCGTGCTGCTGCCACTCCCGGCGGACCCAGTTGTCGTTGTCAATGGGGGCGCGCCAGAGGTGCAGCCGCGGCCCCCAGTACAGCAGGTCCGCACCGGCGTAGCGCCATTCGGCGATCGTGCCGGTCTCGATGTCGAAGACGAGGCCGAAGTCGTCGCCCAACACCTGCACACAGCGGTCGCCCTCCTGGACGGACAGGGCGGGCATCGAGCCGCGGCACGGCGCACGGCGCGGGGCGGCGGGCCGCGGCAGCTCGAACTGCGCCCACGCCACCTCGTGGCCCGCGGGCGCCCACAGCTCGGCTTGCGCGAGGCGGAAGCTGAGGTTCAGCCAGTAGTCGGACTCATCAGGGGCGGGAAGCTCTCCGAGGGGGACGCTGACTTCGGCGGACTCGCCGGCGGGCACCGATGGTAGCTCCAACCGGCCGTGGCGGATGCGTTCCCCATCACGCCGTAGCTCCCACCATCCCTCCAGGTGGTCAAGGCTGAGGTGGTCGTACCGGTTGCGGAGGCGCACGCGGCCCGCGGCGAGGTCCACGGGCTCAACGTGAACCGGCTCGATGACCTTCTTGTACTCGATCAGCGACGGGCTCGGACGGCGGTCGGGGAAGACCATCCCATCAATGCAGAAGTTGCCGTCATGCGGGAACTCGCCGAAGTCGCCTCCGTAGGCGAAGTACTCCTCCCCCTCGGGCGTCTGCTGCAGCAGCCCGTGGTCGCACCACTCCCAGACGCAGCCGCCGAGGAGGCGTCGGTGCGCACGGAACGTCTCCCAGTACTCGCGGAGGTTGCCCGGCCCGTTGCCCATCGCGTGGGCGTACTCGCAGAGGAGGTACGGCCGCGGGTCGTCGGTGCGCCGCCCGGCGGCCTCCAGCGTCTCGATGCTGTCGTACATGCGGCTCACGACGTCGGTGATGCGCGAGGGCACGCCGTCCTGCCAGGCCTCGCAGTAGTGCACGGGCCGCGTCGGGTCCCGGTGGTGGATCCACTCGGCCATGGCGTCGTGGTTGGGGCCGTAGCCGGACTCGTTGCCCAGCGACCACATGATGACCGACGGGTGGTTCTTGTCTCGCTCCACCAGGCGCACCGCGCGATCGAGATGTGCCTCGCGCCAGTCGGGCTGCTTGGCGGCCCAGCCCCAGTCGCCGTAGTCGCCGAGGCCGTGGGTCTCCAGGTCGGCCTCGTCTATCACGTAGAGGCCGTAGCGGTCGCAGAGGTCGTACCAGCGCACATCGTCAGGGTAGTGCGAGGTGCGCACGGTGTTGATGTTGTGCTGCTTCATCAGCAGAATGTCCTGGACCATCGAGTCCAGCGGCACGGCGTGCCCGCGCGTGGGGTGCATCTCGTGCCGGTTGACGCCGCGCATCAGGAGGGGGCGACCGTTGATGAGAAGCTGCCCGTCGCGCAGCCCGATCTGGCGGAAGCCGACCTCCACGCAGACCACCTGCTCCACCTCGCCGGCGGCGTTCACGAGACTCACGAGCAGCGGGTAGAGGTGAGGGGTCTCGGCCGTCCAGTGGCGAGGCGACCGCACAGTCGCGGAGTGGCTAAGCTCGCGCTGCCGGCCCGGCGTCAGGTCGGCCACCTCGCCCAGGGCCTGGTCGAGGACGACCGAGCCGTCCGCATCAAGAAGCTGCAGGCGGATCGTGTGCGGCCCGGCGGCCGCCGGGCCGGCGTTGGACACTTGCAGCGTCACCTGCAGCTCGGCGTCGCGGTAGTCGTCGTCGAACGTGGTGCGGACCTCGAGGTCGCTGACCCAGACCGATGGGGTTGCGTAGAGGTGGACATCGCGGAAGATGCCGCTCAGCCGCCAGAAGTCCTGGTCCTCGAGGTAGCTGCCGTCAGACCACTTGAGGACCTGCACGATCAGCTCGTTCGCGCCGGGCTGCAGGTGTTCGGTGATGTCGAACTCCGAGGTGAGGTGGGCGCCCTGGCTGTAGCCGACCTCGCGGCGGTTGACCCACACATAGAAGGCGCTGTCCACGCCCTCGAAGGTGAGGAAGACGCGCCGGCCGGACCACGCCGCGGGCACGTCGAAGGTGCGCGCGTAGAGGCCGACCGGGTTCTCGGCCGGGACGTATGGTGGGTCCACGGGGAAGGGGTAGCGCACGTTGGTGTACTGCGGCGGGTCGGTGCCCAGCGCGGCAAGCTGCCAGTTGCTGGGGACGGGGATCTCATCCCAGGCCCCCGGGTCGGCGTCCGCGGGGAAGTCCGCCGGGAGCGCCCCGGGCGAGGGGAGGAACCGGAAGCGCCACGTGCCGCTCAGCAGGCGGTAGAGCGGACTGGCGCCTGGCTTGCCCGCCAGGGCCGTCTCCGCATCGGCATAGGGGATGAGGGGTGCGCGGGCAGGCTGCCGGTTGCGCTGGAGCACGGCGGGGTCCATCCAGTCGGGCAGCGGATCGCGTGAGTCAGGCACGCCCGTTCGCTCCTGTTCGTGTGGGGTCGCAGACGTAGACGGCAGGGCCCGGAAGGGCGACCACATTGGGTCGCCCCTACAACGACGCCGGCAGACGGCAGAGGCTCTTCGCTATGCTCAGGGCGACACAGCTCAGGCCCTGACTGTGTCATGCTGAGCGCAGCGAAGCACCTGCGCTGTGGTCCGCGACCGCCGCGGCGGCGGGCAGGAATGCCCGCCCCACGCGGGCAGATGGCAGGTCTGGCGACCCGCCCCACGCGGGTGCAGGACCGGCCTGGCGACCGGTCCCACTGACTGGGCAGCCTCGCCCTGGTCATCCCCCTCGGGAGGCGAGAGAGCGGGGCTACTGCAGCTCGAGGAAGCCCGCGTTGTTCAGGTCCCAGGAGTAGCCGCGCGTGCCCTCCCACATCGCCCAGAGCGCCTCGGTCGTCTTGCGGACCGTGAGGTTGAAGCCGAGGCGCTTGTCCTTAGTCGGGTCCACACCCAGCGCTGCAAAGGGGATGCGCCACTCGCACGTCCACTGCGTCGGACCCATGACGGCGGCCTGGTACTCGACGCCCTGCGCCGCGCGCGTCACCACCTCGGCCGGTGCGCCTGCCTCCCCGCTGCTCTCGTAGTGGCCGGTGACGAAGCCTCGCAGCACGATGATCGGCGCCCGGTCACCAGCGGCGGTGCTGCGGATGGCGACCTCGACGGCGTCGTCCTGCCCCCACTTGTTGCCGCGGCGTAGCGCATCGGAGCTGGCGACCTCATTGAGCACGGCGATGAGCAGTGAGGTGTCATCGTACGCGACGAAGGCCTGGCTCGGCGGAGCGACCTTCTCGCCGTTGATGCCCTGCTCGACGGGCATCGCCGGCGTGCCCTCCCCGCCCCATTCCTCGGGCACCAGCATGCCATCCACCGTGACCGCGCCCGGGTGCCGGTGCACGACGAAGACGGGCGGCGGGCCAGTCTTGGCTTGAGGGGGCGGTGGTGGCGGAGGCGCCGGCCGCACGGCGGTCGTGACAGGCCAGGAGGCGCGGCGACTGTCGGCGTAGAGGCCCATCTGCTCGATGGGCAGCCGTTGGAAGCCCAGCCGGTAGGCGGGGGAGTCCTCGCGGAGCTGGTAGTTGCCGTTGGCGGCGTCCACGAAGAGCGGGTCCTGGTCGAGGAGGTTGTCCTGGAACGTGAGCATCGGCCGCGCCACAGGCTCGATGTCGTCCCACCTGCCGCCCCAGCAGACGTTGCGCAAGATCACGTTGCCCTTGGGCGCCCAGGGATCGTCGTCGAGGATGCCCGGCAGCACCGGGTAGCGCACGCTGTAGGGCGGCTTGCTGTAGGCGATGCCCGAGAGCGTGCCTTTGTCGTGCCCCTCCTGCACCCAGCCGTCCGCGTGGTACTTCGCCCAGCCCATCGCCCGGGCATCCACATGCACGGCGGGGCGGCAGTCCACGAAGAGGTTGTTCTCAATGCGGTTGTCGCGACCGCCGCCGATGAACGCGGCCATCGTCACGTTGTGGAAGAGGTTGTCGGCGATGGTGGTGCCGCAGTACATGTCATCGAGGTATACGCCCACGCAGCCCCGCCCCTCGAAGCCCGTGATGTCGTGCAGGTAGTTGTCGCGAATGACGGTGCCGCGCATGGTCCAGTCGCGGCCGGCGTAGATGGCGCCCGCGTCGTTGGACTCGTAGCAGACGCTGTGGATCTCGTTGTACTCCATGACCTGGTCGTTGCCGCTGAAGGCGATGGCCTCATGGGGCGCATTGTCCAGGAGGTTGTGGGCGGCCCGGTTGCCGACGCCGCTGAGGGCGATGGCGGGCTGGTACATGCGATCCCAGCGGCCATAGTGGTGGATGTGGTTGTTCTCGGCGAGGTGCCCGGCGGGCGTCAACGTCGTGCGGTCCCCGCCGTTGAGGGACACGCCCGAGTCCCCGACCTCACTGATGTCGCAGCCGATCACGGCGTGGTGGGCGCCGCCGTTGATGACGGCGGCGGCGCCGGCGAGGTTGCGGATCGTGCACCCGACGAGCTGGTCACCCTCGCCGCCAGAGATGGAGACACCGGTGCCGCGCGCGGCCTCCAGCGTGAAGCCCTGGAGGGTGACGTACGAGGCATCGGTCAGCTTGACGAGCCCCGAGGCTACCGAGACGACGGCCGTGCCCTGGTCCAGGGGCGCCGGCGGCCAGAAGTAGAGGATGCCGGCCTCCCGGTCGAGGCACCACTCCCCTGGCGTGTCCAGCTCGGCCAGCGCGTTGAACGCGTAGTACCACTGGCCAACCCGGTAGCCGTAGCCATGGTAGGGCGGCGCGAGGGTGATGGTGTGGGTGGCGGTGTCAATGGACTCGACCTTCTCGCGCTGGTCGGACCAGTCCCAGAACCAGTAGCCGTGCAGGTAGAGGTCGTTCTCCTGCGTCCAGCGCTGCGGGCGGTCGCCCTCGTAGATGAACTTGCCGACCTTGTCACCTACCGTGCCGCGCACGTCCACCGGGTCGAGGCTGAGGAGGCCGGCGATCTTGACGAAGCCCTCGTTCGGCCAGCGCGCGATCTGCATGGGGCGGTCCTGGAAGAACAGCTCCAGCCGCTGGTCGGCCGCGTTGACGTCGCCGAGGTCGGTAAGGCCCTGATCCCGGAGGGAGGCCTGGTACACCCGCCCGCGGGCGCTCTCCTCGAGCCGCTGCAGAATGGCGGGGTCGGTGACCGGCTGCCAGCCAGTGACGCGTCGTCCGCCGCTGAGGCGCACCTTCTCGCCCGGGCGGGCGCGGTAGACGATCGGCGCAGCCTCGGTGCCGCTGTCCTCAAGGCCCAGCTCGAACGTCGCGGTGCGCTCGTAGAGGCCGCCCAGCACCTCCACCGTGACGCCGCCCGCCGGGAGGGCGCCGGCGGCCCTCAGTCCCCGGATCTCCTCGCGGGCGCGCTCCAGCGTTGCGAACGGCCCCTCCGGGGCGGCCGGCCGGTCGGTCCTTCCCGACCACTCGTCGTTGCCGTTTGTCGCGACGAACAACTGCAAGCCTTGCGCGTGGCTCAACGTCGCTCCCCCTCCTGCCAGAGCTACCGCCGCGAGGGCGGTCAGCCCCCAGGCGATCGGGCACCGGGTGCTTGGGCGCATGGTGGTCTCGCCTCCCCGCTGGGCCGTGGGCTACGTCGGCAGAGAGGTTGCGTTGCCGGGAGCGGGGTTTCCTGCCTGCCGGCATGCGCTTCGTGCGCCTGTAGGGCGTGCACTGCCGTGCGGGAGGGGCGCCACAGCACCCCGACGAACCGCACGCCAGCCTCGGCCGCTCCACAGCGCCACTTCTGACGGACGGGTATGGACTTGCCGACCGCCGGCGCCGCGCCACTCCTGGAGATGCGCGGCATCATCAAGCGCTTCCCCGGAGTACTCGCTCTGGACGCGGTGGACTTGACGCTGCGCCGCGGTGAGGTCCACGCCCTGATGGGCGAGAACGGGGCCGGCAAGTCCACCCTCGTCAAGGTCCTCACCGGCGTGTACCCCCGCGATGGTGGCGAGATCGTCTTCGGCGACCAGCCGCTGAGTGTCCGTTCGCCCGGCGAGGCTCAGAGCCGAGGGATCAGCACCATCTACCAAGAGGTGAACCTGATCCCCGATCTCTCCGTGGCCGAGAACATCTTCCTGGGCCGTGCGCCGCGGCTCCTCGGTGGGGCGCGTCGCCAGACCTGCCGGCAAGGCACCGGCGGCGGGTCTGGCGACCCGCGCCACCGGCCGCGAGCGTCCTGCGTGGGGCCCCTCAACTGGCGCGCCATCCACGAGCGGGCGCGGACGCTGCTGCAGACCTTCAGCCTCGACCTCGACGTCCGGCTGCCGCTGGGCAGCTACCCGGTGGCCATCCAGCAGATGGTGAGCATCGCCCGGGCGGTGGACATCTCCTCGCAGCTCATCATCATGGACGAACCCACTTCGAGCCTCGACCAGCAGGAGGTGGAGCGGCTCTTTGGCGTGATCCGCCGCCTGCGCGCTGACGGCGTCAGCGTGCTGTTCATCACCCACTTCCTGGACCAGGCGTACGAGATCAGCGACCGGTTCACGGTGCTGCGCAACGGTCGGGTGGTGGGGACCTTCGAGGCGGCATCGCTGCCCAAGCTCGAGCTGGTCGGCCACATGCTGGGGCGCGATCCGAGCACGTTGGCCGACATCTCCCACCAGCCACTGCTGACGCAGGAGGCGGACCAGGCCGAGGTGGTGCTGCAGGCCCGGGGACTGGGGCGCCGCGGCGCCCTGGCGCCGACCGACGCGATGGTGCGGCACGGCGAGGTGCTGGGGCTCGCCGGTCTGCTCGGCTCAGGCCGCACCGAGCTGGCGCGCCTGCTCTTCGGGGTGGACCGGGCCGACTCCGGTTCGGTGTGGGTCGGCAGACGACGACTCGCGCCGGGGTCCCCGCGAGCCGCCATCCGCGAGGGCCTCGGTCTCTGCCCGGAGGATCGCAAGACCGACGGGCTGGTCCCCGATCTCTCGGTTCGGGAGAACATCGCCCTCGTCATTCAGTCGCACCTCCCCCCTTTGGGCCGACTCCCTCGCCGCCGGCAGGTGGAGCTGGCCGAGCGGTTCATCCGCCTGCTGGGGATCGTCACCACCGGCCCTGAGCAGCCGGTCCGCGATCTGAGCGGCGGCAACCAGCAGAAGGTGATCCTGGCGCGCTGGCTGGCCGCGGCGCCGCGCGTGCTGATTCTGGACGAGCCGACCCGGGGCATTGACGTCGGCGGGAAGGCGGAGATCGAGCGGCTAGTGGAGTCGCTGGCCGCCGATGGCCTCGCGGTGGTCTTCATCTCCTCAGAGCTGGAGGAGGTCGTGCGCCGTAGCGACCGCGTCCTTGTCCTCCGGGACCGGGCCGTGGTCGCCGAGCTGACCGGCGCGGCGGTGGACGAGGGGACGATCATGCGCACCATCGCCGCCGGCGCCTCGGAGCGAGGCCCGGCATGAGCGAACCCACAGCGGCGCGACGCCCCTGGCGCTACCGGCCCGGCCCGACGCTGTGGCCGCTAGTGGCCCTGGTCCTGCTCTTCGCCTACAACGCGCTGCGCACCCCGAACTTCCTGCACCTCGAGGTCCGTGAGGGCCGACTCTTCGGCACGACGGTGGACATTCTCCATCGCGGGACGCCCGTGGTGCTCCTGGCCACCGGCATGACGTTCGTCATCGCCACGGCGGGCGTGGACCTCTCGGTCGGGGCGGTCATGGCGATCACCGGGGCGGCGGCGGCGCTGCTCCTCACGCGCACCGCGCTGCCCGTGCCCGCAGTGGTCGCGGGCGCGCTGGCAGTGAGTGTGGCCTGCGGCGCGTGGAACGGCGCGCTGGTGGCGGGCCTGGGCCTGCAGCCGATCGTCGCGACGCTAGTGCTCCTCGTCGCGGGCCGGGGCATCGCACAGCTCCTCACCGACGGCATGATCATCACCTTCGAGCGCCCCAGCTTCGAGGCGATCGCCGGCGGCGCGGCGGGCGGGGTGCCGATCACCGTGCTCATTGCGGCCGGCGTGGTGCTGCTGACCCTCCTCGTCACCCGCGGCACGGTGCTGGGGCTGCGGATCGAGGCAGTGGGCGGCAACGAGCGGGCCAGTCGTCTGGCGGGCATTGACGCGGGCCGCACCAAGCTGCTGGTGTACGGCTTCTGCGGGCTCTGTGCCGGCATCGCCGGCCTGATCGCCACGGCGGACATCAAGGCCGCCGACAGCAACAACTGCGGGCTGTTCCTGGAGCTGGACGCGATCCTGGCCGTGGTGATCGGCGGGACGTCGCTCAGCGGCGGGCGCGCCAACCTGCCGGGGTCGGTCGTCGGGGCGCTGGTGATGCAGACCGTCACGACGATGATCTACGCGCAAGGCCGCGGCCCCGAGTACACGCTGGTGGTGAAGGCGGTGGCGGTGGCCGCGGTCTGCCTCCTGCAGTCCGACCTGCTGCGGGCTGCGCTGCGACGCCGGTCCGGGGAGCTGCGCGCGGCATGAAGCACTGGCTCCTACGCCGTCACCTCCCCCTGCTGGCGACCTGCGCTCTGTGCCTTGGCCTATACGTCGCCGGGGCCGTGCTCTGCCCCGGGTTTGCCTCGCTGCGGGTCTTTGTGAACTTCCTGGCCGACAACTCGTTCCTGGGCATCATCGCGGTCGGCATGACCTTCGTGATCCTCTCCGGCGGCATTGACCTGTCGGTCGGTGCGATCCTCGCGCTCAGCAGCACGGTGCTGGCGGTCCTCATCGAGCTTCGGCACGTCCCCGTGGCCGTCGCCGTGCCGGCAGTGCTGGCGATGGGTGGAGCGCTGGGCGCAGTGATGGGTCTCGTGATCCGGCACTTCCGGCTGGCACCCTTCATCGTGACCCTGGCGGGCATGTTCTGCGCCCGAGGCCTGGCGCAGATCGTGCACCTGGAGGCCTTGCCCATTAGCGACCCCGGCTACCTCGCCGCCACGGGCTGGGGCATCCCTCTGCTCGCGGGCGCTCGTCTGCCGCTGACGGCCATCGTGTTCCTGGCCGTGCTCGCCGTCGGGCTCTACGTGTCGGTCCACACGCCCTTCGGCCGGAACGTCTATGCGGTGGGCGGCAACGAGGAGGCGGCCCTGCTGATGGGCCTGCCGGTGGGGCGCACCAAGGTCGGCATCTACGCGCTCAGTGGGTTCTGCTCGGCGCTGGGAGGCGTGGTCTTCGCCCTCTACAGCTCCAGCGGCAACCCCAGCGCCGGGGTGGGCATGGAGCTGGACGCGATCGCCGCCGTCGTCATCGGCGGCACGCTGCTCAGTGGCGGCGTGGGGCATGTACTGGGGACGCTGATCGGCGTGCTGATCTTCGGGATCATCCAGACGGGCATCACGTTCCAGGGCACCCTCAGCTCGTGGTGGACCAAGGTCGCGGTGGGGGCGTTACTGCTCCTGTTCGTGCTGCTGCAGCGGCTCATCGCCCGGACGGGGCGGGGGAGGTAGGAGGCGTTGCGGACGTCCGGGTCACCACGGGTGGGTGCTGGGCAGGCGAGCCGCCTGCCCCACCAGCGTCGCTGTCAGGGGGGCCCAGCGTGCGGAGCGCCGGAGGCAGACGGCAGCGCGGGGCGCCGCGTACGGTGCGCCTGAGACCCCGCGCCAGCGGGCCGGCGCCTACACCGCCGCGGCGAGGTCCGTGGCGGCCTTGCGCAGCTCCAGCATCAGTAGGCCGATGGAGCAGTCGCCGGTCGCGATGCACGCCAGGACCATGTCCTCGTTCACGCGGACCACGAAGGTGAGGCCGCTCGCGCAGCGCGCGAACAGCTCGGCCACCGCGCCGTGGCCGAGGTCCTGGGCGGTGCGGTTGGCGCGGCTGAAGAGGTCGGCCGCCAGCGCGGCGACCGCATCAGCCTCCATGCCGGGCGAGAGGTCACTGTGCACCGCGAAGCCGTCCAGGGTCACAACGGCGGCGGCCTGGATGTCCTGATTGCGCTCGCGTAGCTGCTGCAGGCGTGTGGCGGCGTCTACTGCTGCGGACATGACGATCACCCCGTCCTACGTTTCGGTTTGGTCCTGCTCGTGCGGCGCTGCTACGTGCTCCTCCGTCGCCTCGGTCCCTGTGGTCGGGGCAGCCTGATCGCACCGGGCCAACCCGATCGCCATCCCGGTAGCGATGCCCGCGGCCCCTAGGGCTGCACCCAGCCAAAGACACGGGCACCCGTCGGGCAGCCGCTCCAGGCGGCGACCCAGGGCCAGCCCAGTGCCGAAGCCTACCAGCACCGCCCCGGCCGCGACGCCGCGGCCCACCGGCGACCGGACGAAGGCCACCGGGCCGTCCTCGTCGGCCACGACCTCGCGGAGCTTGAGCCTCAGGGCCTCCGCCAGCGCCTCGGCCCGCGACCGGACATCATCCGCGATGCGGGTCGCCGTTGCCCGGGCCCGCTGCTCGATCTGGCTGCTCGCCTCCGCCAGGGCCCGATCCCGGAAGCGGAGGTACAGGCTCCCCAGTTGCTGCGGAGTGGGCGTGCTGTCCACTGGCCGCGCCTCCAGCCGCCGCCCCCGCCTTGGCGCGCCGGCGGCCGGCAGCCGCCGCGAGGGGCAGCGCGATGATCATGAACGCAATTCCCGCGCCCACACACCACGCCGCCGCCTGCCGGGGCGGCAGCGTGTGCAGCAGCCAGAAGAACCCGGCCACGGCCAGCAGCATGCCGCCGAACAGCAGGCCGGCCGCCGCGCTGAGGTACAGGATGCGGGGGCGTAGGTCGTCTAGCACGTCGGAGGCGGCCTGCTGCAGCAGATGCTTGGCATAGGCGACGAACGCCGCGGCCAGCTCCGCTCCGAGTTCAGCGACCGACTTCTGGTCGTTCACGCCGGGGCTCCCCCAGGCAGGACCGCAAGGCGGGGCGCCTAGTGGTGCATCAGCTTCCACAGGGCGTACAGCGCGCCGAGGCCGGCCGCCACCGCGCCCGCCGCCAACAGAGCGCTCGTGTCGAGCAGGCACTGCACGTCGCCCTGGAGGTCGTCCGCGATCAGGATGCCGCAGGTCACTTGCTCAGCCCGCATGCGCTGCGCGCGCAACACGCCCACCGTCGAGCCGGTGACGGCGGCGCTGTCAGCCACCAGCGACCCCGCCGCGGAGTCGGTGAGGTGCGCCTGCTCGGCGCGGACTGTGAGGGCCGCTGAGCGGTCCAGGTGCGCCGTCTCGGCGACCAGCTCGCGGCTCGCCGACTGCTCCATGTGAACGGTCTCGGCGATCACCCGGTCGGCCGAGGCCTGGGCGAGGTGCACCGTCGCTGCCTCGACGGACGGTGGCTGCTCCGGGGCGCCCGCAGCGGTGCTGTCAGCGTCCATGATCGTCTCTCCTGCCGCGCGAGGGGCCCTCGGCGGCTAGTCGGCGGGCTGGGCGGCCGGCGCTGCGCTCTGACGGCGCGGACGGCCCATGCCCCGCAGCCATCGCGCCGCCGCCAGGCCGGTCGTTAGCAGCCCGGCCAGGGGACGCCGCAGGGGGGCGTCCCACTCCCCCACGTATTCAGTGTAGCGGGCACCGAAACCTGCCTTGAAGCGGTTGAGGCCTCGCAGCGGATCGTCCGCGGTGGCGTCGGCCGCGGCGACGCCCCGCATATCGTAGACGGTGCAGCCGCGCGCCCGCGCCCAGCGCATCATCTCCCACTGCACCAGGTGGCTGGGCATCAGCTCGCGGCGCCGGTTCGCGGAGGCGCCGTACACGTACCAGCACTGGCGCCCCAGCGCGAAGCTGATCGCACCGGCCAGCGGCTCCCCCTCGCAGGTCGCCAGGAACAGCGCGCCCAGCCCGTGCTGAAGAAGCAGCTCCCAGATGTCCTCGAAGTACGACTGGGCGCGCACCCGGAAGCCGTCGCGGCGGGCCGTCTCCTGCAGCAGCGTGTAGAAGGTGGCGACGTCGGCGCGCTCCGTCGCCTGACGTACCTGCACGCCCTTGCGGGCCGCGAGGCGCACGTTGTAGCGCGTCTTGTGGTGGAAGGAGGCGAGGAGGGCCGCCTCGTCGGGGGTGATGTCCACCTTCATCACATGCCGGGGCTGGGTGCCGCCGAACGCGGCCTGGGCGCTGAACGCGGAGCGAAGGCCGGCCTCGGCCGGCGCCGATCGGGCGGCCGGCGTGTCAGGCAGCGCCGGGTCCATCTTGAGCAGCACCGGCCGTGGGGGGGGCAGCAGGGCACGCACGGCATGCACGAACTCGCGCCACCCCGCCGCATCGTACGTGGCCAGCAGCGGCCCGCGCGGGCAATACGCGATGGCGAGGCCAAGCGGGCCGCGGCGGCGCAGCACCAGGGCGCCGGCGGTGATCGCGTCCCTGTCGCGGGCGGCCAGCAGATCGGCCTCCCAGCCCGTGCGCCGCTTCAGCTCGCCCCACTCCCAGCACTGCAGTACATCGCCGTACGGGTGCGAGGCCACGAACTCGGTCCAGGCGGCGTGCTGCGCCGGCGCGAGCAGCTCGTAGCGGGAGGCCATGCCTTACTCGGCGACCCCGCCGGCCTGCGCTCCGACCGGGGCGGCCGAGACGCCGAACGCGGCGGCGAGGATCTGGCGGGCGACGGGAGCGGCGGCCTCCGAGCCGTGGAAGCCATGCTCGATCAGGACGACGCACGCGTACCGCGGATGCTCGTACGGCGCGAAGCAAGCAAACCACGCTTGCGCCTTCTCGCGGTGCGTGGTCTCGGCTGACCCGGTCTTGCCGGCCACGGGCACCGGGAAGCCGGCGAACGGGAAGTGTGCCGTGCCGTTGCGGGAGGTGATGGCGAGGCGCATGCCCGCGCGGACCTTAGCTAGCGTCTCCGGCTTCACCTTGAGGCGGCGGGGCTCGCGGCGCGGCAGCTCGGTCGGTGTGGCGCCCTCGGGCCAGCGAACGTCGGCCACCAGCCGGGGGGCGAACACCTCCCCACCGTTGGCCACGGCCGCCGCGGCGACTGCCACCTGCAGCGGCGTGACGAGCATGTAGCCCTGGCCGATGACGAAGTTCACGGTGTCGCCCTGCCACCACTGCTCGTGGTACCGCTCGAGCTTGTACCGCTCCGTGGGCACTAGCCCCGACTGCTCGGCGGGGAGCCCGGAGCCCGGTTGATTGCCGAACCCGAACTGGCGGGCGTAGGCCGCCAGATCATCGCCGGTGAGGCCGCGCTCGGTGACGCACTTCCAGAAGTAGGTGTCGCACGAGGCGGCAATGGCCCCATAGAAGTCCTCCCGCCCGTGGCCGGTCCGCTTGTAGCACCGGAAGGG
>Ga0315282_10010792_pt1 | contig 14258 bp, 10 predicted proteins | sample YL17G07_20_MG_FD_203693 | JGI IMG/M metagenome (GOLD analysis project Ga0315282, IMG submission 203693) | Sediment microbial communities from Yellowstone Lake, YNP, Wyoming, USA - YL17G07_20 | ecosystem: Environmental > Aquatic > Freshwater > Lake > Sediment | place: USA: Wyoming | collected...
AACCTCTATTCGCGGTCCAGGCCGCACTACGGCCACCTTCGTCCCTTGTCAGGGGCCTGCCCCAATCCTTTTCACGCGGTCCGAGCCGCAGGTTTGATCGCGGGGTTGAGCCCTTGACTGTGATATTTCTCCTTGTTCATCAGCATCCAGTAGATGATATGTAACAGCTTTCTCGCCGTGGCAACAGCGGCCTTCTGCTTGCCGCGGCGGCGAGCGACTCGAGCATGGAAGCGCGAGAGTCGCGAGTTTGGTGCAGTCCAGACATGAATGTGCGCGCTCTCCGTCAATATCCACCTCAGATACTTCGATCCCTCCCTGCTCACTCCTCCGTAGTGAACGGAGGATGCCGACTGGCTCACAGTCGGCGTCAGGCCGGCGTATGAGCATAGGTTCTCAGGATCCCTGAACCTTCGGATGTCCGCGATCTCAGCGAAGATCAACAACGCTCCGTAGTATCCGATGCCGGGTATCGTGGCGATGAGCTGAGCATCCCTGCGACGATCGAACTCCTGAAGCAGCTCGTCGTTGAGCTGCCCGATCTGTTGTTGAATCGTGTCCAGACAGTCCAGGTTCGCATCGATCGTCGCTATGCCCAGCGACCGCATCCATTCCGCGCTCTTCTGCGTGAAAGGCTTGACGTACTGCCTCGGCCTCCGTATCCCACGCCGAAGCAGTTCCGCATGGATGCGATTCTTGAACGATGTCGAACGCTGAACAAGGTACGCCCGCTGGCGTACCAGCTGCCTCAGATCCCGTATGTCCCTCGAGGGAACATACGACCGAGGCACAAGGTCGGCACGGAGAAGGTGAGCCAAGATCTCGGCGTCCACCTTGTCCGTCTTCACCTTCGCTTCCGCGATCGCTCTCACTTTCATAGGATGAGCCAGGACCACCTCGAATCCCCTTCTTTCGATGCCTTCGTAGATGAACTCCCAGATCCCGGTGGACTCGAGCACGAACTTCGCCTGCTCGAATCCGCTCAGGAATTCATCCAGTCCTTCCGGCGTGGAAGGGAATCTGCCATTCGACAGCACCCTTCCGCTTTCGTCCATCACGCATGCCTGACAAAACTCTTTATGCACGTCCAGTCCTACGTATCTCACGGTCTCTCGCCTCTTTCGTTTTGTAGCGATTACGAAATTGGCGGGGGACCTCTTCTAACATCCCGTCCTTTTCCCTTTTTCTTTTGATTTGTAATCCCCCTCTGCCGTTAGAACTGTCAGAAGAGCAATTGTAGTAGCTCACTCAACAGAGTCTCTCAAAAAGATGATCCTAGCTGAACATCGGAAGTTGCATTAATTGACATTCTTTATTAACGCGATTGTCCCAAAACCTATTGTTTCACCAACACGACTGTTGATAAGCCTTCTTCTCTTGTGATCCGATACACAGTACCAGGGAGATCAACCAAACCTTCTTTGAGTGTCAAGATAACGGTCTGCCTATCCATCTCCTCCTCTATCAGCCTTCTAGTTCTTTCAAAATTCTTCTCATCCAGCAGAGAGTCGAGTTCATCGAGAACCAATGGAAGGTCAAAACTCCTTGCGACCATCCACCTCCAAGCAAGACCCATGACATGTGTCTCAGACCCTGAGGGGTGACTTCTGACATTGCCTTGGGCGTCTGTTATGACGACTTTGTTGCCGTCCTCAAGCAGTTTTGCGTTTATGTCCCATTCGTAAATTTTCTCATAGATGCGGTTGATGAAAGCCACAGTCTCCTTCTTGATCTTCCTCAGACTCTCCTCTTCACTCAAGCTCTCGTAGAGTTTTCCAAACCATTCCTTCGCAACATTGAGTCTTTTTGAAACAGCTTCCTTCTCTTCCATGCTTTTGAGTGCTTCAAGGTATCTATCTTTGTCTGCTTCCAGAATGGTTTTCTGCCCCATGAGAGCTTCCCTGTGCTCTTTCAATATTCTTTCTTTGTCGCCAGTCTTGTCCCTCACGCCACGCACGCTCTGCCTAAGATAATCCTTGCTTCGCTCAAAGTCTTCGAGCAATTGTTGCATCTTGTCTTTATCCCCGGTTACTTTCTGGAGTCTAGCTTCATCGTATGGCACCGCGATTCCACCCGAGGCGATTTGTTCATACTTGAAGCTGCTAGCAACGTTTTCGGGTATCTGCACGACCATTTTCTCGCCATCTTCAGGTGAGAAAATGTCACATTCCACTCTCAACGGTTGTTTTCTTCTTCTAGCTAGTCCTCTGGCGTCCTTCAACTTCTTCTCCTCATCTTCCAAATTCCTTATTGCCCCCAGTACGCCGTCCTTGCCACCCTTCTTCAAAACTTCCTCTACTACCAGAGAGTAGCCCTCACAACTTTTTCTCAATTCATCAACGATGTTCAATTCATCTATGTCTAGTGAGTCCTTTTTTTCCAAACAAAGTCTCACTATACCATCTATCGATGATTTGTCGTCCAGGTTATCAAGCCCTATCAAGCAGTTGTGGAATTCGGAGTAGTGTTGAATCCTTGCACCGATTGATCCAATCTCAGAATCAATCGACCGCAGTCTTTCTTCAAGTCTTTCCTTGCTTAGCACTTTGTCAGCGTCGGCTTCAGAGAATATTTCTTTCTCTATCCATTTGTCCCGGATGGCGTCCACAATTTTCTCATGTCCCTCGATTTCTTCCATTAGTTTCACGACTGCCTTACCGCACCTGTCCCTTGCCAGTCTGATGTTCTCTCTTATTATTTCGGTTCTCCATTTCCAGCCCTCCCAGACGCTGGCCTGCAGCTTGTCATCGTAGGAGATAGCGCCTATCAGACTCTGCTCATTGGACATAATCACGTTCATTAGCCCTGGTGTTATGCCTACCTCCTCCTCGAGCAGACCTTTCACGTCAGCGTCTCTCCTTGCCACCGGATCCCCCCAAGAACCTTCTTTCTCCGTGTGAAGTTCTACTTTGTCCTTCTTGCCAAACTCCCTGGTTATTCTGTATCGTTTGTTCTCATTTCCAATCACCAGCTCAACAGACCCTTTGTCAGAGACTGACAGCAGTTCTTCTCGTCTGAGCTTCCAGCTATCGTGCAGTTCTTTCTCTCTGGTACCAGTTCCAAACAAGGCCAGCATTATTAGCCTGGCTGTCAGTGTCTTTCCTTTCCTGTTGTCGCCTATGACCACAGTATACCTTGTGTCGAACTCGATTTCGTAACTGCATCCGAGAAGGTTCTCAACTCTCAGGCGCTCAAACATCATTCGGAATCACCGAGTATCCTGGAATTCTTAATTCTCTCAACTAGCGCCTCACCGTCGAAGGTCTTCTTTTCGATAAGATCATAAACCTCCTCGTAAAAGTCTCTGATCTTTGGCAGGTCAGATTCCAATTGCCTGAGCGCGTCCTCCACAGACATGTAGCGCAGATCATTCTTGTTCAAGTATGCTCCACCACCTTTCAGATCCTCGACACGCAGAATGTTTCTGCTCTTGCCCTCATAGAAAGCAGAGTAGTACTTATTCTCTATTTCTGACAGCCCCACATCTATCCTCTCATCCCCTTCCTTCAGAGTCCCCTGCATGTAAACCCTCGCTATGGTCTTTCCAGGATCAGAGACACCACTCAACAACTTCGAGAGTTCCTCCAGTCTCTCCCTGGCCGCTGCTGCAGAGTCGCCTGAGAAAACAAGCCTAACCGCTGCTATGTTTATGCCCAGGTCCACCGGAACAAAACCAAGCCCCATCTTGTCTGGATTGAGAATGTAGAAACCGAACCTTTTCTCGTTCGCTGTTGTCTTTGGTCCGTCCTGGTCCCAAATTATTTGTATGTCGCTGTTCTCGTACCCAGGTCTCCAAGGAAGAGCTGATGAAAGACACCAGACATCGTCATAGGGATTTGCGTAGGCATGTTGATGGCCGTTGAGTATCATATGGAATCTCTTCGAGAGTCTCTCAACGGCATCCTTTGGGATGTTGTCCGCTCCTGTTATGCTCAAGTTCTCATGCATCAGCAGTACCTTGGTTTGAGCCTCGACATCTGGAATAGAATCGAGGTCCTCGACGGCTTTTTTCAGATTAGGGTATCGCGACGAGAAGAAGTAGAATGCAGTGCCTTCTATTCTCAGCCACTCATCATCGATAAACTTCGCTCCACCCATCTCAGAAATGTTCTTGAGAGGTTCGATATAGTCGTGGTTTCCTCTCAGGATGTAGGCTGTGATGCCGGTTTTCTTTAGGGCCTCAACAAACCTCCCGCTTGCTTCATCACCTCTAGGCCATCTGGGGTCGCTTTTTCCTGAATGAGGATCTAATGTATCCCCCAGGAAAATAACGGCTTTCGGCTTTGCCTTCTTGACACCCGGCAGAATCCTGTCTCTGAAGATCAGGAAACTGTCTTCCGACCAGTTCCCTCCTATTTCTGACGAAAACAGATGGGCATCAGCAATCAAGGCAACTTTCATTCCGCTACCTCGTTTCCCGCATCCCATCCAATCCAGCAATTGTGACCTGGTTTTTGAAACAACAAGCAACAGCCTTCCTGATCGATCAACCCCGTTGAGCTTACAGCGTAGGTATTCTCGTGCGTCAACCCTTCTCCCAATCTAGTTCTATCACTCTGCAACATTTAGCCTTTGCGCTTTTATTAGTCTGGGATCTTCAATTCCATAGAGGTTTTTGTTTTTCGTCTCACCAAATTGTTCCGAGAATCGGAATGTGGGTCAATTTTCGCAAAATCACCGTCAGGTTTCCTTCCGAGAGTCCCGTCATCTGCTGTCAGAACTCTCAGAAGCGTTGGGAATGGGAGATGAATCAAACTCAAGAAATTCCTGGAGCCAGGCCTTGCTTTCCCCTTTCTATCTTAGGAATTGACCAAGGGAGAGGGCAGTAAGTTCAGACCGGTCATCGCAGCAATCGTATAGATCCGCGGTCACGGTATATTCACCTGCCTGGTTTCTTCACAAGAAACACAGGTCTACAATTGCGCCTTCTTCTTTCGCAGATTTCACGGCTGGAACGTGGTCTCCGTCGCCCACTACCAGAATAGCTTTGCTGATCTGTTGCTTTGCTGTGAGTCTAACCAGATCAATTGCTAGTAGTGCGTCAACCTGTTTCTGTCGAGGTGGATCCTGCCCGTATTTGGCGATCTTTCCAAGTCTAACTTCAAAACGAGAAAGTCGCTCTAGGGTCGACAAGAACATACGCATGCTCGCGTACTTCTGACTCTCTTGAGCTGTTGGTGGAGAACTTTGATAAGGCAAACAATGATAGTAATAGGTTCTTAAGCGTTCATAGCCCTGGCACAAAGAATCACTGAACTTTTCGTAATCTACCTTCATTCTGCCGAAATTCAACAGGACATTGTCAAAATAGGCTCCGTCAATGAATACAGCAGCCCTCGCCATATCCCTCCCCCACCTTAGAATTCTAGACCTTCCGTGTGCAGAGTTTTAGCGCAGACGGAAGGTGGTATGTCTAAAGACGTAAAGTTCGGCCGTCGTACTTAAGAGTTACGGGAATAGTCAGTTTCTGTATACTATTCGATCTGGTCAAGCCCCTACCGATTCTCGTTCATCCATTGACAATTCCCTGCTATGTCCTTGGGAGTTTGAGATTCGTCACATCCAGATAATGAAGGATCTACCTCAGTCAAGCGGATTTGCGTCGAGAGCAAACCCTTTCCCCTTTTTTTCTCCAGCCCTGTTGCCAATTGCCTCAGGCCCCGAATGCTTCATAACATCAGTATGGGAGTATAGCTATCGGATGGGCTTCAAAAGACGCCCGCGGTCGGGGCAACGGGGCCGTATTCCTGCCATCTTCCAGTAAGCCCCACACTTTACAAAGAATAGGACAGACTCAGATTCGAGAGTTTCGAGTTTCCGCCTTAGAGAGAACAATTCCACTGCACGCTTCCTCACTATCATCTCTGCCTTCACAGCACTGTCAGAGTTCGCTTGCTCCTTCTTTCTGCAAGCAGCCCCTGGGTTTCTAGATTGTATCCCATGAGTCGTTGATAGGTGTATGTCCAAGCCTACCTTACTATTAAAGCACTGATCGCAGCCATGGACAGCACAAAGGGGGATACGTTTCTTGACTTGGCTAATCTCACTGACCATGTCACAAGGAAGCTGTCTGTGGGCTGCCAGTTCCTCTCTAGTCTGGAAAAACTCACCACAATCCACGTATTTGAAATCACCTATTTCCATCTCGTTTGTCCCACCCCTAATGGATCTAGTCAGAATATTCGCAACAACACGATCAAGAAGGTCATCCTTGTTGCCACCCACTGGAAGATGATAATCTGAACAGGCACCCTTAAGTGAGTCCATGTTCAAAAAGGCAAGAACCCACCGCTGCGATCTCGACTCGGTCGCCTTCATTAACCTCCAAAGAAGAAACTCTTTCGTACCACCGATTGACATGTGTAGTGAAAACAACGCGGCCTGCAACTCCCGCTCGTGGGCGTAATCGTTTAGGAACTGGAAAAGCGTGAGTCTCTCGGTGAGCCGACGCTTCTTGTTCGTCTGCTTCCTTTGGTCTTCCTCAAACAGCCAATCTGACATTCCCACCTTACATTAGCTTTACATTAAAAAATACTCTGTTCATTCAAATCAAGCCCTTTGGTCCCTCTCTTTTCCTCTTTTTTGGGACAGGGATCTAGATCTCCAATCCACTACCAAGGGCAGATCTGGTTGGGCAATTAGGGTGATCACCTAGATTCTTCTCAGAGCAACTTAAGGAAAGACTCACCCTTCTCGGTCATCTCGTACATCCGCCTGCGTGCCTGGATGTGGCTTTTCAGGTAGCCGTGATTTTCCAAAGCTCTCAAGTGCTCATATACCGTAGCAGTATCTAGATTCAGTTCCCGAGCCAAGGAATAGCCATAGACTTCATGACTTCGTAGGATTGCTTGAAGAATCCTTCTTTTCGCGGCGAGCAACAATTGCACGAATGCATGTTGTGGGAGAAAAACATTATATCGGTAAATTCCCATATAGTGCCCCAACTCAGGTTAATCTACTAGTACTGCTGTCTGTTGATCCGTTGCGCAAGGTCATTAGACTCTGTCGCAGATAAGATGGAGTGCGGCTGAACTATGCAGTTTGCAGCATCACACGAAGAACGACTCTCCCTACGAACCGGCAAGTTCTATTTGGATAGAAAATCCTTATCCACGCCATTCTTTCTGCCCATTGTCGACATAATAACGGGTCCACCTCCTGTTTTTGCAAATGGGGGAATCTGGCGACACATCAAGATTGAGCTTCTCAAGAAAGAGAAGTTTCCTGCGATAATGACTCAGATTCTCCATTTCACAGACTTCAATATCGACAGAAAGGGTCTTGACAGATGGCTTGAAAAAACAATCCCAAGGCACATAGAGGATGAATCTGGCTATTCTCCTTTCCTTTTCGTGGACTCTGGTGGCTACAGACTGCTATACAACACAAACCTGGACGTTGAGAGATACGGTTTTCAGCCTACGGTTAAAGGCATAATGGGTCTGCAGTCGGATTTTGGTGCAAACGCAGTTGCTTCTCTGGACTATCCAATTCCTCCAGGTCTGAATGATATCGAATCGAAGGACCGAATAGGAAGAAGCATTGACAACTGCGTGAGAACCGCAAAAGCATCCGATGAAATCCTTGGCAAAGACACGCTTGTTTACATGTGCGTCCATGGAAGGAACTACCAGGAGGCACATGATACGGTGATAACTCTGCTCAAGCGTCTGAAGCAGGAGAGTCTTCTCCATGTACCTCTTGGCATCGCGATAGGATCGCTCGTTCCTCTCGCAAGCTCACCTAAGCAAGTAATTGATATTGTTAGAGGAGTCTGTGAGGGCATCAAATCTTGCGATTGGGTCGATGCATATTCTACCCCAATTCACGCATTCGGAGTTTCAAGTAGGATGATGCCAGTGTTGGCTGCTATAGGTGTTGATACGTTTGATGGGACCACATACGTTCAGCAGGCTCAGTCACTGCGCTATAGGACCTCCGACAATTTCTCGTATGTTTCTTTCCTGGATGTGGAGCAAATTGAGTGCAATTGTAGGTATTGTCGGATGCTCCGCAGAGAGGATATTGAGGTTACAAAGGATCTTCTAAATAGCAGAAAAAGCGGCACGATCATGTTCGCTGGAAAAGAGACAATAAAATCGTACATATATGCTCTGATAGCACTTCACAACCTCCAAGGCTCCATAGACCTCACGAATCTTATACGACAATCGGCGGGCTCTGACAAGGCCCTCAAACGACTGATGGTACTATCGTCAAAGGATCTCAAGATGAGAAAGACTTGGGCCTACCTTGCGAGATTCTGTCCAGAAGTGTCCCAACTACTGTGGGAAATAGGTCTTTCCGTCATCGAAAAGAGAAGTCTCGGCGTGACCGACTTTTACGGGGAGAAATCAGCCGCCAAGAAGAATGCACCAATAGCTGGAAGGGTGACACCTGGGCAAAGGAGTGAGCGATCAATCTCGCTGAACCTTGGCCCAGATGATTTCGATTTGAATGAGGCGGACTACAAACCGCCATCAAAACCCGTCCTGTTGATTCTGCCGTGTACACAGCAGAAGCCATATTCCATCTCTCCGACGCACAGATTCGTGAGACAGGTTCTAGATCATGCAGGTATTGACCATGGGCATTACTTGAAAATGACATTATCTGGCAACTATGGCTTGGTTCCGGAGGATTTTGAGAATGAACCGAAAGTCGAGTCCTATGATTTTTACCTAAGTAGTCACGACCATAATCGAATTGAACTCCTGATCGATAGAACGAGCAGATACCTGAAGAAGCATTTCAGGTTGTTCAAGACTGTCGTTGGATATAGCACCACCAAATCCTATCGCGAGGTAATGGAACGCGCTTTTGAAAGTATTCCAAATGCAGTTATACTTCCTTCACCTTTGCGGGTCAGGAAGGCATCCCAGTTTCGAAAACCCGAAAACATCACACAGCTTGTTAAGGCCGTGCAGAGTGCGATTGCCTTGGAGGATGACGGGGCTATCATATGAAGTGCGAGATCGATGATGCGAGAATGTTTCTACAAGTAATAAGAGAATCCAGTGATCCATTGGCCGTTTTTAGGGAGGCAGTTAGCAACTCATACGATGCACGCGCGTCGCGCGTCAGGATTATCGTGCGTGCCTCATCGAAGGATACAGTCGACATTGAGATCCACGACAATGGACTAGGTGTAAAACGAAATGAATTCAGGTATTTTTTTGGTCTAGGGTTTGGAAACAAGGACAACGGGGATTTTATTGGAAGCAAGGGTCTCGGTACGAAACTGTATTTCAAAGGGAAACAGATTAAGGTCACGTCAAGACTCCCAACGGGCCGGATTCTCGAGGGCGTTCTCGATGATCCGCTAGGGGATCTTGAAGCTGGAAGAGTGCCTTCATATTACGTAAGAGAGCTCAAGAGCGCAAAGACCCCCTATAGACATGGGACATCGATACGAGTCATCGGACTGAGGGTAAATGCTCAGTCCCCGATAATGTCGACGGAAAGCATAGCCAGCTATTTGAGATGGTACACTATGGCGGGCTCTTGCCACAAGATATTTGGATTGGATCAACCGAGATCATTTGTTGTCGAACTTGTTAGAGAAGGATCTGACAATGCATACAGAATAGAAGGTCATGAGCTTCCTGGGTTCGGTGCACGATCTAGCTCTGACTACAATACGTTCTCAGAAGCGTTTGATCCCTTTCAGGTCTGGCTGGAAGATAGTACTGGCTCTTTCCTCGGCACTCTTGAAATTGCCGGTTCAATTGTAGGACCACATGGTCACATTGTGACCGACAGAAGAATCAAGAAACGATTCAAGGGGGTGTTCCTGGCTAAGGACTACTTCATAATCCGTAACGTCAATACAGAGGTGTTCGGAGGCACAGGCGAATGGCAGAACACTCACATCGTTGCCAATTGCCAGCAGCTCCACCTTTCTATGGGGCGGGGCGATTTCGTCGATAAAACCAGCGGTCTGGTCTATCAGGAGTCAATATCTGCCCTTCGAGAATTTGCGAACGCTCTCAAGCGGGGAGAACCTTTTCGATATAAAGGCCGCAGAGTCGAAATTAGTGATAGATATGCCGGCGCACTATACCACAGACTGAAATCGCTAAGAACTTTGGAGGCAAAGGTTGAACTAGAGAACATGAAGGCTCTCGATCTTCTTTCCGTGTCAAATGTTCCGATGACACCTCTTGCCGACGATGGAGGACCTGTTTTTCAGCCGGTGAGTTCCGTTGGCGTCATGCTCCTGTTCCAGGCCCTAGTTTCCAAAGGGCGCAGATTCAAAGAATCATCTCATGATTCACATGGGATTAGGTTTCGCATTATGGGATATGCTCAGGAATCTGGAGGATATCTGGTTCTTCAAAAGAAGCGTGGAAGGAAATGGAGCCGCCCATTGTTCTACAAGCCAGTGCTTGTTCTCAAGGATGATATGTCTGGCAGCCTCGATAATGTCGACGGTGTGTTATGCTGGTCAAACGGTATGAGCGCCTCATCAACAAATCAACAACTCGACGTTGTGGTCTTAAAAGACTTTGTCTAACTCTCCCTAGGAAGCCTTTATCATTTGTGTAGCTCTTAGTTCATGGCACGTGTCCTACGTGACTGCAGAACCGCTTGGAGTGGGGGTTCAGTATCATGGACCATCAGGGCCAGAGTTATGAGCCAGTTCTTGTTGACAAGCTTGCTCGCGACTTACTGCGACTTGCCAGGTTGTTCCCTGGCCGAATCATGCTTCTGCGTGGCTCTTCAAACGAGGGTCTCGATCTCGTCGGCAATCTCCTCGCTTCGGCGCTCTCGGTTCATCACGTGAGCAGCAACGTGATACGCAATCGCAAGGATTTCTTCAAGACTTACGGAATCTCAGATCCGATGTGGCTAAGTCAATTCGTGGATTCCTTGGCGCAGACTACTGATTACTCAACACTCATACTTGACGAGTCAGATGAGGATAGTGGGATGCAGAGTATTCTTCAGGCTATTGACTCATATCAGCCCCACTCCAAGCTCATAATCTGCTTGACCAACAAGGCGCGTGACTCTATAGTGCCCTCCGCGCTTGAATTGTCACTAGCTGAATATCGTGTTGGACCATTCGAGACGGCAATCGTGCTTAACGAGCGATTCCCATCATTGAGTATCACCATCGATTTTGCCAAGGCTTTGATTGAAACTCCGCTGCCGATTCCCATTTTCTTGTCGTGGGTCCTCCATTTATTCAAAGTGATCGAGACAGGCATGGAAATGAACCTGGAAGATTCACTGAATCCAATGCTTGTCTCAAAATCGACATTCTACTCTCCGAGTGCCTCTTCATCTGGAGATTTTGTCGCACTTGAAGTGTCTCAAATGCATCAGAAGCATTTGGCTACATTGCTCGAAAACCTGAGAGCCATGTGTTCTTCTAGTCGTATGCCCTACTATGACGTGACGTCAGATTCCTACCACGAACTCGGATTGACACCTCAGCATGGGCGTGACCCATTGGGACTCTCTGAGATTCTTGCAGTTGCTGAGGGGCTAGGTCTGTTGTACGTTGATGCCACGGCTAGGAGGATATTCCCTGTAGCATATGTTCTGAGTACCAGCTCGTTCTCCAAGCATGAGAACGACATGTTCGATATCGTGAATACCAGATTTCATCTGCAAATCTTGGAAGCGCTTGTTCGTGCGAAATCCTTCAAAGATGTCGAAGATCTTCGCAAGGGATTGTCGAAGCTGAGCCTTCAGGATGTCGGTGATACCAACATCGTGGATGAAATCCTTGATTTTCTTTCGATGGCTCGTGACTACCAGTCGGTCGTTGTTCTGGAGTCGTTGAGGATATTGCAGGAGAGGGTCGCAAGCGGTCTTGACCAAAGACCATCTCATTTCATAGCTCAAATGGACCCTTCAAATTCACAAAGGCTCATTGATATTCATCAAAGAATTGACTGGCGCAAGAAGCAAGGTCTGATTGTGCTGCTTCCTCTTTCTCGGACTCTTCAAAGAGAGTATTCTGGCTATTTCGGAAATATATTCCAGAGGATCAGGGAGAGGCAAGCTAGCGAAGGAAGTATAGATGAACTCCTCGATCGCATCGCTTGGATGGGGGAGGTCGAACCTGTATTTGGAGAAGTGGTCGAATTTCGGTATGATTTTCTTTCAACGATAGAGATTGCCTTGGCAAGAATCGAGGAAAATGTGGGGGATCTTCACGATCGAGGATCTTACATGGCTAAGGTAAGTCTATTATGTAGCGAGTACGTCCAGTTGCTAGTCAGGTGGCCAAAAGTACTTGCAAACGATGATTTGTTCGTTTGGCTCAAGGCTAGTGTCTTCCTCTGGGATCGATTGAAGGAATTAGAGGCTCTTCCCATTGAGCTCTCTCGTTCCACAATTCAGAATTACTGCAAGATTCTGAATGGAAGCGTTGATCTTCTGACTCATTCTGAGATTTTTCTTGATGCATCCACAAATTATGAGTCTGAACTTTTCGACCTCATACTCTCAAGTTATAAGATTCGGGTTGAATCAGAATCTCTTGTCGATATCAAGAATCTAGTTGGCTTTCTTTTTGGCGTAAACTCCCACCCGCCCAGGATGTCTAATGAGATTCAAGCTGCAATCGATAGCTGGAAAACTTCGAGTACGCCCAAGAGTGCTGTGTTTCTTTTCATAGTCGACGGTTTTTCGTACAGGCATTTTCTAAGTTGGCTTGAACGTGCAGATCGAACAACCGTGGGAAGATTCGACAGATTGTTCAAAGCCCAGGCTCCCCTGTTTGCGTTGACTCCCACTCTAACTGAGCACGGCCACGTCACAATTGTGTCTGGGACAACTCCCAAAGATCACGGAATCTTCGACAGCACCATGTTCTACAAGCACTCGGATTCAGGAGACGACCTAGCTGAAAGGAAAACGAAGTTCGATGTGACCCCAAAAGATCTCAAAGGGGGGGAATCGGGACTAATTGGCCAGTACTTGAAGGGTTATGCGGACTGCTATCTGTTCAATCAATATCTTAAAGAACCAGCATTGCCAAGAGTAGGGCTTTCTTCAATTCTAGGCACGGGAATGAAGGTTCTAATGAAGATCGAATCTCTTCCCGCTTTGAGAACAGAACTCATGAAGCTCCCAAGAGGTGTCGAAAGTCCGACCTTTTATCTTGTACAGTTGCCCGAGCTTGATTCTTATTCGCACTCTGAAGGCGTCTACAGGCCGGGATCCCCACAGCGATTAATGAGAGAACAGATCATGAACCAGTATGATCGGTTCTTCCTCCAGTTTATGGAGATACTGGAAAGGATGATCGCAAACGCTCGACAGAACTCTGTGCCAACTCTTTTTATCGTCTGTGCTGATCATGGAATGGATTTGTGTCTTCGCACTACTACCGGGCATTTTGACCTGCTCGGCAAACTCGGCTTGATTCTCAAACCCTTTGAATCAGGGATGAAAGGCGACGCGGACTACGTCCCCCGTGGAATCTATCCGAGGAAGAATATGAAGAAACAGATAGTCGCGAACGACAGACTTGGCGTGGCGAATCCCTCAACTCTTACTGGAAAGATTGCCACTATATACCTCTTGTACAGCCCGGAAGATATTCTCCTAGTCTCGGGTTCATGCGGGTGTGGGTCGTTCCTGACCGCTGTCAAGCAGAGGCCTGAGAACATGACATGTCCAGAATGTGGAAGGAGAATCGACATACAATCATCAAAGCCCCTGGAGGCAGCGATCCGCGAATTAGCCGATTTTGATTTCGACGGGTTCAAAATAATCGAACCGAATAAAATTCTTGTTGATACTGGTCTTGATAAGAACGGCAGATACTTCCCAACTTTGTTCATTCTCTCCAAACCAGGATTCTTCCTTCGTAGCGCCCGAACCCTGAATGATCAGGAGTGGTATGAGAAGTTTGCAAAATTGCTGAGACATGACAAGACTACGCCCATCTCCGTCTTGATGGATATAGGAGGAATTTCCCGAGACAAAATTCGAGATGCACTTGACACGCTTGTCATGGATGGCTATCTGAGAGGATTTCGAATCCCTGGCTATGAAACACTTCCCTCTGGGTACTCGCATTTGACACTGAGGAAGAGGCCCCTAACTGGAATCCTCACCCATGGAAGTGCAAGCATAAGTGAGTCGATTGTTCCTTTATTGGTGGGAGGCTGGTTCGGAAATGAGTCGGAAGAGTCCGTTTGATGTGAGGAGCGTGGATCCTGCTATCGTCGAATTGATACTCGATGAAATTATCAAGGGAAATGGCCGGGCATCCATTCAAGCGATCGACAATAGGG
>Ga0315282_10010793_pt1 | contig 14258 bp, 16 predicted proteins | sample YL17G07_20_MG_FD_203693 | JGI IMG/M metagenome (GOLD analysis project Ga0315282, IMG submission 203693) | Sediment microbial communities from Yellowstone Lake, YNP, Wyoming, USA - YL17G07_20 | ecosystem: Environmental > Aquatic > Freshwater > Lake > Sediment | place: USA: Wyoming | collected...
GACTTCATCCATAGAAACCTCCTTTAAGAATTTGAGTTTGGTTGCTCTTACTCTGATCTCTTAACAGGAGGTTTCTTTTTTGGGTAGTCTGGTATTATACTTTTTCCATTTTACCGTTGGGACTCTACCCTTGCTCTCCAGATATATATAACGTTGGTTCTAAAACAACTTAATATCTTTGGGGGGTTTGTTTTCCTTCTTGGTTCTGAGTCTTGAACGGCGGTCAGGGCTGCCGAAAAGCGAAAAGCTTCAATTCAGAATGTTCCGCGATCTGTGTGAAATGTTTATCCGCAGTGAGGAGATGACAACGATGCGAAATCGCAGCCGATGCGATGAGCACATCGATTGTGCTCGCCTGTCTCCCTTTTCCGATGAGTTGGTTCTTCAATTCCGCAGCCCTCACATAATCTTCCCTGGCAAGGTCGATCAGAGGAAAGGCCTTAAAATACTCCTTCAATGCAAGAAAATCCTTTGAGCTCCTAATCCCTTGAAGGACTTCCTGAAGGATGATGCCAAGGAGGTAAATGTCCTCTCCCTGCTCAATGATTGTCTTGAGCACAATGGCCTCCTCATTCACAATCCCTGACGATCTCCTCAGGGCAAGGGACCAGACAGAGGTATCGACCAAGATTCTCATCTGGCGTTTCTCTCTTTCCTGTAGTCGTAAGAGGGCTCCATCTCCACTTTCCCAAATAAAGAGAGTATGTCTCTCCGTTTCCTTCTCATGACATACTCTTTAAGAGCTTCGTTAACGGTATCCTTCTTGCTTTTATGTTTCCCCACTTTCAGCGCCTCTTCCAAAAGTCTTTCGTCTATGGCCAGGTTAGTTGCCATCAGTTTTCTCCTTTTTACCTCATTAGAAGTGATACCCACACTCGGTTTCGAATATTACACATTAGCCCACACATACAGTTACACAATGACATGTTTTTGTCAATACAAAAAAGGGGATACGCGGCTGCGAAAACAGGTTCCTCTCCTCCCATAGTCTCTACTTTAAAGCAAAATAATTGGAATTATAACCAAAAGCAGGAAATTGCAGAGCAGGAGAGCAGCGAGAAGGGAAGTTTGGTGCCGGAGGTCGGAATCGAACCGACACGGGGTGGAAGCCCCGCGGGATTTTGAGACCTCACAGCCCAAATTGTACCCGCCTAAAATTTCCTTGAATTTCTAACAGTTACAAGCATTTTCAAACGCAACAAAATCTTATCAAAGTTGGCATTGATTGTCAACAATCGGCATGAATTTTTTTGGCATGGGCACAGGTACGGGCACAGTATACCACCAGAAAATAAAGACATGATGGGCGGGTGGGCCAGAAAGGAGTTGGCCCAATGGAAACAATCGTAGTGAACATTCTCAGGAACATCAAGCAGAGTGCTGAACTGGTTTTTCAGCATTATGAAAGCAGAGGATTCAAGAATACCCTGATTGAAGTGGGCCTGAAGAATATCATTGCTCTGGCCCAGGAAGGGGTTAGTCAGATCGAACAAACAAAAAAAGAAGAATAAGAATTGGGCCTCCAAGAGTTCCCGTAACGGATCGATGGAGGCCCTGGCAAGCAAACCGTCAACCGGCCCACCCGCCGATTTATTTTTAACACAGTTCTTCAAATGAGCTCAAGGGAAATAATCTTGGGCAGAAAGGAGAAATGTCCATGAGAAAGAAGACGACAATTCCAAAGACCCTCGGTCACGAAATTACCTTACCTTTCTTTGACGCATCGAATCAACGGTTTTACGACCTTGTTGGAAATTTCTGTAAGGAATTGCCAGAGGTGAGGGAACAACTACGAGATCCCGAGGAAAAGGAAAAGGCGGAATGGCTTTTAAATTGTCCAGAACCTTATACCGATATCCTCCTTGCCATCGGCTTTGTCCTGGGACAGAAGTTCGATCTCATAAATCAGGAGGCCCTGGAAGAAAAGGACTACATTTGGAAACGGATCAAGGAAGAGGATTGGTTCTTCCTCTACCCAAGAGAAAGAAGACCCGAAAGATGTTTTCCGTCTATGGGTAGAAAGAAGTAACTCTTCGGGCCTGGAAAATCCAGGCCCCATTTTTTGACCGGACAGACATTGAAAAAATCGGTGAAGTTGCTACCCTTGAGGAGGAGAAATCCTATGGCCGTTGAATTGAACCTGGAGCAGTTGAAAGATCTGGCGAGATCCCACTGGAAGAAGCACCTCCCGAACTTCTACCGGAACCTGGAAAAATCCGGGGAGCTGGAGAAGAGGGTGGAGAACGTAGCGAAGTTTACCCTGGACGCCTTCAACCTGGAGAAGGAGAAGCTCTTGAAGAAGGGTTGGAGGCCCCAGGAGGCGAGCGAGGTGGCCTGGGAGATGGTTAGAGAGGAGTGGGTCTTGCTTCGGAGTGAAGAGCAGGAGAAAGAGTTCGGTCCGAAGAGCGAGGCCGATGAAGAGTTGTTGCCCGAAATTTCTGAATAACCCCCGGACTCGTCAAAACTCGCCCCTCATCCACCCACCACAAGTCATCCGACCATCTCGAAAGCAATAACAGCCGCAGTTAAAACTTCCCTCTCTCGCCACATTTACCCCCAAAAAATATTTTGGGTTGTCATCTATTACTCCTCCAAAACTTTTTTGGGGAGGGTCATGATAATGTGGAAAAAACTTTTTCAGAATCAGCGGCTATTTTGAAAGAAGAGCAGATGGTGCGATGTTGGTATATCCGCATTCCTTAAATGCTTTCTTGAGAATATCAGCAAGGACAGCAAAACCTCTTGGGCGCACTCCATCCGAATAGTATTCATTAGTGTAGGTAATACCTCCGCTTCCCTCACGTTCAGTGATTTTTATACTTCCAGGTGTCGCCTCATATAGATGATTATATTTCCAGTCACCATCCGAAGTTACCTCAACTTGTTCTGGAAAGTGCTTCAATACCGCTTCCACTAATCCTTGTTGCATGTGTGGGCAAAATCGGAAACGAAATAAGTTTGTTGCGAGTTCGTGACGAATACGTTCTTTGTCGAAAACGAAAACATAGCTGGTTCGAACCAAGCCCACCTTTTGCCAACGGCCATAAGAGAACCACTGCCCCCATTCTGTCCACTCCATGCGTGAGTGTTTGCATCCCCAGGGGTTTATTCTATTCTCATCCTTTCCAAAACAATACTCGATTGGTCGATAAGCAGTTGCTCTCTGAGAAGCACACCATGCGAAACCGAAAACCTCGTCCCAAGCGAGTTCCTGGCCGTCAAGATAGACTTTTCGATTCCGTATACCCGCTAAAGCGGAAGCCAGAGGCACCATATCTGCAAATTGGTGGACCGGATAAGTAGCCAAATACCAGTTCTTCTTATTCTTGATAGCGGTTTGCATTGTTCCTGTTGCTTTGGCGAGTTCCAAAGCGGTTGGGAACCCCCCAGCTGTTGACTCGCAGAACTCAATAGCATATCCCTTTTTAGGAATGTCAAATCCGATCTGAATAGAAGCTGTTTCCGCCGATGCGAGCGCCTGACCACAGGAGGGACAAAAGCGCGCCTGCGCTTGGATTGTTTTTGAGCATGAAGGGCAAGTGATGTTGTGGTTGGAAGAGTCGCAACGGCGTGATGTATCTTCGCTAATCTTATCATATTGCTCTTTCGTGATTCCAATGAGTTGGCAAAACTCAGCGACCAACTGGGATTCAGTCTCATTAAGATCTGTGTCCGTCAAAGCAACAAAAAGCATGTCCTCCAAGTTTCTCACCTGGTCAGCGAATGATCCCACCTTGATGAAAGAATATGAACCACCCTCGACCGCTTTCTGTGCAGATAGAAGCAGTCCTTTCTTGGCATCTATACCTTTTCTTATCTCTTCTACCGCTGCCGTTTCCCTCGCGGAAAGAGATTTGTCGGCAAACGCCACACGTAACACATTCGCCAAATAATGAACTTTATCTTGTTCATTCATGAGCATGGCTTACCTCCCGACCGTCAGCATTCATTGTACCCTTCCAATTCGATTTCTTGATGATTCTGGGAGAAAATGTACTCCTTTGGGCGAGATATTGTCAACCGTTAATTTCAGGGGAAAATGTGATTAAAGCCGTTGGCTGTTACGGTTTATGGATACATTTAAGGGAACTTTTCCAGGCGGGGGAAGTCAGAAATATGAGGGGAGGAAAAGTGAAGGAGGATAAGGGGGAGGAATGAGAGAAGACCATCCACATGTCTACGCTCTATTCTATTTTTCAGACTGCTTGAGAATTGAGCCATCATCTCCCACGAAAGGTAGAAAGTTATGACGAAACTCGTTTTTGAGCATCCATCTTGTAATACACTTTGTGATGGGAAGAAATCTCTTCACTCGGTCGCTATGTAGCAATTCATCAGCTGACAAACCTAATTCTCCAGTCTCCGAGAAGATTGCATGGGCTATATCTACTCGAAGAGGAGTCAGGAACTTTTCAATAATCCAATTGAACTTCTTACCTCGAATTTCATTCAAGAAAATCAAGTCAAGATCCAATTCATCCCAATTTCGCCTCGGGTGAAAAATCCCACTCAACCAATGCATAAAGTGGCTTTCACCGGAGGGAACCACCTCAACAGGTCTTTTGGGGATGATTCCTTTAGATCGGGCTTCTTGCCCAAGACGTTTCCGGCGCGTTTTGATTGCTTCGATTATTTTGAAAAAACATAAGAACCGGTAGATAAGTGAGCTGCTGTTCAGGGCTTCTCTGTAAAGACTGGCATAACCGCGAAACTCAACATCAAGCCCTTCTTCTGGCTTTAAAACGAAAGGAATAGTTGGGTATGGAGTTATAAAACCCACCTGGACACTTTCCGTTGACAACTCTGTAATGTGAATCCGGGTAACATCTATTGGTATATCAAGCTGTGTAGACCAACTACTGAGAAAACTGGCCAAGGCTCGAAAAGTCTTTTTTTCGGCATCCGCAAAATCAAGGGCCTCAATCTCACAAACGAATCTTCCGAGTGCACCTGATTTATTTGGATAGCCAGTAAAAACGAATTTCCCTTCTGGCGTTGAGCCGGAGATTTGCATCCGTTGGAAGGCTCCTGTAGAAGTTGGATCATCAGGCAAATGGATGTAAGAATCACCATCCATGTCTGGATCGAAGTTCACCTCATTAGGGGCCAGCAAAACAATTCCTGGTTTTGATAAAGTAAAAATGATTTTATACTTACCAGGGCTGCCTTTCGGATGGGTTCCCATGTTGGTAACTACGTACCGCTGTGGATCGCCGAACAATGATCCTGTGGAAACCTCAATAGGAGGCAAGAATTTTTTTGTCTTCTGCCCTATCCCCGTAGGTTCAGGCGGTTCTCCCATAACTCCCTTTTTATTTCCCTCGGCTATCGCGAGAATAAGTACCATTACATCCGCTATTCTTCATCATACCAGAAACCTACGTCATTTCAAAAACTCTGTCAAGAATGTTTGGATTTGATTATTCTGGCGGAAGAAACCTCGGATCTGAGAAACCTTTACGGAAAGGTGAGAGGGAAAGCGAAGGAGAAATAAGGGCTAAAGGGGAAAAAGAGAGAGATAGGGGTTTGGGTAAAGAAAGGGAGACATTTCTTATCATCCGACTCTGATCCAATAAGAAACCGGTCTAAAACCCAATAAAATTAAGTATAACACTTTAAATTGGATTAAGGAAGCGAACGAGTCCTTAGTTGATAGGAAATTATTTAAGAGTTGTTATTGAGAAATGCTGAGGAATGTTTCGGACGTTAGAAAGAGGGTTCGGGATAACACTGAAGTCCGAATAAGATGTTTACTCCCGAGAGTTCCCGGAGAAATCTGATTCCAAAACGGTGATGTTCCCCTCACCAGGAGGGCCCCACAATTCAAATTCATCTATTGTTTTCGGATCCGCATAGTCTATCGTGCGCGAAAAGCCATCCTTCGTATAAGTCATTTGGTGCGGTTTGTCAGTCCTTTGAATAGTAATCCTGGGCTTCTCTTGAGTAGCATCTATTGAGATTTTTGTTTCATAACCATACAATCGTGAGTATGCTTCGGCCAGTTCGTCAACTGCAAACGGTCTTTTTCTCTCATCGCGTGACGTAGCGATCCAACTCGCAATCCATCCAAGTCGCTCAGCGGCGTGATCTTCCGGTCTCAATGCACAATGAGACCAAAAACACCTGAGATCAGCAGCTCTCGATTCTCTTCCTAATTGAGAGAGACCGTCGAGACAACTTTGAGTGACTGGATATTGTCTATGTTTGACAGATGAACAACCCACCCATGCGAGGGCGTCAAGGCAACGGTAAAGAAAATTGGAATTTCTCAGCCCAATAGCGTGGGTTCCCATTTGTTTGATCCTCCTTGTATACGATGCCAAGGAATAAATAAAGAGGTGATCATTTTTACCTTCGTTATCCTTTTTCGGATCATCAATCCCCTTTTGGACTGCTTGCCGGGCAACGATTATTGTTGCCATGGCATTTTCGTGAAGTCCTCTCTCCAAGAAAGTCTGACCAAGAGTCACCATAAGCTGGAACACATCTCTCGTTGACCCGTCATGTTGTCTCTTGTCCTTAGATTGTATCTTGATATAATGACCAAATCGATCTTGCAGCCGTATCAAGAAAGTACCACTCTTGTCTGTGGCAATAGCAAATCTTGTAATTAGTTCAAGGGCTTGGGACAAATGGGTGTGTAGGGCAGAACTGACCTCGTAGTCTTTAGTTTTTCCCTCTTTGATCTTAAAATTGTGTATTTCAGAGAAAAAAAGAAGTAGTTGCTGAACGGCCATATCAAATGTGTTCAGATCGTTATTAGTCAGCGCTGTATAAGCAAGGTGTGTAACAAATTCGACGGGATCATCTTCACGAATGGGTGGGCAAACTGGCCTCACTTCCCATTCATGCATTGGCATATCGTGGAGTGAACTTAGATTCAATTGCTCTTGATCATACATGTTTTTATCGTAATCCCGGGCAAGGGTAGGGAGAAACTTGCGGAGCATTTTAATGGAAGCTCTTTTGCCTAAAAGGATACCTCCCCTGGATTCATGTGAAACCGAAACACCGAGCAAAACAGAGCAATATCCTATTATTGGAAGGAAAATGAGTGCGATGATACCTGACCACTCTGAAATAAAAGTTATTGACAAAAGTGGCAATAATGACATTAACAGAAGTAGGACAGATTCCCATCGATGGCGTCTTGAGGCAGGTCTAATCAAAACCCGATAAGGAGAGAACTGATACTCAAGAAATCCAAAATTTATTGCAAAGATCGCAATAGTGACATTCAAGGCGAGGAGGGTATTACGATAATCTTTGACTACGTCAGGAGAAGTGAATATAAAAGTGACAATGGCGAAGGTTCCAAATGGCAAAAACCAAAGAAACCATGATATCTTCCGTATCATTTTCATCATATCAAATCCACCCTTTTCTAAAATTTATATTTTTTTGTGCAACATGTCAACAATCGCTAACCTGAAGAGATATTGACAGAATTTTTAAGTTGCCTAAAATAGAAGAAACAGAAGTGAAGCCATTACCTCATGGAAATGAGAAACCATACCCGCTCATTGACCCCTTGAACTTGAACAGTCGTTGCCGATTATCACTTAAATTGTTATGATAAGTATCGATCTTCAAAAGGGCATAAGAAAACACGTTAGGATGCAAAAGGAAACTCAGAAAATAATTGACCCCCTGGGTAACCCTGCTCTTTCGACCCAATACGGCCTGCTTTATCAGACCGACTGCATGAATCTCTTTGCAGCCCTGAAGGAAGAAAGCGTTGACTGTATTTTTGCGGATCCTCCTTTCAATTTGGGTAAGGACTACGGAAATGGGGAGAGGAACGACACCTTAGCGACCGAGGATTATCTGAAATGGTCTTACTCCTGGCTCGATAAATGCGTCCGAATACTAAAACCAGGGGGAGCCTTATTTGTCTATATCATCCCAAGGTGGGGCTACCGATTGGCAAGCCATCTCGAAGATCGGGAAATGTTGTTCCGGCATTGGATCGCCGTATCCATGAAGGGGACATTCCCCCGTGGGAAAAAGCTCTATCCTGCCCATTATGGTCTGCTTTATTTCACCAAAGGAATGCCCAAGACCTTTAACCGTGTCCGGCTTCCGATCCCTACCTGTAGGCATTGCGGAAAAGACATCAAGGATTATGGTGGACACCGGAAGTATCTCAATCCCCTGGGACTCAATCTGACCGACCTTTGGGAAGATACAGCTCCGGCAAGGCATAAGAAATTTAAGTCCAGATGGCACATCAATGAACTAAAACCGATGATCCCCGGGCGTTGCATGGAGATCTCCACAAACCAGGGAGATATTATCCTGGATCCCTTTGGAGGGGGAGGATCGACCTACCATGCAGCACAAGAGCGAAAGCGGTATTGGATAGGTTCTGAAATTGTTGATTGCAGCCACATCGTTCAACGGTTCATGGAAAATTTCCCGGATCAAGTAGGGAAGCCTCCGGCAAAAAAAATCACTTCCATATTCAGGTGACCCCTTGCCCAAGATTACAGAGATAGCGGCATACAACGGAGCGAAGGAACGGATCGAGAGGCTTGGACTTTCCCCTCTTTTTAATGAACTCCAGAAGATCATCACATCATTTTCGCTTCTCGTTAAAGAAGAAAGAGACGCCAACGGGGGAGCTATCGTTCGGAAAATGATTGACGAACAGTTTAAGAATGCTGGTGGATGGGAGAAAACAACCACCGGTGGGGTTGACTGGATTAAGTCCCGTATTGTGAATGGGACGAGAATTTGTTTGGGAGTCGAAGTCCAATTCTCAGCGAGGAGCGATCTTCTCATCATAGACATCAGTCATCTTCGAAAAGCCTTGACCGAGGGGAAGATCGATGTCGGCATCATTGTGGTCTCAAGTGACCGGCTGGGGCGTTTTTTAACGGACAGAGGTCCTTCTTTCTCGGTTGCCAAACGTCACGTCCAGGAAGCCCGGGCCGAAGACTTTCCCCTTATCCTGATAGCTCTCGAACACGATGGCCCTGGGCCTCCGTTGCCGAAGCAGGCCAAAAGGAAAAGTAAAGAGATTGCGGAATAACCATAATGAACTTGAGGGTGAAACCTTTTCGCGCTTCTATCGATGTCAATGGACAGATATGGGATACTGTGGGCCAAATCAGGAACGGTAAGTTCATATTGTCTCTTGGAGCCATTTTTTTCACTCTGCCAACAGTGGAAGCCAGTGAGGACTTTGCAGTTGTTTCCGAAGGGGAGTTTTTTCTCGAAAACGGATACACGCTCGAAATCAGCCAAGAGGAACCATCTGGACAGTATTCATTGCCAGGGTGTCAGGTGTGTCTGATATTGCCCCGGCAGCCACATACAACAGAGAAACGATCAATTCTTGACGATCTTCCTCCTATGGCAGAAGTGAACCTTCTTATTCCTCTCCCCTTGAAAAAGTCTGTTTCATTCTATTTCACCTCGGACGGAACCTATGTCGGTTCAGATTCCGTGGCAATGGGAAAGCTGGAAGGAGAGACCAGAATGAAGAAATGGGCAGAGATTTTTGAAGGAAAGGAACAAAAGCCAGGAGGAGGCAAATTAAGCTATGATTTTCAGGTCGTTTACGAAGCCATCAATAATCCCTTAGATGCGGGAAAAACAGGACGGGCAGGAGTTCACGTTAGGTATGTTAAAGAAACTCTCGAAGCCTTCAGAAAAGATCTGGAAGAGATCGGGATGGCAACAGTAGTCTTTGAGGACGCGGAAAGGTATGTGAACCATGCGATCAAAAGGGTGGAGGAGTTCCTCAAAGGTGAAACCGCTTATGTAACTCAAGATGATGCTCATATATTCTGGTCTTTCGTTGAAGACCAATTTCAACAGGAAAAAATTCATAGCCTCCATGCATTGGCCAAGGAATTTGAAGAAGAATACAAATTGCATTTATCTTAAAAACCTAATCCGATCAAAGAGGGGCAGGTCAATGATAGGAGATCCCCCGAAATAACGCCCTTCCTCTCAAGCCTGCCCCTATCCACAAGGAGTAAAACTACTCCAAAATAAGAAAGTATCGAGTCCTCTGCCTCATTTGCCTCGTAAAAATGTAAAATCCATAACAATTTCAAATAAATATAAAATTTTCAATCAATAATAAAGTTGGTACTTGAAAAGGTGCGCATCTTGTGATAAGGTGCGCTTATGAATGACAAAAAAACAATAATCGACCAGGTTGAGGAAGAAAAGTTTGCTTCCTTTCAGGAGCCTGTCCGAAAAGGATTGAAGCGGGGAAGCAAAAGGGGTTTTCCACGGAACAAAGAGAAGGCCGTTTGGTTGGCTGTGAGGGGGCGAAGCCAAAAAGAAGTAAGCGAAAGACTCAATGCTAATTACTCCCGGGTGAGGCATTGGTTCGTAGAACCTGATTTCAAGAAGAAGGTCGAAGAGTTTTCGCAAGAGGTTGTTTCCCGATTCCTCATCAGACTGGAAGAGATGTCCGGTGCGCTTGCCTATAGAAAGTTTGCATCGGAACTCCCAGATAAAAAATGCTTAGACCTGGAATTACAGGAGGAGCCAGAGAAAGCCCTTGATAAACTCATAAATCTAAGGCCCAAGATCGAAGAGTTGAAGGAGACACTACAAAAACTACCTCCTTCTGAAGAGCGTATCGCTCAATTTGGGCAAGCCAGGGATTATGGGGGAAAATTGGTGGCAAGGATCATTGAGGCGATATTCCAACGGTTTAATGAAACGCATTCCCTCGATTTCTTGACCTTTGCTTACAGGGTCTTGACAAAGAACTTTATTGCGTTGGGCGACGACGCCCGAATCCTTTTCGACTATTACTTTTTGGTTTATGGTCATCGAGCCATTGAGACTTGTTTTCGGACCTTCACTTTAATCCAAAAGAATGCAGAGAAACAGACAGAGGACATTGCCAAGGAAATTTCCAATCTCCTGAATAGCCAGGAATTTGTCATTCAGAAGTTCGGTATCGATCTTGGAATTGTTGATTCGGATATGAAGTTTAATCCAGTAAAGGTAGGAATTATGAAACGGTTTGAAAAATGAAGAGAGCGCCAGCGATCTTGCCCATCCCTGGCGCTCGATGACGGTAACCTGGTTCATCACCCCTGGTCCCCCGTCAGTGTATTTTTTACCTCTATTTTTTGGATTAGTCAATAGGGGTTTTACACGTGATGGGGAGCCGAGCAAATCGTGCTCCCCTTTTTATTAGGGGTAAAGGAGATGAAAGGAGAAAAGATGATAGAAGATCCTCCCCTCATTTTGATTCGAATGCCTAATGGTTCCCTTCTTATCCTAACGAGTGAAGAATTTAAAAAGGCCCTCCGGCGCGGAGATACCGTCCTCCACAACCGTAAGGCCAAAGTGAGACCGAATATCTTGGAACCATACCTGGAAGCTTTTGAGGTCCAGAATGCCTAACGGGATCTATCTGACTGAGGATCTCTATGTGGCCAGTGCCCTCAAAACTGCCGGGCTGAAATTCATCGGTGTTTCCAAGCGTGGCGAGCGAGGGATTTTCAAATTCGAAGATTCTCCGAGCCGTGAGAAGTTGGTTTTGGATTTCTACAACGGGGATCTCGTTCAGGGCGTGCGGCAATATGTGGATAACTGGATGAGGCTCAAAAAACTCGTGTCTGGATTGAATGAGAGGGATTCAAAAGTCAATCATGAAACCGATTGAAAATTACTTGGAGTCAAAAGGCTGGACCTACAAATTTCGGAACGGTGAATATTGTCTTCACCAATGTCCTCTGAATGGATGCGGCCCAGGCCATTTCTATATCAATGCCGAGAAGGAACTTTTCTACTGTCAAAAATGCAATGAGCGAGGCCGTCTTCTGTCTCTAAAAAAACGTCTTGGTGATATTCCACCGATCTCTCATATCTCTCAATACTCAAAGTCCTCAAAACCGGAAAAGACGATTGACCTGTCACTCATCGAAAAATACCATAAGGATCTATTAGAAAATTCCTGGGTTCTGTCCTACCTCACCGAGGAACGAGGCTTCACCTTGGAGACGATCAAAAAATTCAAGCTGGGATTCAATAACGGATCGATCACCATTCCCCACATCAAAGACGGCCTCTGCCTGAACATCAAATCAAGACCCATTAAACCCGTAGGGGATAAGAAATATTTTCGGGAAGAAGGATGTCCTTCAATCCTCTTCAACCTCGACAATGCAAGAAGATATCAGGGAACGGCGATCATAACCGAAGGAGAGCTTGACGCCATAGCCTTCGATCAGATGGGTTTCCCCAACGTGATCGCCATAACGGGTGGTGCTGACACCTTCCTTGATGAGTGGATCGATGATCTTGAACAGTTTGACCAGATTTACCTTTCCTATGACATGGATGAGGCTGGACGGAAAGGCGTGGAGAAGGCTGCTGATAAACTCGGTCCTTACCGATGCCTCAATGTTCTTCTCCCCTTGAAGGACGCTAACGATTGCCTCAAGGCTGGCTTCACGAATCAGGAGATCTCTGAGTTGTTGGCCAAAGCGAAACCTTTCGGGTCCAAATTAATAAAGGGCACGGAGGCTTTCTTCGATGAGATCAGGGATCTTCATGTTGGCCGGTCAGTCGCCGAGGGAATCCCAACAGGATGGAAGAAATTTGATGAACTCCTGAACGGTCTGAGGTCCTCTGAATTGACCATTCTGACCGGAGAGACCGGAAGCGGGAAGACCACATGGGCCGCAAACCTGGGTCATCGATTATCTCAAAAGAACCACCCTGGGCTTATAGCCAGCTTTGAGATGAAACCTCTGAAGATCATCAGAAAGATGATTCAGATGGAGAAAGGGCGTCCATTCCATGATCTTTCCAGAAATGAACTCGAATCCGCTCTTCAACACCTCTCAACCCTGCCGATCCATTTCATCGATGTTTACGGGGAGATCGGTTTGTCAGAGCTGAAAGATGCCATTTACTATGCCAAAAGACGGCATGGAATCGAATTTGTGATTCTCGACCATCTCCATTTTTTCCTTCGGTATTCCGGGGACCGCGAAAGGGAGGCCATCGATGCAGCAGTCCGGGACATCAAATCCTGGGCGATGGCCCTCGATATTCACATTCTCTTGATCGTCCATCCGACCAAGCTGACCTATGACAACTCGGTTGTTCGGTTGAATGATTTGAAGGGTTCGTCTGGCCTGAAGCAGATTCCCGACAATGTGATCTCGATTTGGAGACCAAGGGGAGAAGACGATCTCAAAAAACCCCAAAACGAAATCGTCCTCTATGTCCTGAAGGTTCGAGATGATTCCGGTGATGAAGGGAAAGCCATTTTGACCTTTGACAAGCGATCACAGAGCTACGAAGATTCGGGACCGGAGAGCGCGACCTCCGTTGAGGGGAAGGGATTCCCTGGCCCTTCCCCGAGATCCCGAACCCCTTCAGGGAGGGACTGGGTAAGTGGATACGATTCATGATGAAGGATGGGTAAAACTTTATAGGAAAAGCATTGATTCACAGGTTTTTCAAAATGATGGCCTATGGAAAGTTTGGACTTGGTGTCTGCTTAAGGCGAATCATGAGGACAAATGGGTTTCAATCAAGACGGGAAAAGGAACAAGTGAGGTTTTTATTAAGAGGGGGCAGTTCATATTCGGAAGGAAAACGGCAGCCAAAGAACTGAAGATGGTCGAACGGACGGTACATAAACGAATGTTGAAATTAGAAACTATGCGAAATTGTGACATCCAAAGTGACACCCATTATTCAATCGTAACTATCTTAAATTATGAGCTTTATCAAGGTTCCGAAAAAGACGAAGTGACAGGCAAAGTGACAGGCAAGGGACAGGCAAGTGACACAAACAAGAATGATAAGAATGAAAAGAATAATAATATTGGTCGGCCTCCGAAAAAAGAGACCGACCCCAGGGTCAAAGAGTTTCTAAAATACTGGGGAGAAACCTTTCTCCAAGAAACTGGATCTCCTTACACAGCCAGTTTCGGGAAAGATGGTCGGCTGATCAAGGATCTTCTCAAAATCCACCCTCTCGAAACTCTCAAAGAACTCACCAGGAATTTCTTTAAAGACCGAAATGTCCGAGAGCAAGTTCAACAAGGACGGATCGGCTATACCATTGGAATCTTTTTTAAGGAGGTTAACAGACTTGTCAGTTTAAAGGGGATGAACCCGTTGGAACTGGCAAAGAGGGAGATATCCAGGAAGAACTCGGCAGAGGCAGGCGGCCATGAAAGATCTGGATCGCCGGAACATTTTCACGAGTAGGGGTAACTTGACCCTCCCTACGCCTCCCAAAAGGGGGGGTGGGAAGA
>Ga0315282_10010794_pt1 | contig 14258 bp, 11 predicted proteins | sample YL17G07_20_MG_FD_203693 | JGI IMG/M metagenome (GOLD analysis project Ga0315282, IMG submission 203693) | Sediment microbial communities from Yellowstone Lake, YNP, Wyoming, USA - YL17G07_20 | ecosystem: Environmental > Aquatic > Freshwater > Lake > Sediment | place: USA: Wyoming | collected...
TGCAGGACATTTCTCTTTGTAGTCCTTGCAGACACAGTACGTTCTTACTTCCGGTTCAGCGAGTCTTGTGTCGTACTTTGGCCTCCTGCCCATACGAATGTCCTTCTGATTGAGATGGGCTCGAATTGCACAATCCAAGGCCAGGTGCGGACGCGTCACACTCAGTTGCCCATTCTTCTGGAATATGCTCGTAACATATACCTTGGCTCTTCCTGTAGGGCACCCACCTCTTCCTATCTCGTGATTCAAGTCTATTTGCTGCCGGGTCAGGGAAAGCTTCATCTTTTCCCTGATCTTTATTTCTTCAACCTCTTCACGGGTCCTCACTCTTGCTCTTGCCATGACCGTACCCTTTTTGGAAACTCGTATTCGTTCGCCGGACCTTGACGGGTATCCAAGGCGAAAAATCATACCACAATCTTGTCTGCGCCGCCTCCTGTGAGCATGTGAAGCGTCAAAGGCACGCCGACTCCAGGAGAAAAACACCACAATCATATTCTACAAGAGAGGGACAGGAAGGGCAAGGACATTTCGGAGTCCGTTCAGAAGAGCGGAGGGGCCGTTTGCTCCCGGTCCGATGGGAAAGAAAGGCGCGGTCCGCTTCCAATCCACCCCTTGTGATGCCGGCTGGCCGCAGGGAACCCTCCTGGCCGCCGCTCTCGGCTCTCGCAAGGTGCTATCCCGTTGTCAATACACGAGTTGGAGAGCAGGCGTATCGCTCGGCCTTGCTCTCCCGTCCCGAAGACCGTGGACCCGATTTCATTTCTTCGCCGCCTGCTCCATCCGGGCGATCTCTTCCGGCGTGGCATCCACCGCCACGCGGAACTTCGTGGTCCCGTAGGCTTCGTCCTGGCCCCCGCCCCCCACCCCTTCGTGGTTGGAAACCAGGAACCCCCAGCATCCCTTGCCCCAGTGCGCGTGTTTTTTGCCGGCCTTCTCGTCGGCCTCGCACGAGTAGTACGGATCGACCTCGTCGCTGCGGTGGAAAGACCACTTGTCTCCTGTCATTTCCCACACCTCGCTGATCATGTCATAGAGCCCCCAGGCATTCGGCTGTTTGGATTTCACCGGAAGCAGCGTCTTCTTGGGTCCGCCGCTGTTCTGGTCCTCATATTTCGACTGAAACGGCGGATTGGATGTGCCCACGCGCGCCGCGTATTCCCATTCGGCCTCCGTCGGCAGGCGGACCTTCCGGCCGTTCTTTTCCGACAGCACCTGGCAGAACTTGTTGATGTCGGTGCAGAGAACATTCCGAACCGGGCGCTTGGGATCCTTCACCGTGCTGGGATTCGCCCCCATGACCGCCTCATACACCTCCTGGGTCACGGGAATCTCGGCCAAGTAATACGGCTTGGTCAGCGTCACCAGGTGAGGGTATTCGTCCTGCCATCGCGGGTCCGAGTAGAACGGGTTGCCCATCATGAACTTCCCGGCCGGGAGCAGGATGCACTTCAGCGACAGCGCGTCGTTGACCTTCAGGATGAGCGGCTCCTTGCCGGGCATCACCAACGGCTTATCGGGCGCTAGCATCTTGTCCGGGTACGTGAACCGGGTCGGCTCGATCTTGCTCGCCGTGATCCATTTCTTCCCGTCCTTTTCGGAGACCATGCCGGTCACGGCCATCTGCGGACTCCGCCACCGGCCCTCTCTCTGATTCTTCGCGGCGAGTTCCCCGGGGGTGATGTAGTACTTCAGCCGCTTATCAAACTCCTCCTGGATCTTCAGGGCCTGGTCGGCGTCGATGCTGTCGCCCGGCCAATCCTCCTTCATGATGTTGTCCAGTGCGGCGGCCACCTCGGGGGTTCCCTCCATGGCGAACAACACCAGCGTCTTTTCCGCTTCTTGTGCCGCTTCTTTGGTCAGGTTCCGGGTGCAGCAGATGTCACACATCATGATGCCCTTGATGGTGACCTCAGTCCCGGCTGCGGCCGACTTTGGCTGCTCCGCCTGGACCGGCTTGGCTTCCTGTGCCCAAGCAGAGATGCCAAGAGCGAGCAGTATCGACGACAAAGCGACGCACACCAGCGCCAAGCGCCTCATCTTCTCTCCTCCAACCATCCAGGCCCCGAAAGTAACCGTCTCTGCAGCCGGTCTCTACTCTCGCAACCTGGCATCCCGTTGTCAATGCAGAAGTTGAGGAGTCGTGAGCGGTGACCGTTCTTGTGTCTGGTGCGACCCCCTGGTGGGGGAAGGTGAGGGTATGGCCGGCCCACGAGAAGGGGGCCGGCCTACACGTGTTCAGCAGCCCTCCAGCGACATGAAGAGATTCTCAATAATTCATTTGCAATTGCCGCGCCGGGCGGGTATATTCACTTCCAATTGAGAGGAAAGAGTTTGTCTGAAGATCCGAAGTCCCCGCAGTTCTCCGATTTCGCGTTCCGCGAGAGCCTTGCCAGAGACATCCAGAACGCCGGTTTCCTGACGCCCACGCCCATCCAGGCCCAGTGCATCCCCCTGGTGCTCGAGGGTGGGGACGTCATCGGCATGGCCCAGACCGGGACGGGGAAGACGGCGGCGTTTGCGCTTCCGATCATCCATCGACTCACCGGGTCGCTCGACATGAAAGCGCTGGTCCTCGCCCCCACGCGCGAGCTCGCCCAGCAGATCGCGGGCGTGTTCGACGAACTGGGAAAATCCAGCGACGTCCGGTGCGCGGTCGTCGTCGGGGGCATCCCCATCGAGAAAGATTACAAGGCCCTCCGGGGCTGGCCCAACGTCCTCGTGGCGACCCCGGGCCGGCTCATCGACCACATCCAGTCCCACTCGGTCGTCACCAAGGACATCGAGATCCTCGTCATCGACGAGGCCGACCGCATGCACGACATGGGGTTCATGCCGCAGATCAACCGGATCATCGCCGTGCTGCCCAAGGAGCGTCAGACGCTGCTCTTCAGTGCGACGATGCCGGAGGACGTGGAACAGATCGCACGGCGACACATGCGCTCGCCGGTGCGGGTCCAGGTCGGCCGACGCAGTGCGCCCGCCGAGCGGGCCCAGCAGCACCTGATCGTCGTCGCGGAGGAGAACAAGAGACCGATCCTGCTGGATCTGCTGAAGGAAACGGACGGGCGGGTGCTGGTGTTCGTGAGGACGAAGCGCGGCGTGGACCGCCTGGCACGGGCGCTCAGCGGGCGATACGACGTCGCGAGGCTGCACGGCGACCGCGCACAGCCCGACCGCGACCGGGCGATGAAGGGGTTCCGCGACGGACGCTACCGCATCCTCATCGCGACGGACATCGCCGCGCGGGGCATCGACGTGGCGGACATCGAGCACGTCATCAACTACGATTTTCCCCGTTCGCCCGAGGACTACGTGAACCGCATCGGGCGCACGGCGCGCGTGGAGGCGAGCGGACGCGCCACGAGCTTCGTCACGCACGCGGACCGGTTTTATGTCGCTCAACTCGAACGGCTCGTCGGCCGGAAACTCTCCATGAAGGGCCACTCCGGCGAACCGAAGCCGGCGGCGCACGCCGAAAGCCCGGCCCCCAAGCGTCGGCCCCGGCGCGGCCGCTCGCGCCGTCGGCGGTCCAAGGGCACCGCCTCCCACGGCACGGCCCGTTCATGACCGTCGTTCACTCTACTCCCCGGGTTCCCATGAAGTCCGCTTCGCACATCCGCAACCTGGCGATCATCGCACACATCGACCACGGGAAGACCACGCTCATCGACGCGATCTTCCGCGCGGCGCACACGTTCCGCGAGAACGCGCGTCTCGAGGAACGCGTGATGGACTCGAACGAGCTCGAACGCGAGCGCGGGATCACCATCCGCGCCAAGCACTGCACCGTCACCTGGCACGGCTACCGCATCAACATCGTCGACACGCCGGGACACGCCGACTTCTCGGGCGAGGTCGAGCGCGTCCTCTCGATGGTCGATTCGGTGCTTCTCCTCGTGGACGCGAAGGAAGGGCCGATGCCGCAGACGCGCTACGTGCTGATGCGGGCGCTCCGGCTCGGCCTGAGGCCGATCGTCGTCATCAACAAGGTCGATCTCCGGGACGCCGACCCGCACCGCGCGCTCGGCGAAACCTTCGACCTGTTCCTCGAGCTGGGCGCCACCGACCGACAGGCCGACTTTCCCGTCCTCTACGGCTCCGGGCAGGAAGGCTGGCTCGTCCGCGACCTCGAACGCGACAAGCACGAGGGCCTCGTCGCGCTCTTCGAGACGATCATCAAGGAGGTGCCGCCCCCCCAGGTCCGGCGCGACGCACCCTTCCGCATGCAGGTCAGCACGCTCGCGTGGAGCGACTACATCGGGGTGATCGGGTGCGGCCGGGTTCTCGAGGGCGTCCACCGGGCGGGCGACCCGCTCGTCCGCACGGAATCGCGCTGGCACCAGGGCGACAAGAGGTCCGGGCGGTGGGAAGCGGTCGGCGCCCAGCCCGCCCGCTCGACCCACCTCTGGGTGACGAAAGGTCTCGAGCGCGAGCCGGTCGACGAGGTCTCGGCGGGCGACATCGTGTGGCTCGCCGGCCCCGAGAAACTCGCCATCGGCGACACGCTGTCGGCCCCCGAGCTCGAATCCCCGGCGCTCGCGCCCCTCGACATCGAGGAGCCGACGGTCTCGATGTTCTTCCTGGTGAACACGGGCCCCTTCGCGGGCGAGGAGGGCCGCGCGATCACCCTGAGACAGCTCAAGGAGCGGCTCGACCGCGAGCTGCACGTCAACGTGTCGCTCCGCGTAGAGGACCTCGGCCGCTCGGACGGCGTCAAGGTCTCGGGGCGCGGCGAGCTGCACCTCGCCATCCTCATCGAGGAGATGCGCCGCGAGGGCATGGAGTTCTGCGTCTCCAAGCCCGAGGTCATCACCCGCCGCGACGAGAAGGGGAGACTCCTCGAGCCGATGGAGCAGCTCGTGATCGACATCCCGGAGGAGTTCCAGGGCGTCATCATCGAGAAGGTGGCGAAGCGCAAGGGCGAGTTGAGGAACGTGCACAACTCGGGACACGGGACGATCCGGCTGGAGTATTCCATTGCGACGCGCGGACTCATCGGCTACCGCGGGGAGTTCCTTACCGACACCCGAGGGCTGGGCATCATGACGTCGCGCTACGTTGCCCACGGGCCCTGGGCGGGGGACATGACGCGGCGCACCCGCGGCTCCATGATCAGCACTCATACCGGCGTCGCCACCGGCTACAGCCTCGAGAACCTCCAGGAGCGCGGCACGCTCTTCGTCGGCCCCATGGAGCGCGTCTACGCCGGCATGATCATCGGCGAGCACTGCCGCGCCCCCGACCTGCCCGCGAATCCGACCAAAAAGAAGCACCTCTCCGCCCACCGCTCCGCCACGCGCGAGGTCGATACGCGCCTCGACGTCCCGCACCGCATGCTCCTCGAGCCCGCGCTCGAATGGATCACCGACGACGAACTCGTCGAAGTCACCCCCAGGTCCATCCGCCTGCGCAAGTTCGTGCTCGGCACCCTCGAGCGCAAGCGCGCCAAACGGGTGGCCGACAGCAAGAAGGAATAATCCACGGGGGGGGGAAGACCCTCGTGCGCCGGCGGGTTGACGTGAGCGGGTCGCCTCGCGCTGTCAAAGACCCTGAGTATAATCGAGGGGCTACTGGTTATACCCGCAGCTGTCCCGAGCGGAGTCGAGGGAGGGCGAGTTCTAGGCGTTCCGACTGGTTAGGTTGTCTTTTCGTCCCCATCGAATTTCGGTGCGGCGAGCGCCCGAACAAGAATAATGATCCCGTAGAGGGTCAACAACGCGCCCAGAAGTTTGCTGAACTGCAGTCCTTCAGAGGCGAATCCCCACGCCAGAAAAACTAACCCGAGAAGTATGTACAGGCCAGCCGACAGAAGGCCTGTTGCCCGCCCCTTCCGAAGAAGAGCGTGCACCTTGGGTGCAGACTGCACATTGCGTTGGATCAACGCGATGACGCCCCGCGCATCTTCTTCGCAGCGCCCTTTGCAGGCGAGACCTCTGCCAAGGTCTACTGCGCATTCGGAGCATAGTCCGCGTTCACAGGACTTGCATACGCCCACGGCGTCTCTGTCCTGATGGAAGAAACATTTCATGGTGATCTTCTCCCCCAACGCAACAAGGATTGGACAAAATGTATAAGCTGGCCCAGGCACGTTATCCGCTCTTGCCCAGACCGGTAGAACGCGTGCCGCCAGCCCGATATCGTATCGATGCTTTCCCGCAAGTCAATGTTATTTTAGTAATGGGTTGGGACTTGGGGCGCGCAGGGGCCATCTCCGCCGGAAAGGGCGAGAAGGGGAGGAAACGCGTTCTGCGAGTTTCTGTCGTCCGGCTCAGCGGACCCCGTCGAGCATCCGGAGGAACTTCGCGAAGAGGTACGCCGCCTCGCGGCCGCCCGGCGAACCCATGGTGGGTCGGGTACGAACTCGCTTATCGGCGGATGTTCGCCAGCCGCCGGAGCGCGATAAGGGACGCAATCACGCCACTGATGACCGGTCCATACCAGATCAGGCAGGTGCCGCCGGAAGGACTGGAGTTGGCCACGCAATAGGAAACGACGGTAACCAGCAGACCGACTGCAGCCAAGATGGCGCTGCCGACAAGGAGTCGCGTAGCGCGCCACCGCAAATATGCCACGGCTTCGTCCAGAATCAACCTAGCCGATAGCGGGTCCAGTCCCTGCCTGACAAAATCGGCTTCCACAGCGGAGCCCCATTCCCCCTTGGATAGGCGGGTTTTGGCCAGTGCTTCCCACTGGCGTCTGCTGCGGGTCGATCCGCCGGCGTCACTCATCGCCCCGTTCCTTTGTTCGCGATCACAGCGCCATCAATACATCTGCCGCGATCTTTTTCGCCATACGTCTCGCACAGACCTTGAGCATCCCTTTTCCGTACCCGCCGAAAAGCCCGATGTGCGTCCGTTGCACGTGATGGAAAGTCCGAAGGGCTCCGCCGGCCGTTGTCACCTGGCCTTCGACTTCGAGCACTGCCGGGGCGATGAAAGGCAGCAGGTACCGAAGCAGTTGGTTGCCTTGGTCGATCGCAACAATTCGGACGAAGAAGTCGACCTTCGAGGATTCCTCACTCCACTGCACGAGAACGCCCTTTTTCAGGAATTGCTTTGCCAGACACCTCTTTAGTTCCTCGATGATCTCGGACTTATCAAACCTCAGGTTGAGCACCGCGCCGTTCGCCGTGCAACACGAAGTGAGCGCCCTGTTTGCCACCTTTCCCATGGTCGTCTCCTTTCCGCTTTGCCCAACCATAAGTGTATGGACTGACCCACGCTCCCTCTAAAGCGTGGGTTGTGGCTGTCAGCGGCCGCCGTCCAACGTCCGTGCGAACTTCGCGAAGAGGCACGACGCGTCGTGTGGACCCGGCGAGGCTTCCGGATGATACTGCACCGAAAACGCCGATAGCTCGGTGCACTCCAGACCCTCGTTGGTATGGTCGTTGAGGTTCGTGTGCGTCACGTGGATGCGGGACGTGTCCAGGGACTCCGCGTCGAGCGCGAACCCGTGGTTCTGCGCGGTGATCTCGACCTTGCCGGTGTCCAGGTTCATCACCGGGTGGTTGGCGCCGCGGTGGCCGAACTTGAGCTTGACGATCCGTCCGCCAAGCGCCAGTCCCAGCAGTTCGTGTCCCATGCAGATGCCGAAGATGGGGAACTTGCCGAGGAGCTTCCGGATGCACGCGACGGCGTAGGGCGCCGTCTCCGGGTTGCCGGGACCGTTCGAGAGGAAAACGCCGTCGGGGTTCCACGCGGCGACCTCTTCCGCGGTCGTCGTGGCGGGGAAGACGCGCACCGCGCACCCCGTCGAGGTGAGGTACCGGAGGATGTTCCGTTTCATCCCGTAGTCGATGGCCGCGACCCGGTGCACGTTGCGGCTGTGCACGGGCGGCTCCGGCGAAAACGCCGAGATGAAACCTTCCTTCCAGTCGAAAGGTCTCTCGCAGGTGACCGCCTTCATCCAGTCGATGTCCACGTAGGGCGTGGCCGCCTTGAGCTTCCCGGCGAGCGACGTCTCGTCCAGGTCGCGGGTGCTGATGATGCCCATCATCGCGCCTGCGCTCCGGATGTGCCGGACGAGCCGACGCGTGTCCACCTCCTCGACGCCGACGATCCCGTGCTCCTTGAGGTAGTCGTCGAGCGATTGTGTAGAGCGGAAGTTCGAGCGGATGCGGGAGGCTTCGCGGACGATGAAAGCGGCGACCCAGGGACGCGCCGATTCCTCGTCCTCGGGATTCACCCCGACGTTCCCGATGAGGGGATAGGTCATGGTCATGATCTGCCCGGCATAGGACGGGTCGGTCATGATCTCCTGGTAGCCGGTCATCGAGGTGTTGAAGCAGACCTCGCCGGTGTTCTCGCCCTCGGCGCCGAACGAAATCCCGCTAAACACCGTCCCGTCGATCAAGACCACCTTGGCTGACTGCCTGTGTCGCATGCGTTTCCGCCGCCTTTTCCCATGAAAGGGTCGTCTTTGGTAGGGGCGACGCATGCGTCGCCCCTACGTCGTCTGTCACCCTAGTACGCCCTGACTCTTAAACTTGTGGATACAGATGCTTCAGCCTGATCCGTGCGTCAAGCGTGGTGAATTGCCAATCGACCGTCTTCTGGGCGGCGGTGCGGCTGTGCGCCCATGCGGCACTCTCACGCCGCACCGTCTCGATGTCCCCCATCCGCCGGTCCAGGCATTGCGACGCCAGCACGCTCAATTCAGGCTCCGCGATGTTCAGCCAACTCCCGTGCTTCGGCGTATGATGCAGATCCAACCGCGCCGCCAGAGGACGTGCCACCTCCGGCCGGAAGGCCTCATAGAGCGAGGCGGTTTTGTGCGTGTTCAAGTTGTCGCACACCAGGACCACCTCCTGGGCCTCGGGGTAATCCTCTTCGAGAAGGATTCGCACCTCCTGGGCCCAGTCCACGGCGGTCTTGCGCTCCCGCACGTTCGCCTTGCGCCACCCGGCCAAGGGCTCCGTGAAGAGAAAATGCACGGCCGTGCCGCCCCGTTCGTATTCGCACTCGTGCCGCGCGGGTTTGCCCGGCTCGGGCGGCAGCGGTCGGCGCGTCTCCTTCAACAGTTGCATCGGCCGCTCGTCCATGCACACCAGCGGCCGCTTCGGGTCATACGGCTGCGTGTAGAGGTCCAGGATGTCCTCCATCGCCGCCGCGAATTCGGCGTCATGCTCCGGCGGAATCACCCAGCACTGGCGGCGGTGAGGCTGAAGCCGGTTTTTTTTAGCGTCCGTCGCACGGTCTGGTATGAGACCGACTCCACCACGTTCAGCTCGACCAGCTTGTCAGCCAAGAGTTCCAGCGTCCACCGGGCGCGGCCCTCCGGCGGCTCGCCGCAGGCGACCGCAATCAGCCGCGCCTCCGCCTCGCCGTCGAGGAGGATCTCGCGCGGGGGATGCTCGCGTTTCTTGCGCTCCAGCGCCGAGTCCATCCCCTCCAGCACCAGCCGGCGGCGGACGTTCTCGGCGGTGCGGGCATGGCAGCCGAAGGCATCGGCGATTTCTTGGTCCGTCCAGCCCGGCCCGTCGGCGTCGGCCTTGAGCAGGATGTTCGCGTGCTTGATCCGAACCGCCGCCGCTTTGCCCGTGCCGACCAGAGCTTCCAGTTCCCTGCGCTCCTCCTCCGTCAGACGTACGACATACTTCTTGTTCATGGCCATCCTCCATCAGGTTTTCGTGGACCTGATGGAGTCATCGACACAATACAGGCTACTCCTAAAGTTAAAAGTCAGGGCGTACTAGCCCCCTCCCTCAAGGGGAAAGGGGGCAGAGGGGGCAGTTGAGAATGTACGCTAGAACTCGGTCTTCCCGGTGAAGTGGAACGACTCGCACTTCATCCCAGGCACGAGCATGGCGCCGCCGAGCCCGTCCACCGACTGTCGCTCCGCCGTGAGCGCCGACGCCGACTCGAACGCCTCGAGCACGTTCTGCGTGAACCGCAGGTTCTTCACCGGATGTGCGATCTGCCCATCCCGGATGAGGAAGACTCCGAAGCGCGTCATGCCCGTCACGATGACCTTCATCCGTTCGACGATGTTGGCGTAATGGAAGCTCGAGACGAGAAGTCCCTTCGCGGCGGACGCGATCATCCGCTCGAGCGTGGAATCGCCCGGCGACACGAAGAGGTTGACCGGCACGGGGCCGAAGCTCGAGCTGCTCACGAGCGCGTGTCCGGTGCTTTGCGTGTGTTCCGCCGCCGCAGTCGCCGTGTCGTAGCACATCCCCGTCGCCACCCCCTTCTCGATGAACACCACCTTCCTCTTCGGCACGCCCTCGCCGTCGAAGGGGGTGGGGATGCCCGCGGGGTCGAGTCCGTCGTCGATGATCGTGATGAGGGGGCCGGTGACCCGGAACCCGAGCTTCCCGGACATGAAACTGCGCTTCTCGTGGTAGGCCTTGCCGTTGAAGCCGACGTAGGCGAGATAGGTTGTCAGGACGCCGACGGCCTGCGGCTCAAGGACCACCGCGTATTCGCCCGGTTCGATGTCCCGAGGGCGGTCGGTCTTCACCGCGCGGCCGGCCGCGTGTCTCGCCGCCGAACGTTCGTCGAGGTCGGACAGCTTCCAGCCCAGTCTCACCGTGGTCCCGGAGCCGCCGCCTTTCATCATCACGACGTTGAGTCGCACCTCGGTCCCGCGGTGGTGGACGGCGAGACCCTTGGAGTTGACGACCGCGGTCTGGGCGTGTGAGGTGGTGAGCGCCCCGGCCGCGAGCGCCCCGACCCGCTTCGCCTCTTCGACCACGCCGCGGACACGCTCCGCTCGCGACATCGCATCACACGCCGCCGTCGCCTCGTCGAAGGCGTTCACCTCCTGAACCGGCTGCGGGAGCGGAAGTCCGACGTAGGTCGGTGAATCCTCCGAGACCCGCGCGATCCCGCACGCCTCGTCGAGTGCGCGGCGGGCGTCTTCGAGCCGGTTCGAGCTCGCGACGCCCGTCTTTTTCCCGAACGCGACCCGGATGAGCACCTCGGCGTTGGTGAGCGACACGTTCTGGTGGATGGTGTTATTGGCGAACCGCGTGAGGTGATAGTCGCCCTCCTGGAAATACACCTCGGTGTCGTCGGCGGGCGAGGACTTGATGAGGCCCCCGGCCAGCTCGAAGATCCTTTCCTTGGTGATCATTTCATCACCCCCACCTCGACGTTGCGGAAGCGTGCGGGGGCGGTGCCGTGTCCGACGTGTGCGGTCTGCGACGGCTCCCCCTTGCCGCAGTTGGGCGTGCCCCACATCGTCCAGTGCTTCTGTCCCGTCACGGCGTCGCACGAGCCCCAGAACTCACACGTGATCCCGGTGTAGGTGGGGTTCTTGTAGACGCGGCCGAGCTTCCCGTTCTTGATCTCCCAGGCGATCTCGCAGCCGAACTGGAAGTTCAACCGCTTGTCGTCGATGGACCACGAGCGGTTGGTCGCAAGGTAGAGCCCATCCGCGGTGTCGGCGACGAGCTCATCGAAGTCACGCTCGCCCGGCAGCAGGTTGATGTTCGTCATGCGGATGAGCGGGATGGCGTCCCAGCCGGAGGCGCGCATGGCGCCACTGGAGCGCTGTCCCACGGCGCCGGCGGTTTCCCGGCTCGTCAGGAAGCCGCGGAAGACGCCGTCCCGGATGATGTCGGTCCGCTGCGCCGGGACGCCTTCGTCGTCGTAGCCGAACGTCCCCAGTCCGCCACGTTCCGTGGCGTCCGCGACCACGTTCACCCGGTCCGAGCCGTAACGCAGCTTGCCGATGTCGCCCGGCTTCAGGAAGCTTGTCCCGGCGAAGCCGGCCTCGAGCCCCAGCACACGGTCGAGCTCGATCGGATGACCGATGGACTCATGCACCTGGAGTGCGAGCTGCCCGCCGTCGAGGAGGATGGTGCGTCGGCCGGAGGGGCACTGCGGGGCGACGATGAGCCGGGCGGCTTCCTCGGCGACGCGCGCGGCACTGCCCGGAAGGTCCATCGCCTCGACGTACTCATACCCGAGCGTGGCGAAGTTGCCGCGGAAGGAGTTCGGGTAGCTCCGCACCTGGAGCTCCCCGTCCTTGATGGCGGTCGCCGCGAGGCCCCCGCCCGTCTCCGTGATCTTCTGCACGACCAGCGCCCCCTCGGTGCTCGCGAAGGTTTTCTCGGTCTCGAAAGCGGAGAGGAAACACTGGGCGATGGTGACCGCCTTCTCGGCCCGCAGCGTCTTGTCGGCGCGAAGGAGCATGTTGAGCTTGTCGCCGAGCGGCACCTCGAACGGGTCCTTCGCGCAGTCGGAGGTGTAGCTGTCCACGGCGGGCCGGACGGGGGTAAGTTCGATGCGTCGGTCGAGGACGGTGCCGCTCGAGCGCGCAACCTCGATTGCCGAGGCGACCACGCGCGACAGCTCGTCCGCCGTCGCACGGTTTGACGCCGCGAATCCCCAGGCCCCGTCCACCAGCACCCGCACCCCGAACCCGGCGTCTTCCCTGTAGGTGACGCTCTCCACCGCGCCGTTCTTGGTCTCGATGTGCTGCTGGCGCCTGCGGACCATCCGAACGTCGCCGTAACTCGCCCGACGCATCCGCATCAGGTTCACCGCTTTCTCGCAGAACTCTCTCATGGATGTCTCCCGAATCCTCCGGTCAGCCCTGCGGCATTATAACAGTGGTTCCATGCGGGTCATTGGAAAAAGGAAGGCGGTATCGAATTCGATACCGCTTGGAGGGTTTTCCATGCAACCTGCTTTCGGATCTTTCCTGGTACGCTGTCACGCGCCTTCTTGGCAGTTGAATGTAGTGCGCCGCCCTTGCCGCCTCGACCCCGACGGGGTCTCGGGGTCCCGGAGGGGTGGGGCGCCCCTTCCCGGCAATCGGGTCGGCCCACCAGGGAGCCGGACCACATCACGGAAAGAGGCCGGTGCCAAATCGTCGTGTGACAACGTACTGGTTCGTCGGGCGCGTACTAGCGGATGAATTCCTCCCGGTCCTTGCCGCCAGGCGCTCGAGTTCGGGGATGGCCTGTCCGGCGACCGGGCGGATTCCGCCGAGGGACTTGATGAGCGCCGGGACTCGGGCTTTTCCCGACTCCTCGGCATTCCTCCCGTGGGCTCGACCCTTTTGGGCGGCGGCAAGGGCGTGGATCTTCGCGGCGTCCGGGAAGCCCTCGGGCGTCCAGCCGGCCTGGTACGGACCCCACCGGACCTGCTCCGTCTCTTTCGCCGCGTCGGCGATCTTGACGAGACTCGCATAGATCGCGTCGAAGTCGTCGTTCTTGTCGTTGGCCCATTTCTCGACGGCGGCTTCCTTGCCGTCGGCGGAGAGGTAGATTGCCGGGCGCCCCTCGTCGGGCACGCCGCTGCGGTCCCTCATTCGGATGGAGGAGACATCGTGGGCCCGCACGAGTTCCGCGAGTGCGGCCGTCTCGTCCTGCGAGAGCTTGACCCGGTAGAGCATCTCCATGAGCCCGGTCTCGCCCGGCTTCGGACGTCGCACGATCTTGCACCATCCCGTCCCGTCGTGCGACACCCACACGTTCCTTCCTCCGAACAGTCCCTGCACGTCGAGCAGGACTACCCGGTCGAACTTCGCCGGCTCCGCCGCCCGGGCGAATGAAGCGACGAACAGGGCGCACACCGATAGCGTCAGCAGCGTCACCATCGAACGTTTCATGGGTTGTTCTCCGGGCTTGGAATGGTCGTTTCCGGCAAGCGGCGCTTCCTCCGCCGACGGCGGGTGCGGATTCCGCGAGCATTCTGCCGGCGGAGCCTGCCATTGCCAACATCTTCCTCCGCCGATCTATCTCGGCGCCGGCGTGGCGGGTGGGGTTTCCGTCCCCCCGGCCGTCGCCTTTTTCTCCTTCAGCACCTTCGTCGCGACATAGAGCTTCCCCGGTCCCATCGCCACCAGTCTCAATGTTCCGGGTTTGGGGACGGTTCCTTGCCACTCGGCACCGGGCGGGAGTTTCGCGACCGGCCCGAAGACGAAACCGGCGTTCGCCGCGATGAAGTTCTTCCGGGCCTGCTCGCGGTCCGGCGTTCCTTCCACCGGCGTCGGCCCGGCCGCCTCGGGTCTGAGGCCCACCTCCAACTCGGCCGCGTCGGCGGGCTTGTCCGCTCGCCAATGCCACCCCTGGGCGTCGTGCGTGACGTCTACCTTCATCGGCACGGTCGTGCGAAGCCTCGTCGCGCCGTCTCCGAGAAGCGCATACATCAGCGTCTGATCGCGTCGGAGCTTCTCGACGTTGAGCGTGTCTTCGAGCTTGCCCTCGACGTCCGTGAGGACCGGCTCGACAAGGAGGTTGTAGCCCTTCCGGGCCCGGCGCTCCGAAGCAAGCCACATGGACCCGATGCGCTTGTCACCCG
>Ga0315282_10010795_pt1 | contig 14255 bp, 12 predicted proteins | sample YL17G07_20_MG_FD_203693 | JGI IMG/M metagenome (GOLD analysis project Ga0315282, IMG submission 203693) | Sediment microbial communities from Yellowstone Lake, YNP, Wyoming, USA - YL17G07_20 | ecosystem: Environmental > Aquatic > Freshwater > Lake > Sediment | place: USA: Wyoming | collected...
GCCCCGGGGTCTGCGGGGGGGGGGGGGGGGGGGGGGGGGGGCCCGCCCCCCCCCCCCGACCCCGACCTCGGCTACACGCCGGGCCTGGACCGCAGGTAGGCGGCGATGCAGCCCCCCTTCTCCCCTCGCGAGATGATGGCCATCGCCGCCGGCCGCCTGGTCCGCGACGGCGACATCGTCTTCGCCGGCACCGGCGTGGCGCTGCTGGCCGCAATGGCCGCCAAGCGCATCTACGCGCCGCGGGCGACCATCTTCTTCGAGACCGGCGGCATCGACCCGGCGCTCGACGAGATCCCGCTCGCCGTGGCCGACCCGCGCGTCATGGCCGGCACCTGCCTCAACGCCGGCCTGGTCGAGTCGTTCAGCTACATCGCCAACCCGCGGCTGCACACCATCGCCTTCCTCGGAGCGGCGCAGATCGACCGCTACGGCAACCTCAACTCGACCTGCATCGGCGACGTGCGCCGACCGACGGTGCGCTTCGCCGGCAGCGGCGGGGCCTGCGACGCCGCCTCTCTGGCCTCGGGCTACGTCGTCTTCATGGAACACGGGCGACGCAAGTTCGTCGAGAAGCTCGACTACTTCACCAGCCCGGGCTGGCTCGAGGGCGGCGACTCGCGCGCCCGCGCCGGCTTTCGCCGCGGCGGCCCGCTGGTCGTCGTCACCGACCTCTGCCTGCTGCGCTTCGACGACCAGACCAGGGAGATGTACCTCGCCGAGCGCTATCCGGGGGTGAGCGACGGACAGGTGCTCGAGAACACCGGCTTCGCCCTCGATGTTTCGCGCGCCGCCGAGGCGCGGCCGCCGAGCGACGACGAGCTGCGCATCCTGCGCGACGAGGTCGACCCCCAGCGCCTGATCGTGGGGTAGCGTTCGTGCCCGCCCTCGCCCGGTCCCGGCCGTGAGCTGGCCCGCCTACCTCGACCTGTACGAGAGCGGCGAGCTGGGCGAGCGCGCGGAACGCGCGCTGGCCCAGCTCGCCGCCTGCACCCTCTGCCCACGCGCCTGCCGCGTCGACCGCACCTCGGGCGAGACCGGCGTCTGCGGCATCGGCCGCACAGCTGTCGTCGCCAGCACCGGCCCGCACTTCGGCGAGGAACGAGTGCTGCGCGGCAGCGGCGGCTCGGGCACCATCTTCTTCTGCGGCTGCAACCTCAACTGCGTCTTCTGCCAGAACTGGGACATCTCGCACGAGCGCCTCGGACGCGAGGTCGGCGCCGACGAGCTGGGCGCGGCGATGCTCGAGCTGCAGGCGTTGGGCTGCCACAACATCAACCTCGTGACGCCGTCGCACGTGGTGCCCCAGATCCTCGAGGCGCTGTCGCCCGCCGTCGAGGGTGGCCTGACGCTGCCGATCGTCTACAACACGTCGGGCTACGACGCCGTCGAGACCCTGCGTCTGCTCTACGGCGTCGTCGACATCTACATGCCCGACTTCAAGTACTGGACCGACGAGCGCGCCGAACGATTCCTCACCGCCAGGGACTACCCGCAGCGCGCCCGCGAGGCGATCGCCGAGATGCACCGCCAGACCGGCGACCTCGAACTCGACCGCTTCGGCATCGCGCGGCGCGGGGTCCTCGTGCGCCACCTCGTGATGCCCGACGCGACAACGGAGAGCGAGGCGACCCTGAGCTGGATCGCGTCACTGATCCCCGACACGTTCGTGAACGTCATGGCCCAGTACCGGCCTCAGGGCGCGGTGCTCGACGACCCCCGGCGCTTCGCCGAGATCGACCGCCAGCCGTCATCGGACGAGTACGACACGGTGCTGAAGACGGCAGCGCGGCTCGGCCTGCACCGCGCGAGTGCGGCGGGGTAGCGAGGGCGGAGTCCCGCCGACGACCTCTGACCGTGCTTACACAGACCCGCGTAACACTCACCCCTGAGTATTACGGTGACGTCTTACACAGAAAGACGTAGGCTTCGCCGCGTGTTACGCGGACTGCATAATCACTGTTAGGCGTGGTCAGGTGAGAGCGTGAAGCGAACCCGAGCGCGCATGTCTCTGTTGAACGCGACGCTTGCGATGCTCATCGCCTTGGCGTTCTTGTCCGCCTGCGGTAGCAGCGCCCAGACTGACCCGTTCGTCGGCACGTGGTCGCTGCAGCCCTTCCGCGGCCGTGCCATGCCGGAGCCGGTCGTCATCGCCAAGGTGGCGGACGGCTACGTCGCCACCCGGTACTTCCAGGGCTCCGTGGGGCCCGCCTCTCCGCTACCCAAGCCCCCGATCCGGCTCACACGGCAGGGCGACAAGCTCATTGGGACCTACAGGGTGGACAGCGACACGTTCAGGCTTGAGATCGCCTACCTGCCGCAGACGGACGAGCTGTCCTGGGCGTACTCCCCGAACCCGACCGGTCCGCTGAACAACCCCTTGACGGCGATCAGGGTCTCGCACGCCACGACGATCCCGACGTCGTCACCGTGAGCGCCCTGCATTCCGGCGCCTGCGCCGACACGCCTAACAGGCGAATCGAGCAGACCGGCCCGGGAGGTAGGATGAGCCAGCATCCGCGAAGAGCCGGCGGCTCATTCGCCCGACGTTAGGCGTGGTCAGGTGTGAGCGTGAGTTCCGTCCAACGGCATCTATGGTTGGCGGCGACGCTGCTGGCGGCAGCGTTGATCCTTACAGTGCTGTGCGGCTGCGGAGGGTCGAAGCCCGAGGCCGACCCCATCGTTGGCACCTGGCGGGCGCCGTCCGCGCGCGGCGCGGCTCCCGAGGCGCTCGCCATCGCCAAGGTTGACGGCAGGTACCTCGGCACGGTCGCCGATGACTTCGACCACCAAGTCAGCTTCCCACTCCTCAGAGCCGGCGACGAGCTTCGCGGCACGCTGGAGCGTGGCGAGGGCTCTTTGCCCATCCCCGTCGAGCTTCACTACCTGCCGGCCTCAGGCCATCTGACCTGGAGTCAGTGGGACCGCAAGAACGACCTGAGCGCCGTTCTCTACGATACCAAGACCAAGCCTGTCGAGATGACCAAGGTGTCTGACGGCACCACGCTCCCTGCGCCTTCGCCATGATCGCTGACCCGGCGGGCGGCGGCGGAGACACGCCTAACAGGGCGTTCGAGCAGGCTCGCAGAAGCTCTGTCCACAACCGAGGCGCGAGCGCTCGCAGCTCAACGCCCGGACGTTAGGCGAGGACTTTTCGAGGACTTTCGGGGGATTTGAGGCAGCCTCGGGAGTGGCAAGTGGCCACTCCCGAGACTGGAAACTGGCTCCTCGGGCAGGACTCGAACCTGCAACCCTCCGGTTAACAGCCGGATGCTCTACCAATTGAGCTACCGAGGAAGGCTCTGGCCGCCGTATTGTAGTCCTCACTCTCACGCGGCCACAAACTTGCCGAGGGCCGGCGCGCGCCTCGCCTCGACCCGCGCTCCGCGGCGCGGTGCTGCCCCGCTCAGCCCAGCTGTCGCAGATGGCTCAGGAACCGGAGCTGCTGTGCGGCCGGCATCTTGCGGATGATCTCGGGATGCAGGGCCTTGAGCCGCTCCACGTACGGCTCGATGTCCGACAGCTCGTCGCTGGCCTTGTTGGCCTGCGCCAGGTCGAACTGTGGCCCGCGTTCGCGGTACCAGTCGGGGTGTCCGAAGCGGGCTCCGTACGTCTTCTCGTACCAGGCGTGCCGCACGGCCGTGTCGCTGCCGACGAAGTACTGGTAGCGCCCCGCATTCACGATCACGGTCAGATGATCATGCCCGGCGACGAAGCGCTCGAAGTAGCTCACCGTCTCCTCGGCCGTCGCCGGAGTCTCGCCGGGGTGGTTGAGGACGAGGAAGACGTTGGCCAGCACGCCGCTGCGCGCCACCCCCTGCAGGGTCGCATCGACGGCGCGTACGTACTTCTCGCCGTCGGCGGCCTTGCGCGTGATCTCGGCCATGCGCGGCGACATCGTCTCGACCCCGAACTGCAGGTAGAGGTCGAGCTTGCGGCAGAGATCGATGTCGCCCTCCGTGATGCGGTCGGCGCGCATCTCGGCCCACAGCGGCCGGTCGATGCCCATGTCGATGAGACCCTCGAGGAAGTCGCGTCGCCAGTGATCCTGATAGCCGAAACAGGCGTCACCGAAGACGATGACGCTGGGGTTGTACGACCGCGCCCTGCGCACCATCGTCAGGGCATCGTCCACGCTCATGTGCCGCCAGCCCTTGTGCTTCTTGCTGCCCTCCATGCAGAAGGCGCAGCGGTAGGGGCAGCCGCGACTGAGGTAGATGGTGACGGTGGCCGGCCTGTCCTTCAGGTAGGGGTAGCCGTCGAGGTCGAAGCACGGGCGGTCGAGCGGCAGCGGGCTGCCCGCGACGACCCTCGCCGGCCCGCTGCCGCCGCCCGCCGGACCGTCGCGAAGGAGCTCGAGGAGGGCGATCTCGCCCTCGCCGGTCACGACGACGTCGAACGGCGTCCCCGCGTAGGTGAAATCAGCGGGCACGGCCGACGGATGGTAGCCACCGACCACGATCCGCGCCGCCGGCCGCGCCTCCCTGGCGCGGGTGGCGAACTCGACCGCCGCCAGGTACTCGAGCGACGACCAGCACGAGATGCCCAGCACGTCGAAGTCGTGCGAGAGGATGCGCTCGGCGCCGTGTTGCAGGAACGCGTCGACGAGCTCAGGCTCGGGGTTGCCGAACTCGGCCTGCAGGTCGAGCACGTCGACCGGCACGCCGTGAGCCCGCAGGTACGAGTAGAGGCCGACGAGCGCTCCCTTCAGGCGCACCGAGCCCGCCCACGGACCGCCGTACAGCGAACCGGGGTGGAGGAGAAGGACGCGGGAGTCGCGGACGCTCACGTTCGCTCCGTCAGTGCCAGCGCGGCTCGCGCCAGAAGCCGTGCGGCACATGGTCGGCCATCGAGCCGACGCCTTCGTGGCTGCGCAGACCGCGCCGCGCCTCCTGGGTGAGCTTGGCCGCGAAAGCCGCGGCGACGGCCTCGAAGCGCGGCCGCCAGTACGAGTCGTCGCCGGGCGGCAGATCGAGAAGGTCGGCGCTGGGTACCACCGCGTGGGCCGCCGCGAAGCTCGGCACATCGTCCTTCCACCACTCCGGATGGACGATCGCCGTGCCGAAGCGTCGCGCCGGCGCCTTCACGTCGGTCTCGACGTCGCCGAAGGGGACGTAGGCCCACGCCCTGGCGACCGGCCGCAGCGACGTGTTGGGGAACGAGCCGATCAGCTCCTCGAGCGTGTCGAGGGTCTCGGCGGCGGTCGCCCGCGTCTCACCCGGCTGGCCGAAGACCAGGTCGAGCTCGGCCGGCACGCCCTTGGCGTTGGCGTAGCGGATGAGGTCGAGGATGCGCTCGAGCGTCTGGCGCGGTCGCGGCACCTCGAGCGCCGCGAGCAGCGAGGGCGAGAGGCTCCCGATGCTCAGATGGAGGTGCAGCCGGCCGCGGTAGACCGCATCGACGTCGCGGCGCGCGAACGCCTCGGGGCGCGCGGTCAGCGAGAGCGGGACCGCGCGCCGCTCGACGTCGGCCAGACGGCCGAGCACGGCGGCGCGCCAGCCCGTGTCGAGTCCGAAGGTGGGATCGAGCACGGCGATCTCGTGCGGCCGCAGTTCCTCGAGGCGCACCAGCAGTCCGAACGCCGTCTCGGGCGGAAAGGCGCGCCACTGCCCGCCACCCGGCCCCGCGTAGCACAACGCGCTGTGGTACTGGCAGCCGCGACTCAGGTAGACGCCCAGCGAGGCCAGTCCCTCGCGCACGCACGGGTAGCCGGCGTAGTCGGGCAGGGTCTGTTCCGTGAGCGGCAGCGGCTCGCCGACCCCTACGCGACAGGCACGCTCTGCGCGGCCCGCTGCCACGGCGTCGGCGGCGATCTGCGAGAGCGACACCTCGGCGTCGCCCTGCACCACCCAGTCGAAGAGTCCGTCGGCAGCGCCGGCGCTGAAGTCGTCGGGACGCATCGTGGCGTGCTGCCCGAAGACCGCCGTGACCGCCTGCGGCCGTGTCTCTCGCACGCGCCGTGCGACGGCCAGCGCGGCGCCATACTGCAGTGGACTCAGGCAGGCCAGGGCGACCAGATGGGCGGCGCCCGCCTGCGACATGGCATCCGCCTGCGGCGCGGCATCCGCGTCGCACTCGGCGTCGAGCAGCTCGACCCGCGAACCTTCGCGGCGCAGGTGGCTCCAGACGCTCACCAGTTCGGGCTTGACCCGCGGTCCTGCCGCCCACTCCCCACCCTGTGACGAGGCGGGAGAGACGAGCAGCACGCTGGCGCCCCCCACGCGCGGCCTCTACACCAGGCGCAGGACGAGGAGCACGATGAACCCGGCGACGGCGGTCAGGAACGCCGCCTGGGAGATGCCGGCGATCCAGTACGCGAAGTGCGCCTTGCGAAGCTCGGCGCGGATCTTCGCCATGCCGCAGCCCTCGGTGAACAGCCCGAACCGGATGACGCCCAGGGCGCCCAGGAACATGCCGTACATCGACAGCAGAAGCGCTCCGCCACCCAGCACGGCGAACGGCCAGCCGTGGCCGAGGGCAGCGAAGACGAGCTGCACGACCGCCACCCCCAGCGCCGCGCCGGCCACTAGGAAGGCGGCCGGGAGCGGGAGCCTGAGGCTCGTGAGGCGGAAGACCGGCCTCGTCTTGTGACCGGCGGGCGCGTCGATCAGCGCGTCCCCGGGCATGATGCTGTAATCGGGCACCGTGTGACCCAGTTCGCGCTCGAGCTCGTCGTCGGTCATGTCGGGGGCCATCACCTTACTATTATCACTCGGCTGAGCGGGACTGGCCACGACACACCGTCCTTTCAGTCGAGAAAGTCTCGCAGACGCTGGGAGTCACGGTAGCTCTTGAGCTTGGCCAGGGTCTTGGCCTCGATCTGGCGGATGCGCTCGCGGGTGACGCCGAACTTCTGGCCCACCTCCTCGAGCGTGCGCGGGTGCTCGCCCTTGAGGCCGAAGCGCAACTCGATGACCTTGCGCTCGCGGTGCGTGAGCGTGCCGAGCACGGTGCTGAGTTCCTCTTTCTGCATGATCTCGCTGACCGCCTCGACCGGCATGGTGGCGTCTTCGTCTTCGATGAAGTCGCCGAGCTGCGAGTCTTCTTCCTCGCCGATCGGAGTCTCGAGGCTCACCGGTTCCTGGCTGATCTTGAGGATCTCGCGCACCTTCTGCGGCGTGGTGCCCATCTCGGCGGCGATCTCTTCGGGGGTCGGCTCGCGACCGATGTCCTGCAGGAGCTGGCGCTGCACGCGGATGAGCTTGTTGATCGTCTCGACCATGTGCACCGGGATGCGGATGGTGCGCGCCTGGTCGGCGATGGCGCGCGTGATGGCCTGGCGGATCCACCAGGTGGCGTACGTGGAGAACTTGTAGCCCTTGCGGTAGTCGAACTTCTCAACCGCGCGGATGAGGCCGAGGTTGCCTTCCTGGATGAGGTCGAGGAAGACCATGCCGCGACCGACGTAGCGCTTGGCGATGGACACCACGAGGCGCAGGTTGGCCTCGATGAGTCTGCGCTTGGCGTCCATGTCGCCGCGCTCGATGCGCTTGGCCAGGGCGACCTCTTCTTCGGCCGTGAGCAGCGGGACCCTGCCGATCTCTTTGAGGTACATGCGGACCGGATCGTTGGTCGGCGTCTTGACCGACAGGTCGAGCTTGGGGACGACCTCTTCTTCGGGCTTGACCTCGGGCCCCTCAGTGGTGAGGCTGACCTCGCCCTCGATGATGTCGATGCCGGCGTCGACGAGCAGGTTGTAGATGCCCTCGATCTGGTCGGTCGTGAGCTCGACGTCCTGGAGGGCGTCGGCGATGCGGTCGGACGACAGGTAGCCCTGTTCCTTGCCCTCGTCGACGAGCAGCCGGACCTCTTCGATGGAGAGCTCGACCGGTTCGCTGGCGCGAGGCTGTTCTGTAGGTTCGCTCACCATGCTCCTCTAATCGTCGACCGGGAGGGCGCGCAGCGCCTCGCGGATGCGCCGCCGCGTCGCCTCCAGCTCGAGCAACCTGTTCTCATCCTGTCCTGCTTCGTCATGTCCGACGGCCACCTTGAGCCTGGCGACGAGCCCCGCCACGTGGGCTTCCTGGACGCGCAGGAACAATTCTTCGAGGACCCGGGCGCCGAACGGTTCGCCGGCGGCCCGCAGGACGACCTCGGCCATGACCGCTCGCCCCGCTTCGCCCTCCCCCTCGTCCGAGTCGGGCTCCGACTGTGTTTTCCCTGCTCCCGACGCCCCTAACCGCTGGACCACCAGGCCATACGCGCGACGCGTCTCCTGCCCGGCGAAGAAGCCCTCGTCGATCGCCGCCAGGTACTCGCGTCCGGTGGCCGGCACAGCCAGGCAGCCGGCCAGGAACCGCACCTCGAGCTCGTGCCTGCCCATCACCAGGCGCTCACGCGACGTCGCCGGCCGGTCCTCGACCTTCGCGTCCCGCCGCGATGGCGTCTGTCCGCTGTCGCGCGTGGCGCCCTCCTGCAGGAGGAAGCGAACGTTCTCCTCCGAGAGCCGCAGCCGGTCGGCGACGAAGCGGACTTCTTCGTCGCGCTCGAGCGGACCGGCCGCCTGAGCAAGAACGCCGCGCAGCACCGCAAACGCACGCATGCGACCGTCGAAACTCGAAAGATCGTGCGTGGCCAGCACCGTGCGAACTTGGAACTGTAGCAGAGTCTGCGCAGCCTCGGCAAGCTGGCGGAACGAGTCGCCGTCGGCCCCGCCGAGCACGTAGTCGGCGGGATCGAGACCCTCGGGGACGCGGACGATGCGCATGGTGATGCCCAGCCGCCGCGCGAGCTCGAGGGCACGCTGCATCGCGCCCACACCGGCGGCGTCGGCGTCGAAGCAAAGGAGCAGATTGCGCGTGACCTTGGTCAGGCGACGCAGCTGCGCCTCGGTGAACGCCGTGCCCATGGAGGCGACCACGTTCTCGACACCGGCCTGGACGAGAGCCAGGACGTCGGTGTAGCCCTCGACGACGAAGAGACGGTCCTCGCGGGCGGCCGCCGAGCGGGCGCGATCGAGCCCGAACAACGCCTCGCTCTTGTGGTAGAGCGGCGTCTCGGGAGAGTTGATGTACTTCGGCTTCTCGTCGCCCAGCGTGCGGGCGCCGAAGCCCAGCACGCGGCCGCGCTCGTCGGTCAGGGGGAACATGAGGCGCCCGCGGAAGCGGTCGTAGGCGTTGCCCTTCTGCCCGGCGACCGTCAGACCGGCGTCAAGCAGCTCCTTGTCGGTGAAACCCTTGGTCTTGGCCGCCTCGGACAGCGTGCGCCAGGCAGACGGGGAGAAGCCGAGGCGGAAGGTCCGGCAGACCTCGTCGCGCAGGCCGCGACCGGCGAGGTAGGCGCGGGCGGCCTCGGCCGCCCGCGCCTCTCGCAGCACGCGTTCGTAGTAGGTGCAGGCTTGCTCGAGCAGCTTGCGCAGCCGCTCGCGACGCTTGCGGTCGGCATCGCCGGCCCCGCCGGCCTCTTCGTACTCGAGCGTCACCCCGTAGCGGTCGGCCAGCGACTCGACGGCCTGGGCGAAGTCGAGGTTCTCCTTCTTCTGCACGAAGCCGAGCAGGTCGCCGCCCTCACCGCAGCCGAAGCAGTAGTAGAGCTTCTCGACGGGATCGACGGAGAACGACGGCGTGCGCTCTTCGTGGAACGGGCAGCGGCCCATGTAGTTGGCGCCCGACTTCTTGAGCTGCGTGTGCTGGGCCACGATGTCGAGCATGTCGGCGGCCGCCACGACGGCCTCGATGCTGGTCTTGCTGATGCGAGCCATGGACTATGCCTTCTTGTGCTCGTCGTCAGGCGCGGGCCGCCGCTCCGCGGCGGCCCGCGCCTCACCCTGGGTCTCGACGTACGCCCGGCCGGCGCGCTGCCGCCGGTCCTCGCGCCGCGAAGCACGCACCCCGCGGTCGTGCACCTGGTAGTGATAGCCGAGGCGGTCGTACAGGTACACCATGCCGAACATCGTGCCAGGAAGCCAGACCGCGTAGAGCAGGACGAGGATGACGTAGATGTCACTGCCCTCGCCGAAGGTCGAGCCGAGGACGTCGGTGCGGTACCAGCCCAGGACGAGCGTGAGGACGACGGGCAGCGCTGCGACGACCAGAGCCAGCACCGTCACGGCGACGATGGCGACGCGGCGCATCATGTCGCCGGCTCCAGAAGACGCCCCATGAGGATCTCGTCGAGGGCGTGCCCGGCGCGCACGAAGTGCGCGCGCCGCACGCCCTCGACCGTGAAGCCGCGAGCCTCGTAGAAGCGCTGCGCCGCCTGGTTGTGGGGAAAGACGCTGAGCTCGACCTTGGACACGGCATGATCCGCCGCCCAGGCCAGGGCGGCATCGAGAAGGGCCGTCCCGACGCCGATGCCGCGCTGCACGCCGGCGACCGACATGCCGACGACGCCTACGTGCGCCGAGTTGCGGTGCGGGTCGGGCCTCAGGGCGAGGTTGCCGGCCAGCTCGCCGGCGACGAAGGCGAGGAGGGCGAGCGCGCCGGGGTCGGCGGTCGCCTCAGCCAGGCGCTTCTTCCAGTCTCGGGCGCTGAACTCGCCGGGCCGCAGCAGCAGGAAGACCTCGGGCTCGGCGGCGATCTCGTCCAGCAGCCGCGTGAGCGCGCGGGCGTCGCGCGGCGTCGCCGAGCGCACCACGACCTCACGGCCGTCCTTCGATGTGGAGTGGACTTCGTCGCGCAGCAGCGCCACAGCCTCGATGCGCCCCCTCGGGCGATGGGTGAGGGGGCGGGGCGGGCCCTGCGGCGCGCCCCGCCCCCCTTCAGTCTTGGCTACTTCTCGAGCTTGAGTTCGCCGCGCTCCTCGATGGCCGCCTGCGCCGCGGCCAGACGGGCCACGGGGATGCGGAACGGCGAGCACGAGACGTAGTTCATGCCCACGCGGTGGCAGAACTTCACGCTCTCGGGGTCGCCGCCATGCTCGCCGCAGATGCCGACCTTGAGGTCGGCGCGCGTCGCGCGACCGCGGGTCACCCCCATCTCGACCAGCTCACCCACGCCGGTCTGGTCGAGCGTCTGGAACGGGTCGGCCGGCCAGATCTCCTCGCTCAGGTAGAGCGGCAGGAACTTGCCGGCGTCGTCACGCGATATGCCGAAGGTCATCTGCGTGAGGTCGTTGGTGCCGAACGAGAAGAACTCGGCGACCTCGGCGACCTCGTTCGCGGTGAGCGCCGCGCGCGGTATCTCGATCATCGTCCCGACCAGGTAGTCGACCGTCACGCCCTGGGCCGCGAAGACCTCGTCGGCGACGGCGCGCACCAGCGCATCCTGGTTGGTGAGCTCCTTCTTCGTACCCACCAGCGGGATCATGATCTCGGGCCGGACGTCGACACCCTCCTTCTTCACGATGCAGGCCGCCTCGAGGATGGCGCGCGCCTGCATGCGCGTGATCTCGGGGAAGCCGATACCCAGCCGACAGCCGCGATGGCCGAGCATGGGGTTGAACTCGTGCAGCTCGGTGACCTTGGCGGCGATGCGCTCGACAGGCACGCCCATCTCGGCGGCGAGGCCGGCTTGGTCCTTCTCGGTGTGCGGCAGGAACTCGTGCAGCGGCGGGTCGAGCGTGCGGATCGTGACCGGACGCTCGCCCATGGCGCGGAAGATGCCGGCGAAGTCGTCGCGTTGCATGGGCAGCAGCTTGGCGATCGCCTTCTCGCGGTCGACGACGCTCTCGGCGATGATCATCTCGCGCATCGCCGTGATGCGCTCGCCGCCGAAGAACATGTGCTCGGTGCGGCACAGACCGATCCCTTGGGCGCCGAAGGCGACGGCGTTGACCGACTGGTCGGGCTGGTCGGCGTTGGCCCGCACCAGCATGGTGCGGCGCGCGTCGGCCCACTCCATCATATGGGCGTAGTAGCTGTAGGCGTGCGAGTCGTCCGGCTTCATCGTCTTGTCGATGAGCACCTGGAGGACCTCGGACGGCTGCGTCTCGAGCTGGCCGACGATGACCTCACCGGCGAAACCGTCGATCGACACCCAGTCGCCTTCTTTGACGACCGTCGAGTCGACCGTCATGGTGCGCGCGACGTAGTCGATGTCGAGCACCTCGCAGCCCACGACGCAGACCTTGCCCATCTGGCGGGCGACGAGCGCCGCGTGGGAGGTCATGCCGCCGCGCGCGGTGAGGATGCCCTGGGCGGCGTCCATGCCGCGGATGTCCTCGGGGCTGGTCTCGATGCGGACCAGCAGGACCTGCTCACCGCGCGCCGCCCACTCCTCGGCGTCGGGGGCGTTGAAGACCACGCGGCCGGCGGCGGCGCCGGGACCGGCGGCCAGACCTTTGGCCAGCACCCTCTTGTCGGCCAGCGCCGCCCGCTTGGCTTCGGCCGAGAAGACCGGCCGCAGGAGTTGGTTGAGCTGTTCGGGGTCGACACGCATGAGGGCGTCGTCGGCGGTGATCAGTCCTTCTTCGACCATGTCGACGGCGATGCGGATGGCGGCCAGGCCGGTGCGCTTGCCGTTGCGCGTCTGCAGCATGTACAGGCGGCCGCGCTCGATGGTGAACTCGAAGTCCTGCATGTCGCGCAGCTCGCGCTCGAGGGTCGCGCGCACCTCGAGGAGCTGCTCGTAGGCCGGCGGGAACACCTCCTTGAGCTCGATCACCTGACGCGGCGTGCGCACGCCGGCGACCACGTCCTCACCCTGCGCGTTCACGAGGAACTCGCCGTAGAAGACGTTCTCGCCGGTGGCCGGGTCGCGCGTGAACGCCACGCCGGTACCGGATTCGTCGCCGGTGTTGCCATAGACCATGGTCTGCACGTTGACGGCGGTGCCCCACGTGTCGGGGATGTCGTAGAGGCCCCGGTAGGCGACGGCGCGGTCGTTGTTCCACGAACCGAAGACGGCCGAGATGGCGCCCCAGAGCTGGTCGCGCGGGTCTTCGGGGAAGGTCTTGCCGGTGCGTTCCAGCACGGCGCCCTTGAACCGCGCGACCAGCTCCCTCAGGTCGTCGGCCGTAAGTTCCGTGTCGAAGTCCGCGCCCTTCTCCTCCTTCATCCTCTCGAGGAGCTCCTCGAAGGGATCGCGCTCGTCCTCGCTCTCGGGCTTGCAGCCCAGGACGACGTCGCCGTACATCGACACGAAACGCCGGTAGCAGTCGTAGGCGAAGCGGGGGTTGTCCGTCTGGGCGATCACGGCCTGCAGGGTCGTGTCGTTCAGGCCCAGGTTGAGGATGGTGTCCATCATGCCGGGCATCGAGGCGCGGGCGCCGGAGCGGACCGAGACCAGGAGCGGGTTCGCAGCGTCGCCGAACTTCTTGTCCGTGTTCTCCTCGAGGCGCGCCAGCGCCGTCTCGACCAGCTCCTCGAGTCCGTCGGGGTACGCGCCGTGGGCCGAGTAGTGGTTGCAGACCTCGGTGGTGATGGTGAAGCCGGGTGGCACCGGCAGGCCGATGCGGGTCATCTCGGCGAGGTTGGCGCCCTTTCCACCGAGGAGGGCTTTCATGTCCTTGTCGCCCTCAGAGAAGTCGTAGACGTACTTGCTTGCCATCGGTCCCTCCTGGAAACGCTCCCACGGTCGCGCCGCACGCTCGTTCGGCGCTCCCGCTCGTCCTCCCTCGATCGGCCTCCGGGTTCAGTCCTGCTGCACCGGCAGACGGCCGAAGTCGCCCAGTCTGCCCAGCAGTCCGGTGATCTCGTTCAGCTGCGCCAGGCGGTTGTCGCGCAGCCTGGCGTCGTCGTCCATGACCAGCACGTCGTCGAAGTAGCGGTCGACCGGCGCCCGCAGGGTGGCGGCGGCGCGCAGGGCCGCCTCGACGTCGCCCTCGGCGAGGGCGGCCTCGAGCGGTCCGCGCGCCGCCGCCACCGCCGCCGCCAGGTCGCGCTCGGCGTCGTCGGCGAACAGAGCGGGGTCGGGGACGCGCTGCGCGTCGCCGGCCGCCCTGGCGGCCAGCGACGCGCAGCGCGTGAAGGCGACCACCACGTCGTTGAACACGGACGCCGACTCGACGCGCGCGAACGTGCGCGCCAGAGCGGCGACCGCCACCAGGTCGGCGCCGCAGGCGGAGGCGCCCAGCGCCGCCTCGACGAGCGGGAACGGCAGCTCCTCGTCGAGCAGCAGGACCTGCAGGCGCTCCCACATGAAGGCCGCGATCTGGGGCTGGCGGTCGTTGCCGACTTCGCCGGACGACGCCAGCGCGTTCGCCGGCTGCGCCGGCTGTGCGTACGCGTCCATGCCGGCGTCCGCGAGCGCCGACGGCGTCATGCGCAGACGGTGCTCGAGACAGATGCGCACGATGCCCATGGCCGCACGCCGCAGCCCGTACGGGTCACGCGAGCCGGTCGGCTTCTCGCCCGCCAGCCAGGCGCCGGCGATGTTGTC
>Ga0315282_10010796_pt1 | contig 14255 bp, 9 predicted proteins | sample YL17G07_20_MG_FD_203693 | JGI IMG/M metagenome (GOLD analysis project Ga0315282, IMG submission 203693) | Sediment microbial communities from Yellowstone Lake, YNP, Wyoming, USA - YL17G07_20 | ecosystem: Environmental > Aquatic > Freshwater > Lake > Sediment | place: USA: Wyoming | collected...
GGCCGCCTCGTCCAGGCCCTCCTGGCTGGAGTTCGAAATCTGGGCTTTGAAGGTGAAGCCGTTGGGATAACCGGCCTCGGCCAGGAGTTTCTTGGCCTTTTCCGGATTGTAGATGAACAGCTCCTTGGCGGACTGGGGCAGGTCTTTGAACGGGGTATAAACTTCCGTAAAGATTTTGGGATAGGGATAGTTGACCATCTCGGCATTGCCGCCGAAGAAGGTATCGATGATCTCCTGCTTGTTCACGGCCATGTTCAGGGCCCGCCGTACGCGGATGTCATCAAAGGGCTTGGTGTCCATCCTCAGGGAGACCATGTAGCCGCCCAAGGTCAGGTGTTTGGCCCAGAGGAGTTGGGGATTGGACTTTTTCAGATCGTCCACGTACTTCCAGTTGATGCCCATCTGCATGTCCACCTGGCCGCTGCGCAGGGCAGCCAACTGGGTGGCGTCGTCTTTGATGATCAGGTACTGCACCTGATCGGTGAAGGGGAGCTGGTATTTCTTGCCGCCGATGGTCTCTTTGCCCCAGTAATTGGGGTTCTTGGTGTAGGTCTGGACGCTGCCGCTCTGGTAGTCAGTGATCATGTACGGACCGGTGCCGCAGGCGTTCTTCCAGTCCTTGGGGCCGGCCTTTTCCATCTCGGGCGGCTGCACGCAGTCATAGTACCCCCAGCCGAACTGATACCCCCAGTTGGCGTTCCATTCCTTCAGCCAGGCGATGGCCGTGTACTTGTCCTTGGCCTCCCAGTGATCGATGAATTCGAGGTACAGCGGGATGACCTTGGGGCTCTTGGCAATCCGGGTCATGCTGTAAACGATGTCGTCGGCCACGAATTCCCGGGCCTTCATCACGCCCGGTTTGTCCATCCACATGACCCCCTTGCGCACGTGGAAGATGAGGGCCAGCGGTTTCTTCTGCACCTCCCAGCTCTCCACCAGTTCGCCCGTCGTCACCGACGGCGGGATCCAGGCACTAGCCTCGAAGGAGTACTGTTTGGTTCCGCGAGGACCCTTGGACAGATCCCCGGTCAGCAGATGCTCGAGATAAAAGCCCGTGTCATTGGCGTTCTTCCAGTTCCAGTCCGCATTGTCCCAGGACATGGGATTGAGCGTCACGCCCAATTCCAGGAGTCGCAGGACGCCGCCGTACTGCGGCGGTCCTGCGGGCGCTGCCGGCGCTTTCGCAGCCGCTGCCGGCGCTTTCGCAGCCGCGGCAGGTTTTTCCGCGGCCACGGCCGGCATGGCCCAGGCCACCAGCGCCACCCCCAGGAAACAGGTTACCAGTAGCAGGAAAAATCTCTTTGTCATACGTCCCCTCCTCTCCCTTTCTTCAAGGGCGCTTTGTTGTCGCAATGCTCACTTCCTTTTGCCTATATAACAATTCGCGCCTCTCCAGGCGCGGGCCACACCGATAGTACCGAGGCCACGGCCCTCATGCGGCTTTGGCTTCCGTTTGTTTCCTCTCTGGTTTGATATCCACGTTGCTTTCCGTATAGCGGCCGGCGCCTCCTTTCAAGCGCGGGTCCAAAAGGTCCCGAAGGGCGTCGCCGAAAACATTGATGCCGTATACGACCACGGCCAGGGCCACGGCCGGAAAGATGGCCAGCCAGGGCGCCATGTACATGAAACTTCGGCCCTCGCCGCTAAGCATCCCGCCCCAACTCGGAGCCGGCGGCGGAACGCCCAGACCCAGAAAACTCATGCTCGCCTCGGCCAGAATGACGGCCGCGATGCGGGTGGTATAAAGGACAATGATCGGCGCCATGATGTTGGGCAGAATGTGGCGGGTCATCTGCCGCAAGGTCGAGGCGCCAATGGCCCTCGCCGCCTCCACGTACATGTTCTCCCGGGTGGCGACCACCGACCCGCGGATGATCCGCGACCCGGCGATACCGAACTGCAAGGCGAGAATCCCGATGACCTGCACCATGCCCGGCCCCACAAACGAGACGGCCACGATCAGGATAATCAAGCCTGGAAAACACATCCAGGCGTCCACGAACCGCTGGATCACCAGATCGACTTTCCCGCCGACAAACCCGGTGAGCATCCCGATCACGATCGAAATGACGATGGAAATCGTGGTGGCGGAAAAGCCGATGATCACCGATAGGCGGGCTCCATAAATGATCCGGCTGAACAGGTCGCGGCCCACGTTGTCCGTGCCGAAGAAATACTTGGCCGACGGCGCCTTCAGGCGGTCAATCGGGTTGATGTCATTGTACCCATGCGGAGCCAGGACATTGGCGAAAATCCCGGTGAAAAGAAGAAGGAAGAAGATCACCCCTCCAAACGCCCCCAAGGGCTTTTCTTTAAACAGACGTCTGAAAAAGACCGTCAGGAAGAACTGTTTTTTCCGACCGGCAAACTCAGCATATTCGTCATATGTAATGGACATGTCCTAAGCTTCCCTTTAAACAGCCTTACTTGTAACGGACTTTGGGATCTAAATATCCGTAGCTCAGATCCACAAAAACGTTGATCAGCAGGGTCACCAGACCCATGACCAACATCAGGCCGGTGATAATGGGGTAGTCTCGCTGGTTGATGGATTCCAGCATGAGCAGACCCATACCCGGCAGGGCGAAAATCTGTTCGATGATCACGGTCCCGCCGATCAGGATCGGCAGCTGGAGCCCGATCAGGGTGATGACCGGGATGAGCGTGTTCTTCAAGGCGTGGCGGCGCACGACCACCAGTTCCTTGAGTCCCTTGGCCCAGGCGGTCCGGATATAATCCTGGCGCAGAACCTCCAGCATCATGGTGCGCGTCATGCGCATGGTCACCGCGGCCATGCTCGCGCCCAGGATGATGCTCGGAATAAGAAGCATTTTCAGGTTGGCGATCGGATCTGTGGCAAGGCTTACGTATTGGATGCGTGGAGACCAGCCCCACCAGACCGAGGGAAAAACCATGAACCATGTGCCGATGGCAAAGCTGGGCACGGCCAGGCCCAGGATGGCTATGGTTCGCCCGACATAGTCCCCCACAGTGTCTTGTCGCATGGCGGAATAGATGCCCACCGGGAAGGCAATGATCATGGCGACCACCAGGCCGATGACACCCAGCTCAAAGGTGACCGGCAGCCGTTTCTTCACCTCCTCGGTCACCGCGGTCTCTCTCCACAAGGACTTGCCGAGGTCTCCGTGGAGGAAGATGTTCTTGACCCATGTGCCGTACTGGACGTAGACGGGGACATCCAGTCCCAGGGAATGCTTGATCTTTTCGCGGCTCGTCCCGCCAGCGCTGATGTCATGCTGGGTGACCATCAGGTCGATGATGCTGCCCGGGGTGATGCGGATGGCGAAAAAAACGATGATCGTGGCGAAGAAAAGGGTGGGGATCAAGGCCAACAGCCGACGAATTAAAAAGTCACGCATGATTTTACTCCTGAGAGGGAAACCGAGAAGGGAGAGAGGCCGAACACCGCAAGACACCGCTCTTGCCGCCTGCTCCCCGATGGTGCCAGTGCGCAACCGAACTACCGGTAAACCCCATTTTTCCAAAACCCTGGGCGAAAGTCAACGGATTTTCACCCCGAACGCGCCCGCAGCCGGGTCGCAGTCGCGCAAGGCCGCATGAACATAGCCATAGCTACGGGAAGACCACATCAGACAGGGAGCATCGCCGGAGGGGCTGGACCCTCCCTATCGCCCGCTCCGATCCGCCATGGGCCGTCTTGCCAAATCCCAGGTTCCGTCGCCTCCGCCCTCAGCAGTCACTCTCGAAATCAGAAGAAATAGGCCTGGGCGTCTTGACTTTTCCCAGAGCCGATGCTAAAAAAAATCCAACGCCGATGAGGCCGCACATGCGCCGCTAGCTCAATTGGCAGAGCAAATGACTCTTAATCATTAGGTTCCAGGTTCGATTCCTGGGCGGCGTACCAAAGAAATCAAGGGCTTAGGTGGATGTCATCTAGGCCCTTTCTTTTAATCCTTAATTCTGGTCAAAACATCGCCGCCCCGCGCCACCCCGAGGGATCTTCCAGGGGCGGGAGTCCTCCCCGGGTGCAAGGACCGCTATGATCTTCGACTGTCAGGGAAGATGAGAAGATTTTAACTGATAAAACCCGTCAGCTATATCTAGGACAAATATAGCTTCCTTTAAAGACGCTGGCGTTGTCGAATCGATATACCAGCTTTTGAGATTCTGAACGAGCGCCAACCACGTCGTTGTGGCCATAAATCGTGTTGTGATATAATCGTTAGGCAAAGAGTGATATAGGGAGCTATTGAGGGATCGTTTTAGGCCGGGGTGAAGCACAAAGCAGAGGAACGCAGAATGGAGGCCAATGGGGGCCTTCATACTTAAGACATTAAAAACACTATAAATTTAAACTCCAAGAGAACAGCTGAACCGTGGCAGCGTTCGAACCTGTTCATGCCGACACCATCCATACTGCCCGAGATTGAAAAGACCAAATCAAAATCCACCCATGGGAGGGACAAAGTGATGGACCGAGAAATTTTCGACCTACATGAGGATCATGCCCAGGATGAACTCAGTCGCCGGGTTTTCCTGGAAAAGCTGACCGTGTTTGCCGGCAGCGCCGCGACTGCCTCCGCATTGCTACCTATCCTGGAAAAAAACCAAGCCTGGGCTGGGGCTGTGCCCAAGGACGATGCCCGACTCCAATCCAAACACATCAACTATTCCGGGGCGACGGGCGAAGTGAAAGCCTATTGGGTCAGGCCGAAAGGGGATGAAAAACTGCCCGGCGTGGTGGTGATTCACGAAAACCGGGGCTTGAATGCGCATATCGAAGACGTGGCCAGACGGGTGGCCCTCGAGGGATTTCTGGCTATGGCGCCGGACGCCCTGTCCCCGCTCGGCGGAACCCCGGACGATCAGAACGCGGCCGTGGCCATGATCGCAAAACTCGACATGGGCCAGACGCTTGGCAATTTTGTGGCAGCGGTCAAATACCTGAAGTCGCATCCCATGTCCACGGGAAAGGTCGGGGTGGTCGGTTTCTGCTGGGGAGGGGCTATGACCAACCAGGTGGCAGTCCATTCTCCGGAGGTAGCGGCGGCGGTCCCTTATTACGGCATGCCCCCCGCATCCGAAGACGTGCCCAAGATAAAGGCATCCTTGCTGCTGCACTACGCCGGCCTGGATGAAAGGATCAATGCAGGCATTCCGCGATACGAAGCGGCGCTGAAGGCCGCGGGGGTGGATTATCAGATGTTCATGTACGAAGGGGCACAACACGCCTTTAACAACGATACCAATCCGGAGCGGTACAACAAGGAGGCTGCCGAACTGGCCTGGCGGCGGACGATTGCGTTCTTCAAAAAGAAGCTGAAAACCAGGTAAAGGCTTCTCGGCCGTGGCCGCGGCATCCCGATTGATCCGGGGTAGGCTTTGCGGCCTGCCCCATTTTTTAGGTTCAATCGATTATTTGCCGAGGCAGCATTTTTTGTATTTCAGGCCGCTGCCGCAGGGACAGGGATCGTTGCGGCCGATCTTTTGGGGAGCGGTTGTTTCCGGCCGAGCCTGACGCGCTCGCCACAAGGCGGCAAGTTCGGAAACGAAAGGCCGACAATGAGTAAAAAATCTCTTATAGCCGGAGCACAAGTAATTCAGGCTGGGTCCGCCATCCGAAGTCGTGATGAACCGGTCCTTCAAACACCCCCCGTTACACATCGCCCGGACTTCGCAAACCCGGCAGGAATGGGGCAACGTTTCCACTTTGGCCCTTCCAAAGGCTCGCTGCTCCGGGCTTTCGAGGAGTTCGGCCAGGTGGGTCTCCCGGATGTTCCCCAAGCGATGCGCCGCATCCACAAAATGGTCGCAGGAATAAAAATCCCCGCTTAGCTCGATGACCGGGACGTCGCCGCAGGTCTGCCTGAAGATGCAGACCGCCGGTTCCTGGCCGAAGGCGGTCCGGGCGGCTTCCTCGAACATTTCAACCTTGACCCGGCCGATGTCCTGGCGCACCCATTCATCAAAGATCGTGCAGAGAAAATCGCCGAACGCCTCCGAAGGCACCGTGTTCGGACTGACCCCGGACTCCGCCTCAGGCCGTGATTCGACCAGGGGGAGAAACCCGATGTATGTGGCCCCGATCCGCTTGAAAAAGCGGTACACCCGCTCGGGCCAGCGGACGTTTTGAGCAGTCACCACGCAGAGGATATCGGTATGGATGTCGTGCTTTTGCAGGAGGTCGAATCCCCGCATGGCCCGCGCATGGGTGGGATGTCCGCCTTTGTCGCGGCGGTGCAGGTCATGGAATTCCTCGGGGCCGTCCAGGCTGAGTCCGACGGTAAAACCTTCGTCCGCCAGAAAGCGACACCAGTCTGCGTCAAGAAGTGTGCCGTTGGTCTGTATGCCGTTGACCATGCTTCGGCCCGGCGGCCGATGCCGGCGTTCTATCGACACGATCTTGCGGAAGTAGTCCAGCCCCAGAACGGCCGGTTCACCACCATGCCAGGAAAACCGGACCACTTCGGCGGGCGAGGCCTGAAAATGCTGGAGGATATACTGCTCGAGGACATCTTCGGGCATTCGGACGGGCCCGGCGCCGGAATGCAGACCTGCCTTAGACAGGTAGTAACAGTAATCGCAGGCCAGGTTGCATGCGGAACCTTCCGGTTTGACAAAAACCTGAAAATCACGGGACGCTTTGACCATGGCCTGCATCGGAAGGTTACCGGAAGGGTTTTATAACTTTCAAGCCATCCGGCTTAAAAGGTTCATTCTGCGAAGGCCGACTTTTAGGTATGGTAATCCATCCCGCCTCGCCTCGTCAAATGAAAAACCCAAGGGCCACCCCTGTCCAAGCATGGCCCGATAATGGATTTTGAGACCACGATAAAACTTCGGCTGCCGGCCGAACTCATTGTCGGGCTTCGGCTCGAAGTCCTCGAAATATAGTAATATTCCTGCGGCCCTTCGACTTCGCTCAGGGTCGTGAGCTTGTCGAACGACCTCGATCCTCGCCCTCCTCGATTTCGTCTCGGAATCCTGTGTTTTGCAACGGCCTCAGGCCAGGCTCTGCCGGATATTCACCGGCGCCGACCAGGTCAATCAAGCCGCGGTTGCCTTCCCGGAAACCTATAACCACTCCTGGCAGATGGAACGGCTGCGCGAACTGACCTAGATTGAACTTAAAAAAATTCCTGCTTGACCAGGGAAGCCGCCAGATGCTTAAATCGTGCCGAAGGAACCGTGTGTTGTTCAGGCTTTATTAAGTATATGGAAGCGGAGCCGTATGGCTGACCAACCTACAACGGATTATAGCAGCATCCGCCGGCGCATTCTGGCGGCCATGCTCATTGTCCCCGGCATACCCTGTATGTTGGCCTTGGCCGTAGGCTACTATTATTTCTATAATTCGTTGAAATCCGAGACCATGGCCAAGATTGAAAGGATCGCCGACAGTCACCGGCAGCTCGTCGAGGCCTTTTTGGACGAACGCACCAATGATCTGAAATTGATAATAAACTCTTATGAATATGAAGAATTGGCCCGTCCAGGTCAGCTGACCCGCGTCTTTGAGAACCTCACTCAGAGCAGGTCGGGGTTCATGGACCTGAGCCTCTTCAACTCAGAAGGAGTCCATGTCGCCTATGTCGGACCGTACGACTTGGCCGGCATAGTCTACAAGCAGGAAAAGTGGTTCAAAGAGGTCATCCAAAAGCAGGAGTACATCAGCGACGTCTTTCTGGGCTTCCGCAAGGTGCCTCATTTTATCATTGCGGTGACCAGGACCACGGGGGAGAAAACATGGGTGGTCCGGGCCACCGTGGATACGGCCCTTTTTGATCAGACCGTGGGAAATGTCCGCATCGGCACCACGGGTGAAGCCTACATCGTCAACAAGGATGGGAACTTGCAGACCATTAGACGCTCCGGGGGCCTGCTGATGGAGCCAGACGAAGACGCGCCATCCTACCTGACCGCTCACGACCGGATCCGGACGTTTCTTGGCACGAATAGAGCCGGAGAAAAGTATGTCTACGCCACAGCCTGGATGAAGGATAATAACTGGTTGCTGGTGGTCCGCCAACAAAGGGCCGACGCTTTCAGACAACTGGCCCTCGCCACCAACCTGATCGCCTTGGTCCTCCTGGTCGGGGGCTTTCTGCTGGCGGCTGCGGCCAGATATGCCACGGATCAGATCGTTCGGCGACTCAAACAGATGGACCAGGACAAAAGCCTGCTCAGCCGCCAGTTGGTCGCGGCCGAACGCCTGGCCGAGGTGGGCCAGATGGCCGCGGGCGTGGCTCACGAGATAAACAATCCGTTGCAGATCATCGGCACGGAACAGCAACTTATTGAATTAACCGTGGAAGAGATGCAGGAAGGCGGCGAGCTTCATGATTCGGAAAATCTGGCTCAGGTTCTTGACTCCCTCAAGCAAATCAATCTCCAGATCGAACGATGCGCCAATATCACCCAAGGTTTGCTCAAGTTCTCCCGCAAGCAGGAACAGGTGGTCCGCCTGATTAGCCTCAAAGATTTAGTTTCGGATATAACCAATTTGGTCAGACGCAAGGCGGAAGTCGAAGGCATTACCATAATGGAGGATATTTCACCGGCCCTTCCGGAAGTCATGTTGGACCCCGCCGAGTTACAGCAGGTCCTCCTTAATTTACTCAACAACGCCATCGACGCTATCAGTCAAAAAGGAGGCGCGATGGAAGGGCAAATTCGAATAACCGCGCAGAACCAGGACGGGCGGGTGCGAATTTCCATTACTGACAACGGTTGTGGAATCAAAGAGGCGGACCAGCAGAAGATATTCAGTCCATTTTTTACCACCAAACCGGTCGGCCAAGGCACCGGTTTGGGGCTGGCCGTCTCTTATGCAATCATCGATAAAATGGGTGGAACCATCGAAGTGGAAAGCCTGGAAGGACTGGGCACGACATTTTCTATATATCTGCCCATCACTGCGACCGGATCGAGACCTGAGGAAACACAAGCACCGAAGATGAAAAAATCGACTGCAGCGCCCAAGGCAAGTGGGCCGGGAGGTAATGGACATGCAGCCAACTAGAGTTCTGGCGGTGGATGACGAGGAACGGTTTCTAACGTCTTTGGCCAAACTCCTGGCCAAGAAAGGGTACCAGGTCGAAACGGCCACCGGCGGAGCTCAAGCCCTATCCATTCTCACTGACCATGATGTGGACGTCATGATCCTAGACGTTAAGATGCCGGGCATGGACGGGATGACCACCTTCAAGGAAGCCAAAAAAATCCGTCCCTTGATGGAGGTAATTATGCTCACCGGTCATGCCACCGTGGATACGGCCCTGGAAGCCATCAAGATCGGAGCTTTTGAATATTTAATGAAACCATGCGCCATCGACGAACTGATCGAAAAGGTCAAGCAAGCGGCTGATAGAAAAGGGCTTTTGCTGGGGCAGCCCAAGGGATGATTTTTCTCATTGTCCGGCGCTCAGGGCGCCCCCATGAATTGGCCCTTACTTTTGATGGTGAATTTTACAACGTGAAAAAAAGCTGACACTCCCGAGAGCCGCTTCCGAAAGACGTGCCCTGCTAGACCTTGAACCAAAGGCCGGATGTATTTCGAAGCTGTCAAGCGCTTCAATGCATATCTCAGCTTGCAATGTTCGAAAAGGTTAAAAAAGGATGAATCCAGCAAGCGCCATAATGGCCAAAGCCAGGGGGGTTTTCTACGGCTGGTGGGTCGTCTTGGCAGGAACCTTGTTATATGGAGTCGGCATTGGATCGATTTTTTACGGCTTCAATACCTTTTTTAACCCGATGATCAATGAGTTTCACTGGTCCAGGGCGGCCACTTCAGGCGCTTTTTCCTTGTCCCGGCTCGAAGGAGGCTTTTCCGGCCCGGTGGTCGGCTGGCTGATCGATCGTTTCGGCGTGCGGAAATTGGCCGCTCTTGGTGTGACCGTGGCCGGCTGCGGATTTATCGCCCTGATCCTGGTCAATCGGAATGTGTGGTCCCTCTACCTGATCTTCGGACTGCTCATCTCCGTGGGCTACGACTCAGGTTTCAGCCGTCCCTGTATGGCTGCCGCGGCCAAGTGGTTTATCTCCAAAAGGAGCCGCGCCATGACCTTGATAACCATTGGCGGAGGAATCGGCGGGGCGATCATCGTGCCCATGCTGGGAAAGCTGATCACCGCTTATGGATGGCGAACCGCGGCCGTGATCACGGGCGTGACCGTCATGGTCCTTGGATTGCCCATGGCCTATTTCATGCGGAACACACCCGAAGAGATGGGGCTAGAGCCGGACGGCGAAAAGGCTTTTTTCGATGAGAGTGGAAAACGGGTATCCGTTCCTCGGAGTGAAGCAAACTTTACGGTTCGGCAGGCCTTGGTAACCGGGACGTACTGGAATTTTGCGATTGCCATGCTGCTTCGCGCAGGTATCTTGAGCAGCATGGTGATTCATCAAATACCCCACTTGGTGGACCTGGGTATCGGCTACCAGGTGGCCACCAAAATCCTCGGGAGCATGATCCTGATCAGCATTCCCGGCAGATTCGTTTTTGGGTGGCTCGGCGATAAAATCGACAAGAGAAAATTATTGTTCATAGTTTGTATGCTTCAGGCCACAGGAATATTCATTTTTATTCACGCCTCCTCGATCCTCATGCTTTACCTCTTCGTCACTGTCTTTGGCCTATCATACGGTGGGGCCATCCCTCTTGTGCAGGGCTTGACGGCCGATTTATTTGGAAGGAAAATTTTCGCCACCCTGTCCGGCATCACCGTGTCGCTAACCATGATTTCCACGGTCAGCGCGCCGGTCCTGCTCGGGCGGCTGTATGACGTGACCAAGAGCTATTCCATCGGCTTCTATGTTCTTTTCATTTTCATCTCGTTATCCGGCTTATGTTTTTATCTGATACGCCTGCCGAAACAGGCGTCAGCGGTAAGACAGTAGCCGCATCCTATCTGGGGCGAGGGATTGGGCATGGGCGAATGGATCGTCGAGACGACTGTGGGGAAAGCGCGCGGCACCGCGGAACGAGGCGTCCTGGTCTTCAAAGGTTTGCCTTACGGCGGGCCGACCGGCGGGCCCCGCCGTTTCCTGCCGCCGGTTCCGGCCAAGCCCTGGCCGGGCGTGCGGGAGGCTACCGAGTTCGGGCCGATCAGCCCGCAGACCGGCCGGCTGGTCAACGAACCCGAGAGACCGGTCCTGGGACACAACCCGCGCTTGCCGATCAGCGAAGACCGGCGGCTGGGCTGTATCAAGCTCGCGGAACGCAAGCTGGCCGGCGGCGCCGCGCCGGTCTTCATGTATCTGTTCACCTGGGAGTCCGATTACCTGGGGGGTTTGTTCAAGGCGGCCCATGCCCTCGAAATTCCGTTCGCCTTCGACAATGCCGACGACGTCCCCCTGACCGGCGCTCGCCCGGACAAGCACGAGCTGGCCGCGGCCATGAGCGAAGCCTGGATCGTTTTTGCGCGGGAGGGAAACCCCAATCACCCGGGGATACCGAAGTGGGAGCCCTACACGACCAGCCGCCGGGCCACCATGATCCTGGACGTGCCGTGCCGCCTCGAGATCGACCCGGCTAGAGAAGAACTCGACGCCTGGGAAGGCATGGAGGTGATTCCCTAGGCCGTTCCTTGGGGCGGAATCGGGGAAGCCTAGAAATAGTTTCAAGACCCCATGGAAGCCGTTTCAGGGCCTCCAATTGGGCTCAAGATCGAGGAGGGCGAAGAAGGGCAACCGGAGGAATATATGAAAATATTTCGAGGATTGCACTTCGAGCCCGACAAAGATATTGAGTCCAAGGGGAGGTTTTGAAACGGCTTCTATTGCTTTCCCACGGCCGCCTGGAAATCCCCCTCTGGATCATGATGCGGTGCGCCATCCACCTGGACCACGACCCTTTTTAAGGTCCCGGTAAATGTAAAAGGACACGCATAGCTCTCGCTCACCGGCGTGGCCGTGTCTCGCCCGATTTCCAGGCCTTCCGGCCCGAAAGTAACAGAAATGGTTCGCCGTATCGCTCCCTCACCGACCTTTTCCCCGTTGATGAAAAGCCTGCCCATGCCTTGATGTTCGCCGGTCTTTTCGAATTCGAACCTCAAAATCGCCGGCCCGGCGGGCACGTTCTTCTCGGAAGTCACCGTGTAGTGCTCGATGCCCAAAAAGTTATGATCGTAGACCAGGCGGCCATCTTTGACATAAAGGGCATAGCCTCCAAACCGGCCCCCGTGCGCGATCAGCACGCCCTCGGCCCCGCCTTCAGGCACCTCCACCTCGGCCGTGATAAAGTGCGTGCGGTTCCGGACCAAAGGAATGGCGCCTCCAGTGATCATGGCGGCTCCGGGTCGATAAATGTAGGTCCGGCGGTCTTTTTGAAGCGGAGGTTTGTCGATGTAAAAGCGTTCATTGGTGCGATCGTCCAGGGGCAGCACTTGGTATTTTTCCGCCTCCCGCCACCAGAGATCGATCAACTCCTTGACTTTTTCGGGATATTGCCCGGCCAGATCGTGGCATTCTGAGAAATCCTCGCTCACGTGATACAACTCCCATTGATCCTCGTCAAAGTTGGCGTTGGCCTGCCACGAATGGTAGGTGACGGCCTTCCACTCATCGTGCCAGATGCCCCGATGGCCGAACATCTCATAGTATTGCACTTCTTTTCGCGTGGGGGCGTCGCCGTCGCCAAAGGCATAGGCTAGGCTGACCCCCTCGACCGGTTTTTGCGGGATGCCGCCATACTCCCGCGGCGGAACGATGCCCACGATTTCATATACGGTGGGCACCAGGTCAATGACGTGATGATACTGGGTGCGCAGCCCGCCTTTATCCTTGATGCCTTTCGGCCAATGCACGATCAGGGGATCGCGGACTCCTCCCTCGTGGGTATTTTGCTTGTAGCGTTTGAGCGGGCTGTTGCCCGCCTGGGCCCAGCCGCGCGGGTAATGATTGTACGTCATAGGGCCGCCGAGTTCATCGATCATGGACAGATTCCCTTCCAGGGATTCTCGCACCTGATTGAAAAAGCGCGCTTCATTCACCGACCCGTTGGGACCTCCCTCCCGGCTGGCCCCGTTGTCCGAGATAAGCATGATCAAGGTGTTGTCCATCTGACCGATTTCTTCGAGAAAAGCCAGGAAGCGTCCGATGTGATGGTCGGTGTGATCGAGGAATGCGGCGAATACCTCTTGCATGCGCGCGAAAAGCCTCTGTTCGTCCGCTGACAACCGGTTCCAGGGTTTGACTCGGGGATCGTTTGGGGCGAGCTCGGCGTCCCGGGGCACGACGCCCAGGGCTTTCTGCCGCGTCAGGACCTCTTGGCGGACCTTGTCCCAGCCTTTGTCGAATCTGCCCTTGTACTTGTTGATGAACTCTTTGGGAGCGTGATGGGGTGCATGACAGGCGCCGAAGGCCAGCCAGAGGAAGAAGGGTTTGTCCGGGGCGACCTGTTTCTGATCGAGGATAAACTCCATGGATTTGTCCACGAGGTCCTCGGTGAGGTGATAGCCGGGGCGGGTTGGCGATTCAATCAAGTGATTGTCGTAGGCCAGGCCCGGGTTCCACTGGTTCGTTTCTCCGCCGAGAAATCCGTAAAAGCGCTCGAAGCCCATGCCCAGGGGCCATCGGTCATACGGACCGGCGGCGGTCACTTCCTCGTTGGGCGTGTTGTGCCACTTTCCCAGGGCCAGCGTGTGGTAGCCATGGGCTCTGAGCAGATGGGCGATGGTGGCGGCGCTTTGCGGTATCCTGGCGTTATAACCTGGGTATCCGGTGGCCAATTCCGTGATGGTTCCCGCGCCGACCGAATGGTGGTTGCGTCCGGTCAGGAGACAGGCTCTGGTCGGAGAGCACAGCGCCGTGGTATGAAAATTGTTAAAGAGCAGCCCGTTTCGGGCCAGACGGTCCATGTTGGGCGTTTCGATCTGGGAGCCGTAGCACCCGAGTTGCGAAAAACCGACGTCGTCCAGGATGATAAATACGACATTCGGACTGCCTTCAGGAGCCTTGACCGGTTCCGGCCACCAGGACTCGGATTCTTTGTAGGTCCGACCAATGACACCGCCAAAGTCAGTTTCCTTTTTGGACATCGTGCGCTCCTCGCTTTTTATGGCCTGCCAAGTCCTTGTTCAAGGATTCCCCGGACCCCATTGATTCCCGGGTTCTTTCGAAATTCTCATGCCCCACCCTTGGGGGCGTGGCGTAGGGGCACGGCATGCCGTGCCCCTACCTTCATCACATGCCTCGTTCTTCGAGGCGTGGCACCCGCGAAGATATGAAAACGAGCCGAGTAGGGGCGACCGGCCGGTCGCCCCTACCACTGA
>Ga0315282_10010797_pt1 | contig 14253 bp, 7 predicted proteins | sample YL17G07_20_MG_FD_203693 | JGI IMG/M metagenome (GOLD analysis project Ga0315282, IMG submission 203693) | Sediment microbial communities from Yellowstone Lake, YNP, Wyoming, USA - YL17G07_20 | ecosystem: Environmental > Aquatic > Freshwater > Lake > Sediment | place: USA: Wyoming | collected...
TCAGGTTCTTCAATTCGGCAAGGGGTTTCACGTCGGAAACCTGCGTGCCACTAAGAATAAGCGTCGTCAGGTTCTTCAATTCGGCAAGGGGTTTCACGTCGGAAACCTGCGTGCGGTCAAGATAAAGCTCCGTCAGGTTCTTCAATTCGGCAAGGGTTTTCACGTCGGAAACCTGCGTGCGGCTAAGAGAAAGCGTCGTCAGGTTCTTCAATTCGGCAAGGGGTTTCACGTCGGAAACCTGCGTGCCGTCAAGGTCCAGTTTGGCGACCTTGAGATAGTCGTCGGCCGTCAGGTTCTCCGGCGCCTTGCCGGCTATTTCGGCGATGGCCGCGCGTATTACGTCGGGCATCTCGCCGGCGGGGGCGGAAACGGCCTGCGCGATGGCCTGCGCGGCGCCTATGGAGGCGAATTCTATTCTCATCAAGCCCCCGAGTATCTCGTCGCAGAGCAGGGGGCGCAGGTGCGCGTAGGAAGCGTTGTTCCAGATGTCCTCCATGTGTTTGTACTCGGCCGGCAACTCGTCACGGGCGCGCTCGCGGTGCTCATGTTTGTACGCCTCCTCGAAAGAGGCGGGAGGCGCTTCGGCGGCGTCCTTGCGCGGCGCTTCCACCAGGCGCCGGGCCTCGGGGATGCAGCAGGGCTTGCCGGGGTTCTTTCTGAGGACTTCCGACCACTCCCGGAAGAACGCGCGGGTGTTGGCGTCCCAGAAGAGATACCCCTTGCGCATCTCCTCAAGGCGGCGATGGACGAGAAACATCTGCATCCCCTGCGCGAATTCCCTGCCGGTGGGACTATCTCCCGCGCCGAACACCGCGCCGGCGCCGCGCATTGTCGCGGAACTCACCAGACGCTTCACCTCGCGCGGATTTCTCCGGGCGAGCCCGAGGATACACTGGCTGAGGACGTCGCGTTCTTCTTCCTTCAGTTCTCCGTCCTCGAATGCAACCTCATCGAGGCGCGCACGCAGAAAGCGCTCGATATCCCTGTCCACCGAGCCGACGGTCACCTCGACCTGGAACATCTTGGCGAGATAATTGGCGCTGTGCTCCTCCTTGAGACCGAGCGGCTCGTAGTGCTTTGCGACGAGCGCCTCGACGACCGTCTTGTCCACGCCGACGACAAACGCGACACGGGCGATATTGAGGTAGAGCTTGAGCGCTTCGAGGACCTCCAGCGCAACGTCAGGCAGGCAGCGATCGAGGTCATCTATGAATATGACCATCCGCTCGTCTTCGTGTATCGTTTCCTCGACCCACCTGCAGAGCGTATGCTCGAAATCGTTCAGGTACGCCTTCTCGGGATGGGCGGTTTCCTGCCAGTCCTTGAGCAGTTCGTTCCGGAGGTTTTCGAGGTTCGCGGCGACCTCCACGCCGGGCGCGTCGGCGGTAATCTCCACGGCGGTAATCGCCTTCAGGAAACCGCGTCCCAGGAATGTCCCGAAGTGCTTGATGGCGGCGGTAACCCTGCTCAGCGTCGCGCCGCTGACGCGCGTACTCTCAAGAATGACCTCCGACACAAGACCGCGCCACACGTCCTCGCGCTTCTGGTATTTCCAGGGGTAAAACCAGACCGGGCGGGTCTTTATCTTCGTGCGTCCCGCGGCGGCCTTACCGTCGGTGGTCCACGTCCTCAGCATCCCTTCGAGGCAGCGCATGGCGGAGGTCTTGCCCGCGCCCCACTGCCCGTAGACGGCCACTGCTATGGGCGTCTTCGTCTTTTCGCTTCTCAGGATATCGAAGACGGGGCCGAGGACATAGATGAGGTTGAAGTCTTCGCTGTCGTAATGCTCCCAGTCAAGCGGGTGGTCTCCGAGCGCGGCGTACCGCGGCGGGACCATGGCCAGGTTGCGCAGCGGCGACCGGCCGGGTTGCTTGGCTTTTTTCGTCATGCGGAGCCCCCCTTCGGGCATGTGAAAGATTCTCACAGAGCGCGGTGTAGATTACCAGCCCCCGCCCCGGTTGTCAAATGCTCACCCATCCAGTTTTTCCGAGGCACCTTTTCCGAGGGACGCACAGCTCATTTGTCTGCGGACACCTGCGGAGCGCCCTCTCGACCCGCACGCCACACGCCAGTTGATGTCCTTTGTTGTTGAACACGCACGCGCGCTCATGCAAGAATCCGCGTATGGCAAGAATAGCGAGAGTCATCGCATCCGGCATTCCCCATCACGTCACGCAAAGAGGCGATCGCCGGATGGAGCAGCTCTTCTCGAATGGCGACCGGGAGGGGTATGTCAAACCCCTTCACGAATTCGGTCGCGAGTATGGAGTGGGCAAATAGGTTATGGGCGTCCCCCGATTAGGCCCCCCCGATTAGGCCGCCGCCAGACAAGAACCGGGCCCGCAAGGCGTCTTGCGGGCCCATAAGACTTCCTCTCACTGGTCACTGATCCAACGGCAAGCCGACGAAATTGGCGTCATCCATCCTGGCGCTCACCCCCGGCGTATTGCCGACACCGAAGGAGGTTAGCACGTTTCGTTGCAGGAAGACGGTGTTGGCATAGGGGCTACTCGGGTCTGGGAGACTCGCTGCAGCCAGGCCAGTGTAAATGGGCCGTTGATAGTCCGATGTGACTGAGTTCAGTACTGGGTACTGCCTTGCCTGCCAACCAACCCAATCATCGTACTTAGGCATGGTATCGTTCAGCGAGAGGTAGATGCCAGTCTGGGCATGAACGTTGCACGTTAAGTTATGAGGGACTCCTGCCAACGTCGCGCTTGTGAGCAGAAGCCACTTGCCGCGGACTCCCCAGGTCCAAGTTTCAGACAAGGACGGCTGCCAAGACGTGAGCGTCGTACTCGTATCAGAAGGAAGGTAGTACTGAACGAAGTCGTTGAACCGCGCACCCGTCAGTTGCACTACGGTGATTCTCGCGTTTCTAATCCATGCCGACGAGGACACATTGGAGTAGGCCGCGATATTGGCAGTTTGCTGGACCGAGGCGGGGGCTGAGCAGATAGCGTACGTCATGAAGGACATGTAATCGCCCGCTCCGGGCGATCTCACCACAATGTCCTGCTGAATCTGGCCGTTGAGCACAGGCCTGACATGTGCCCATGCAGTGGTGACGGTACTCACTTCACCAGAGAATACCACCAAGAACGTGCCACCTTGCTGGGATGTCCAGGGATAGGAAGTGGGCAATACCAGGCAATTGGTTGGGCTGCTGCTGAGCTGCCGGCCTCCGGCCTGTCCCGTACCCTCAAGGCCAGCGCCGCCTGGCCTGATGGCCACAATCCTGGCCCTGCGAATGTAGGCGGTGCCGCCACTCGTCGTATGGTACTGGAGCTTGATAGTGTGGACAGCAGGGGCCTTTGAGAGGGTCATGACGGCGGTCTGTGCTGCAAATGGGTAGTAGTCGCCGGATACTCTAATCCCGGTAGATGCGGTAGCTACGGTATTACCATCGACGGTCAATTGGACGGAGGCTGGCTGAGCAGAGGGTGCAGCGCTGTACTCCGCAAAAGCAAGAATCCACCACCTTGCATCTATGTCGAAACATATCGGCTTGGTCAGCTTATCTTGCCATGTGGTCGAGGACGTCAAGGATGTGCTATTATCGCTGGACTCCACGTACAGCGGGACCTGCTTCTCGTAGCAACCGATATCCCACGCTCCCCCTTGGGGCCTGATGACACCATCCTTATCAGTGCCGGCCGCCGCTGGCGCTGAAGTGTTCGTGCCATGATCGAATTCGGGCGCAGGGACTGACGCGGTGCAGTCTCGGAGGTGGAAGTTGTTCGATGCGTAGTCAGCAAAGTCAGCGGTGGAGACAGATACCGAGTGCGCGTCGTAGCTGCGAGACTGCCAACTTGACAGCGGGATAGTTGTAGCGCCGCCATCGACGCTAAAGCTGTTTACCACGGCGTTGTAGTCGCTCTTGAAGGTCGCGCAAGCGTTTGGCCACAACCTGATGGAGAGGCCGGTTGCGCTGTACAGGACATTGTTAACGACGGTATCGTTCTCCGCAGCCAAGTGGCCAGTCGCTCCGCCGAGCGCGACGGCCGCATAAGCGGCACTGAGCGTATTATTGTACAAGACGTCCCAGCAGGCCCCCGTCGCAGACAGAGAGCTATTCCCGAGGCTAATTCCATAGGCTTTTGAGCCGTACACGAGATTGTTTACCATTGTTGAGTGGCATGCGCTGTTGGCAGAGATTCCGCAGGCACACGTGCCTCGGCCTTCAGCGTACACCGCATTAGCGACCACCTTGGTGCCGGTTGGGGTGCTGCCGTCCGAGTCGGACCCGGACCACAGCGATATGCCGGTATGCCCGCTGTTTATGATCGTGTTGTTGCTCACAACGCAGCTATCACTGGCCCCCTCAAGCCATATGCCGCCCCAGCAGCCTGACACCGTGTTCCTATCAACGGTGGCATTGGTGGATGCTTCCAGTCTGACGCCGTGCGCGGACATTGCATGGTAGTCCAAGCCATGGTGAACATTGCACCGACGGATAGTCAGGTGATCCGTGTTGACAGCGCTTATGCCCACGCAGGAGACGACTTGGCCAAACACTCCAGCATCCACGTCAAAGCCTTCAATTGTCCAATAGGCGCTCCTGTTAGTGTTGCCGCCTACTTCAATAATGGCATTACGCGTACCACCCGTCGGTTGATACTTGATAACGACCCCGGCGCTCTCTGCCGAGAGCGTCATGGGTTGGAGTGCCGTTCCGGAGGTTAGTATCCTGCACCCTTTATAGGTGCCGGGCTTAACTATAATACTCTGCCCTGCAGATACATGATTCACTGCATATTGTATCGTTGCCCAAGGTTGCGTTGACGATCCGTTACCGGTAGTATCGCTGCCGGTTGTTGCCACGTAGCGTGCATTGGCAGGATTACCCACCACCTCAAGGGAGAATTTCAGATCCTGCGAGTAGGAAGGATCCTTGTAGACATTGGTGCTGTTGTGCGTGGCCCTGAGTGTGAATTCGAAGACTCCAGGAGTCTGCGGCGTACCACTGAGCACCCCTATGGGCGCGACATTCAGCCAGGAAGGTGGCGTGCATGTCGGACTGAAGGCCCATGAGTAGGAGTGCGTCCCGCTGCCGGTGACCTCAAGGGGTCCCGGAAGGGAGTACGGTTGCCCAACGGTGGCGTTCGGAAGCTTCGTGGTTGCTGCCATGACAGGGTGGGGAGCAAGAACGACTGTAAGAGCAAGCAGAGCGACGACGGGAGCGCCCAGGCAGGCGCCACGAGGCAGGAAAGAGCATTCGGCAAACATATGTGCCCCCTTTCGAAGGTATGTATCCGCCCGCGCCATGCTATGGTCGCGTCCCCTATGGCCGCGACCAGCAGCGCGATCCGGGCGGATAGCGCCCAAACAACGCGACTGTCAGGCCTTGCGCGACTGAAAGGGGGCATGCCGGTCGTCCGTGAACGGCACGTGTCGCTCGGGCCAAGATGTTTCCGGGTCGAGGACGTCAAACGTGGAAGACGAACGTCATCCTATGATTCTCCGTGCGCCATGTCAAGTGAGATTCGACAAAAAGCCTGTCGCCGAACAGTTGTAATTGGATGAAAGGCTGCCCGGCCTTGTTAGGATAGTTGATTGGTGGTGTCGACTAACACTAACAGAGGAGGGCAGCCCATGAGTACAACTGTAGCGGTAGTGGCGATGGATATCCACAAGCTTTTCAGCAAGTGCGTGATGCTGGATGACTTTTCCGGGGACGTGACTTTTCCGGGGACGCACGACCTATTTGATCGCGTGACTTTTCCGGGGACGCACGACCTATTTGATCGCGGACTTTTCCGGGGACGCACGACCTATTTGATCGCGGACGCCTGCGAGCGCCCTCTCGGCGTACGCACAAGGGACTCCTTTTGTCGTTGACACACATGTGTCCCCGTGGTAGAAATTCGCGCATGGCAAGACCGGCGAGAGTCGCCGCATCCGGCGTTCCACACCACGTCACGCAAAGGGGTAACCGCCGGGTGCAGGTGTTCTTCTCGAATGATGACTGGGAAGAGTATGTCAGGCTCCTGCGCGAATTCGGTCGCGAGTATGGATTGGGCAAATAGGTTGTGCGGGCCTCGATCAGCCGTGTGATGCTTGTCTGCTACCTACCTAATCCGGAATCGCCAGTTCCCTCGCCGCTGCCGTGAGCGCTTCCATGCGCCAGAGCGTGTGAGGGTGGGTCGAGTAAATGGTCCGATACCTCACGAAGAACTCGCTTCTGTGTCTCCTCCACTGCTCTATTGCCTGATCGGTGTCGACCGCCCCCGCGAGTTGGGCGCCGACAGACATGTTGCAGAGCGCCCGGAGACTCTCGTCAAGGCTGCCGGCACAGGCAAGTCCGTATCGATCACAGGTAAGCTCGCACCTGCGTCTGTACCACAGTCCCACCCACACGAACCACGAGCCCGTCTCGGCCGTTATTCTTCTCCAGAAGTTCAACTGCCCCGAATAGTGGTGCCCGAGTTCGTGGCCCACCAGCCACGCGAGCTGCCTCATCGAACCCTTGAGCAGCAGAGAATCGATCGCTCCTGAGAGAAGAACAACTACCCTCTTTCCGGCGGCGATCATGGCCAGCGAATTCCAAACGCCGTCCTGCAGGATATAGACCGTGGGCGGGTCCTTTTTCATGCGCTGCGAGAAATCCATTACTATCGCATGGATTTCCGGAAACTGGCGCTCCGAAACTTCCACTGCGTTCGTCTTTATGTAGGCCATTGCGAAAAGCTGCGCGACATAACGCGCAAGAGCGACTACGCCGATGATTATCAGGACTGTTCCAACGGTTGCGAAGACCACCAGAGCAAGAACAATCCACAGGATCACAGAGAAGATGACGAGAACGCCGAAAGCCGTACCTTGCCTCGGATCCGTCAGCTGGGAATCCGACAATTGTGGGACACGAGCGACCGTCTCAAGTGCAGCCCTGTCCGCATTCGTCCTGTGACATTGGGCGCAGACAACCTCATTGTTCAAGAGGTACGCGGCTTCATTGTCTGGAATATCGAAGCCGCAAAGCCAGCATTTCTCCCTTCTCATATTCTCCCCCTCTCGCCTCTGATGATCCAGTGGTGGTAGCTTCGGCCACGTGCGCCTTTCGTCCGATGCGCCCGACGTGCGATGGCTCAAGGCGCCGTTGCTTCAAGACGGTTCGTTGCCGCACGCAGTCTTTTGCTGAGAAGCCCCCCGGATGCGATTGGCTCTGTGAAAGCCTGTGCCGTGCTCTCAGGACCCGGGTCGGTGTCCCAGTTTCAGTTGAAAGCTCTCCGGTTGCGGCTCTATCCTCATGAGGCTACGCAGCCCCCTCTTTGCTGTCAACGTCCCTCTTCGCGATCTTCTCATCGAGTATGGCCTTTGAGGAGTTCTCGGAGACGCGCGACATAACTCATCGACAACGGAAGCATCAGGTGCAGTATCGCAATGCGAATGGCTTTTCGCCTGCTCTCCTGATCACCTGTTCCCCTGTTCTCGCGGCCCTTGGCCGCGCCCCCTATATCTTGTGTCTCTCGCCCTCACAACCCCTACGACATTTGTAGCCCATTTTGGAAAAATCCGTTATTTTCACTTTTTCTTTAAGTCGCTGTCTACGCGAAAGTTGCGTCCATATCTCTGCAATCGATTGCGCCGTTTATCCCCTCCAAAACACCCCTGATATTTGTATCCATCCCAAATACAGAGGGGCCGTGTTTCCTTCACCTGTGTGGCTATCTCAGCCTTGTCTTTCATCTGCGTCCATCTGTACTGCTAAGTCGCGAATGCTTTGTTTTTCGGCAAACATTTTGGATTGATATGGAGCTAAGCCATTGCGCTCATGCGTGTTGCGTCGCATGGGTCAGATTTCTGTATCTGTGTGCATCAGTGTGCATCTGTGGCTCGTATTTTGGTGTTCTCCGCGGACTCTGCGGACTCGGCGTGAGACGGTTCTCCTTCGGACTTCGCCCTTTGGTCTGGCTTCTTTGGTTGCGGCCTCCGGCCGCGCTGCGCCATCTGCGGATGATCGGTTGGTTTACCTTCAGACTTCGGACTTAGGACTGGTTTTCTCTATAGCCCCGAAAGGAAAAATCCGATGATCGCCAACTTTTTTCAAATCGTATTACCCCTGTGCGCACAGGGGCTTGCGTCGAGCCGTCCTTCGCTCACCACCCATTCTCCCCCCTCGCACAGGCCCCCTTTCTCTATAACCGCGCCAAATACAGAGGGGCAGTGTTTTTCGTCTTTTGCTCCGGTCTACAGTCTCAGGTCTACAGTCTTGTTTAGGAGCTTTCCCGTGCCCAAGTACCGTGATTACCGCTCTATCTTTCCCCTGACCATTCCCGAAGCGCGCAGGCTCCTTGCTTGCTTTGAGCGAGGCCCTAACGACTGCTGGCTGTGGACCGGCCCGCTAAACAAGAACGGCTACGGTCGCGTCTATCTGAGAGGCAGCTGGTGGCTTGCGCATAGAATGATCCACGAGCTTCTTGTCGGGCCGGTTCCACCGGACCGCGTCACTCACCATCGCTGCCGCAACAAGCGCTGCTCCAACCCGGAGCATCTCAAGGCCACGACCAATTCCGTCAATGTCGCCGAGGAGTACGCCGCCCGCGGCTCAGACCAACCCAGACGCCTCAAGAGCTGTTGCAGGAATGGCCACAAGTTCACCGAAGACAATATCCTTTGGCGCCGCGACCGAGGCAAACCCACCCGTATCTGCCGGATCTGTCATGAAGCGGCCTCTCGCCGCAGAAACGAAACCCGCAGGGCCCGTAGGGCTGCCGCCGCTCCCCTGCGCTCCTCGGCTGATCCCGCTGCGGGCATCGCCCTTCACGGCGGCGAAGGTTCTGCCCCTTCGCACCTTTCGCACTTTTCACACTCTTCGCACTTGCGGCCCGAGGCCGCGCCTGCGGCTGAGGGTGCCATGGTCGGCGTTGAATCCCGAGAGGTTCCGCGCCCCTCTACGCCGACTGCCGGAATTCGCCAAAATTCGGGCCATTTCGCCCCACCCGGCACCCAGGCCGCGGAACCTCTTTACCGCCGCCCCTCCCACCCGGAGGGCGATGGTGTTGAGGTTTAGCTTCAGGCTGGTCCTTGCTCTTTGACAATTGAAAACTCTGGGAAGCGGAGGCATCTTCCGGACCCGCTTGTTCGCTTCGCGAACGAGCGACAACGAGTTGTCGGGGCCACAGAAGATAGTCGGTGCCGCTTCAGGAATCGGAAGGTCTGAGGCATTCGGGGCCAGGGCGGGTACGGAGCCCCGCCCCTACGATATGGCAGGCGGGACGCCGCAGCATACGCTCAGGATGATCCCTTGGTATCCAACCAGATCGTGGGTTCGCCCTCGCCGGACTTGTTGCGGACAGGCTCTGCGGCGCCTCTGTTCGATGACACAAGCTTCTCGACGATGTCGGCGGAGCGGAAGGGGCCGCTGGAGGGGTCGATGCGGAGAGACAACGCTTTGGCGGCGGAGGTGTAGCGGGGGTCGCTGCGGACGGCGTCGATGGTGTCGGCGAGGAGTTGGGGCGTAAGCGAGTGGGCGGAGAGTGCGCGGCCTGCGCCGGCGCGTTCGACGGCCCCGATGCCGTAGACCTCCTGCTCGGGCATGAAGGGGACGCCGACCAATGGCTTGCCGTTGGCGAGGGCCTGATAGATCGTGCCGATACCACCCTGGCAGACGACGACGGAAGCGTTTGCCGCGGCCGCTGAGCCGGGGAGGAAGTCGTAAAGCTTTATGTGCGGCGGAAGCGTCCCGAACTCCTCGATCTTGCGCACGCCGCCCGTGGTGACGATCGCCGCGACGTTCAGGAGCTTAAGCGCTTCGATAGCGGTGTCGAAGACCTTGGGGTCGGCGGAAGAGCCCATCGTGACGTAGACGTAGCCCGTGACGTTCGCGAGTTCATCAGGCAGAGAGCCGGTCGGCTCCCACACAAGCGGCCCCACGTAGTGGTGCGTCATGGGCAGGTTCTTCGAGGGCATGAGCTCGGGTGTATCGGGGAGGATTACCGCGTCGCCGTCGAAGAGATCGAGGATCGAGCGAAGCGGAGGGAGATTGTACTCCGCTCGGACGATGTTATACGGCTTGATCCAGCGCCAGAACATGAAACTCGTGACGCGCTTTGCAACAGCGCGGGCGATGGCATAACGGCGAATGAACCTGAGGCGCGGCATTGCGATAAACAAGGGGTACGTCTCAGGGAGGCCCATGCCGATGGTGTCGTACGGGGTCCACCAGAGGTTTGTGATGGCAACGCGGGGGATGCGCATGACCTCGGCGGACGTGCCGGCGCTGTAGCGGTGGTCGAAGACAACCACGTCCGGGTGGAACTTCTTCATGCACTCGACTTCGGCCGCGACGAAGGGGCGTATCTGGTCGGCCGAGTGGAAGGGCCAGCGGCGGCCGGAGCGGCTTTCGCGGACGAGCGCGGTCGCAGGCATCTCGGGGAGGGGCTTGACCTCTATGCCGGCGCCGGAAACGAGGCGGGCGTACCTGCCTTCGCCGCCGAACGCGACGAACCAGCCGCGGCGTACGAGCTCGCGGGCGATAAGGAGGCTGCGGCCCGTGTGAGCAAGCACGTCGAGATGAGGCAGAAACAGCGCCCTACGGGGCGCAGACGAGTCTGAATTCAGGCGGTAGGACGTTACTCTCGTAACCATGGCGGTACAGCCTTCGTCATGCGGCGCGGCCAAAGGCCGCAAGGCGTTACGGCCATCGCCCTGATCTTCTCCCGGAGAGAACGGGGACGGCCGGTGCGGTCAGATCTTCTACTTGACGGAGCCATCGTGGCGATTCCTTGCCTTTCTGGCCATCTTATGATCATACATCATTTTGTCAGCCCGGGCAAGAAGTCCCTGGGCGTCGCCCTTCCTCTCGGTGGCCCAACCGACGGAAAGCGACAGCGGGGAGCCGGGCACAGCGGACGGAGATGCGTTTTCGATGAGGAGGTTTTCGCTGATGCGGCGCGCTACGGCCTCGCATTCGGATACAGTGGCGCGGGGGAGAAGAATGCTGAACTCGTCGCCGCCCCAGCGGGCGACGGTATCGCTGGATCTGATGCTTTTGGACAGGATCACGGCGACCTGCTTCAGCACGACGTCGCCTGCCTGGTGGCCAAGCGTGTCATTGACGCACTTGAACTCATCGACGTCAACCATGAGGAGGCCCGTGGAGTGATTGTAGCGTATGGCGCGCTGGAGCTCGACGCGCACAACCTCTTCGAACGTGAGCCGGTTGGGGAGGCCGGTGAGCGCATCGGTGTGAGCGAGGACCTCGAGCTTGGCGTTGGCCGCCTGGAGCTCGCGCGTCTTTTCCTGAACGGTGTGCTCCAGAGACTCCTTTTGGGCGGCGAGTTCACGCTTGAGGAGCTCTTCGCGGGTGACGTCTTCGAGAACGATAAGGGTTCCGAGGCGGACGCCGTCATAGCCGGTGATCGGCGAGAAGCGACAGAGGTAAACGTTGTGGAGGGTTCCGTCGTCCCGGTGCTCGATGGTGGACGAGCCGTCCCACTGTCCGAGAGAATCGGCTGCTTCGCAGCAGAGGTCGCCGAGGCCGCCGAAGACGGAGCCTTTCTCAAAGCGGGCGCGCACGGCCTTGGCCTGGTCAACGGCGAAGGCGCCGCAGGCGCGCAGGTTCACGTAAGAGACGCGCTCGTCCTGGTCGAGAACGACTATCGCGTCGTCGATGGTCTCGAGTATCAGGCGGTACTCGTCCTGCAGGCGGCCGAGGGCGTCGCGCGCGAGGAGGCCCTCTTCGCGGGTTTCGGCGAACACGCGGCGCAGGCGATCGATGGGGCGCGGCGCTATGTGGGTTGCGGCGAAGATCTCGAAGACGCACATGTCGCTGCCGGCGGCGACAACCACACTTACCATGGGTCTTCCAGTCGCAGCGGCGACGAACTGCTCCGCATAAAGACGAAGCGGGCAGACGCAATCGCATTCGAGCGACTCAAGCTGCCGGCAGGCATCGCGATAGAGACACGCGTCGGACCGCCAGCTTATGCGCAGACGGTTGTCGGAAACTTTGACGGCGTTTATGACGGCGGGATCGACAAGGCCATCTGCCACGTGAAGAGATACATAGCGGCTGAATGCCTCCATGAGGTCCGGCAATTCGCCGCTAGACGGCGCAGCCGCGCACAAGCGGTCAGCGGTGGCGCGGGACATGATTCTCAGGATGTCTTCGACGGCCGTTATGCCGCCCGGCATGCGGTGGCCCACTGCGATGACACCGGCAAGGGCGTCATTGACGATTCCCCGCAGGGCGGCGACCGTCGCCGGGCAGTGAGTGTCGTCTTTCGGAATAATCATTCAGGCTCCGCCGTTAGACCAAGAGCAGGTCGAAAGGCCTTTTTCGGGCCGGGTCACGCAACGTACGATTCCACCGACATCTCACTGGCGGGTCCGCCATCGGCGGACCAGTGCCACACTCTGCAAGGTCGGAGGAACATTGACGCATTTTCCACAAGGCGCGTAACACGCGCCTATGGCACAAGTAAAATATACCGCATCTGTCCAACAGCCTGAGCCAGCGGTGGAGCATATGGAAAAAGGGGCGGTGCGGGCGCTTCAGAAGCGTACCAATATAGACGAAAAGTAGCGTATCGCCGCTCATTGGATATGACCAGGCGCATATAGTGAGTCACAAAGGAGGAATTCCATGAGGGTTGGACGCGTGATATTGGCGGTTTGCCTGTTGTCATGGGTCTGTACGGTGATGTCGTGCGCTGCGACAAAACAGGCTAAAGCAGAGAAACAGCCTGACAAGGCGAATGCCACCCGCGAGGCCCCGCAGGGTCTGATCGCTGCAGCGCGGGCGCAGTGCGAGGAGTTGGCCGGAAAGCTCGAAGAACTGAAGGCGTCAATGGATAAGCTTGCGGCGGACGCCACGAGGCAGGCGGAGGCGCAAAGCTCGCGTGCGGAGGGGTTGGCCGCAAGAGGGAAGGAAGCGGAGGCTCTGGCGGCATTCAACGAGGCCCAGCGGATATACAGCGACGCCATTGAGAAGCTTGAAGGTATCTCGGCGCGCCCGGCTGACCTCAAGGAAAACATGACGATCGACATCGGCCACGGCGCGACGATGGAATTCGTCCTTGTGCGGCCGGGCTCGTTTGATATGGGATCGTCGAACGAAGACAGCGACGAAGTGCCGGTTCACAGGGTGAACATTACGAAGCCCTTCTATATGGGCAAGTACGTGGTAACCCAGAAGCAGTGGCAGGCGGTCATGGGTAACAATCCCAGCCGGTTCTACATAGGGGAAAACATGCCCGTCGAGTACGTGTCATGGCCGGATAGCCAGGAGTTCCTTGCGGTTCTCGCGAAAGTGGCGCCCGGACACCAATACCGCATGCCGACCGAAGCGGAATGGGAATACGCGTGCCGCGCGGGCACTACAGGTAAGTATTACTTCGACAGCGCGGCCGGCATGGGCACCCTTCATGAAAACAGTTGGACCGACACCAACAGTCACAACGAGCTTCACCCCGTGGGAGAGAAACTCCCGAACCCATTGGGCCTTTACGACATGCACGGGGATGTCTGGGAGTGGTGCTCCGACTGGTACGCGTCGAACTACTACCAGGAAAGCCCCGCCGATGATCCGCAGGGTCCCTCGGGCGGGCAGGAGAGGGTGCTGCGCGGCGGCAGTTTTGCCAACCCCGGCGAGTATGGCAGCTCCGCGGATCGGGGTTTCCAGGATCCGATGGCCCGCCGCAACAACTATGGGCTGCGGGTAGTCTTCAACGCCGCCTCGGCAGGGGCCGCTGAACCGGCGCAGCGCGAAGAGACTACGGCGGAAGATCTCGCGATGAGCGGCCGCGCCCTCATCATTGACGGCAAGTACAAAGAGGCGGAGTTCCAGCTCCAGCGCGCGGTGCAGAAGGACCCGGGGCTCTTCTACGCTTGGAGCTGGCTCGGCTGGTCTCAGTACTTCCAGGGGAAGTCAGAAGACGCCACGGCCTCGTTCGAGAAATGCACAAGCCTTAACCCGAGCGACTGGGGCGCCCTCGATGGGCTGGGATGGGTGGCAAAGAGACAGGGGCGCACGGACGATGCGATCAAATACTGGGAGGAGCTGGGGTCCCAGGGCGATTACCGCGGTGAGCGTTGGACGCCGACCGCGCCGGAAGGTCTCGGCGACGTGGCCATGGAGAAGGGAGACTACCAGGAAGCCCTGCGCTGCTACAAGCTGTCTGAGTTCGACTTTCGCAGTTTTCAGGGGTAATGATAAGGGAGGAGATACAGGCAAACAAGCCCACCTGACGATTTAGTTGTGGCTTAGGCAACGATCGTAGGGGAGGGCTTGCGATGCTGGAAGTTGTA
>Ga0315282_10010798_pt1 | contig 14253 bp, 10 predicted proteins | sample YL17G07_20_MG_FD_203693 | JGI IMG/M metagenome (GOLD analysis project Ga0315282, IMG submission 203693) | Sediment microbial communities from Yellowstone Lake, YNP, Wyoming, USA - YL17G07_20 | ecosystem: Environmental > Aquatic > Freshwater > Lake > Sediment | place: USA: Wyoming | collected...
GGCAGCTTTACTTCTCCCGTTTGCTCGTTATACTCTAAGAGGTCGTGTGTCCTGAGGTCTTTTATTATTTTTTCCAGTTGCTCAGTTGGTATTTCCAGTTTTTTTGCTAGTTGTTTGATGTTACCGGTTTCTTCTTCGATTGCTGCTAGGATGTCTGTTGTGCTTAGCATGGTTTTTAAGCTGTCGTGTTAATTTTTAAGGGTTAGGAATTAGATGTCTAGCCAAAGTTTGGTTTGCTCTAGAGCCTGTGCCTTTTCTTCTAGAAAAATGGAGTTTTGTTCTAGACAATTGTCCTAGATTTTTCATTCTACACAGTTTAAAAGGTGGTTTGACAAGTAGTTTTGCCACTGAGTGGGGAGAGGAGAGGAAGAAGAAGAGTTTAGGCTTTGATGGTTATTATGTCTATGATGTTTCAAGTCCGCTCCTGTGGGAGGGATTGGTTTAGTGGAAAATAGTGAGTCTGTGACGCGGGACGAGTTTCTGCGGAGGCTTAAGGAGGAGTGGGGGCTTCTGTGGAGGGAGCGGTTTGATGATAGGGTTAGGGCTGAGGGGGTTGCTGTTCGCGATTACCCCTTGGTTTCGACGGATCGCGGCTTCGTTACTCGCGGCCTCGTTGTTTTTGCGAGTAGGGATGCTGAGACCCCAAGCTTTTCTGAGATAGTTGATTTTTGGGCTTCTCAGGGCCTTGTTTACGCTCCTGACCCAGCTGTTGGAGGCTGGGGAAAATTCGTTAGGAATTTTATAATTAGGCGTTCTGAGAGGCGCAGAATTTTGGAGTCAGCCAAACCTTTGAATGGAAGCTGCAAGAAGCAGCAGTTGAAGAAGGGCGGTAGAGGCTGGCTCCACAAGGTTTGAGATTCTAATTTTGGTTTAAATTTTATTCGTTTGGCTGGTTTTACGATGGTGAAGTATAGGCGCAGGTTTGAGATTATAGCGGACATTCTGAAGGCTGCTGAGGATGGGGCAAAGAAGACTAGGATAATGTATGTTGCAAACCTGAGCCATGGGCTTTTGGAGAAGTATCTGATGAAGACTATCAACGTTGGTTTCATACGTTTCAACAACGACGGTTACGAGGTTACAGAAAAGGGGCGGCTATTTCTAGAAAGGTATGCTGAGTTTTCCAGTAAATATTCTAAGCTTCAGAGGGAGCTTGGAAATATGAAGTTTGAAATGGAGGTTTTGGAGAGGATGTGTGCCTCGGATAGGGATGCCGATCCTAAGCTTAGCGTCAGAGGGAAGTCAAAGTGAAGGGTTTACGTGGGCGATTTGTAAAGGCGCCTCTATTGTTCTCGTTGGTTTTTATGGCTTTTTCCTTGAGCCTAACTCATTTGCCATTCCATGTGAGCGCGAGTGATGAGGCTTCTTCAGCCATTGGCGAGGCTGATAATGCTTTGAGGCAGGCTTTTGAGGCTGTTTTGGATGCTGAAAGGGCTGGTGTGAACGTTTCTGATTTGATTGTTAAGCTGGACGGGGCTGGTGGGCTTTTGGCTGAGGCTGAAAACGCCTATAGAATTGGGAATTTCAGCGAAGCTGTCAGTAAGGCTGAACAGTGTTCTCTGGTGGCGGATGGCGTGAGGGAAGAGGCTATAACCTTAAAGGGTGAGGCTTTGGCTGATGCCCAGACGGCTTTTTGGCAAAATTTGACGTTTTCTTGTTTTGGAGGCGCTGCGTTTCTCGTTGTGCTATTTTTTGTTTGGGGTTGGTTTAAGCGCGCTTATGCCAGGAAATTGTTACAGATGAAGCCTGAGGTTGCGTCTGATGAAGATTGAAGATTATAAGGTTGTTTTCGCCTCCGTGGGCTTGATAGGCGTTTTGCTGTTTGCCTCTCCAACGCTGGGTTTGGTTTTGCGTCTGCCAAGCGGGGAAAAGTTTTCTGAGCTTTGGGTTTTGGGTCCTGGGCATATGGCTGAAGATTACCCCTTCAATGTCAAGGCAGGCGAGGATTATCTGGTTTATGTTGGTGTCGGCAATCATATGGGTTCTTCAGCGTATTATGTTGTTTATGTTAAGTTTAGGAATCAGAGTGAACCCTTGCCTAATGCCACTGCTGGGATGCCTAGTCCATTGCCACCTCTTTATGAATATCGCGCTTTTATCGAAAATGGTGAGAATTGGGAGCGTCCCCTAAACTTTTCCTTCTCCAATGTTTCCTTTGTTGAGAACGGCTGTTTGGTTGGCAGCTTAACCGTAAATGATGTTGTGTTTAATGTTGATAAGGTGGCTGGTTGGGATGCTGAAAACAGCGGCTTTTACTATCAGCTTTTCATTGAACTTTGGATTTACAATGTGGAACCTGCCGCTTTCGAGTTTCATAACCGTTTCGTTGGAATATGGTTTAACATGACACGTTAAAAACGAAGTAATGCACTAAATCTTTATTGTGTTATAGAAGATTAATCGGGAAGTTTCACAAGTTTTATAGGTCTGTTCTGGAGATACACCCAACTAAATTCGAGGGGAAGGTATGAGAAGAGTAATTGGTGCGCTATTGTTGTGGCTGCTCATTATAAGCATGCTGAGCGCATCCTGTGTTGTAGCTATTAGCGAAAAACGGCTATTGACACAAGATGATGAAAACAAGATTGCAAAAAGTTTCAAGGGAGAAAAGGGACAGACGTCAACTTCGCTAGGCGAGTCCAGCATCATTAAACAAGCGGAGAATCAAACTGGCTGGCATAATTTCTTTGAAAGGCCAGAAAAGCAAAATAGTTACGAGGAACCTAATGAAACGTCCAGCAAGACGGACTATGATTGGAGCAAATTCACCTATCCGAACGGCGATAAAAATGGCAACAAGACAAGATTAATCATTGGAATTGGAAGGCCATCGACTTTCTCTGGAATAAAGAACGTGACAGTCAAGCATCATGGAGAAGTCATCGGTAATGTGACGATTGAAGGTGAGGTTTTGGCTACAGTTGTTGAGGTTCCTTCAGAATCAATTGCATCCTTAGTTAATGAAATACAGAGAGGAAAGTTAGGAAGATATATAGAGCCAGATTTTAAGGTTCAAGCGCAACTTGTTCCCAATGACCCAAATTGGAGTCTTCAGTTGGGACCGCAGAAGATAGAGGCGGATTGGGCGTGGAACACAACGTTGGGTAGTCAAGATGTTCTTGTGGCAGTTGTTGACACAGGCGTTGACTACACGCATCCCGACTTGGCGGGAAACTATGTTCCTCTGGGCTATGACTGGGTTAACATGGATGCAGACCCGCTAGACGACTTTGGTCACGGGACTCACTGCGCCGGCATAATTGCTGCAACAATTAATAACAGCATAGGCATAGCCGGGCTGGCTCAGGTTCGAATAATGGCTGAAAAGGTATTAGACATGGGGGGTTGGGGATATTGGGACTGGGTGGCCAACGGAATCGTACATGCTACAGACAGCGGAGCGAATATAATCAGCATGAGCCTTGGTGGGTATGGCGACAGCGAACTATTGCATGAGGCTGTTAAATATGCTTATGATCATGGAGTTTTAGTGGTTGCTGCAGCGGGAAATGAAAACACCAACGTAAAGTTGTACCCCGCCGGCTACGACGAAGCCATAGCTGTAGCAGCAACAGACCAATATGACAATAAGGCTTGGTTTTCAAACTGGGGCGACTGGATTGAGCTGGCGGCGCCTGGCGTGGATATTTACTCAACCATGCCGACGTATCATGTAACCATGAATGACTGGGGCTACTCCATGAACTACACTTATATGAGTGGCACCTCTATGGCTACCCCCCACGTTTCAGGCGTAGCCGCTCTTGTATGGAGCCTATATCCAAACAAGACAAGGAACTGGGTGAGGATTTGGTTGCAGCATACCGCAGATGACCTGGGCGATCCAGGCTTCGACGTCTATTACGGATATGGAAGAATAAACGCCAGAAAGGCCGTTGAACAAACTCCGCCAGCCCATGAACTCATAGCATACAGATGGAGCACTCCACCCTATATAGAACCCGGCGCGGTTGGAATCATAAATGCTACGGTGGTAAACTTTGGAGAAAGCAATGAAACCAGCATAACGATACAACTCCTAGCAAATGAAACCTTGATAAACTCCACCTGGATAGATTTCCTGGCTAGCGGAAACTCGGCAGCGGTTAGTCTCTCGTGGAATCCAACAGCCGAAGGTCTATACAATGTTACACTCTACGTGGTTCCAGTGCCAGGTGAAACCAGCCTAGAAAACAATGTGCTTTGGAATTACATTTATGTTGGATTTCCAGTTAAAGCCGTCGTGTTACGTTCTGCAGGCAACCTGTACGGGGAAATAATCACAAACTGGCAGGTGCTAACAAACCAATGGTACCTTTTCGGTGGCAAGATGGTTTACATAGATTACACTACACTAAACAAGGAGAACATCACGTATGAAAATATAAACGCCACAAGGGCTGACGTTTTAATCATCTCATGTGCATCGTCTCCAGGGATGGGTTGGGAGTTCACAGACTCCGAGATTGAAGCAATAACTCAGTATGTTCATGAGGGCCACGGACTCATAGTGACAGCCGGAACCTTTTACTACATGGTTCCAAACAACAGCAAACTTGCGCCATTGCTTGGGATAAACGAAACAACGATGTGGGATGCTACATCAACGGATCTCCTAGAATTGTTAAATTCAACTCACCCCGTCTTTGCTAATGTTCCAAACCCGCTGGTTTTTCCGTGGGTTGGAACAGCAATACCATGGGATAGGCGATGGGACTTAAACGAGCTTTTCGGCGGAAACTACCTGGCGCTTGGTCACTACAGGGAAAGTGCAGTAGTCGCGTATAGAGGACTATTATATATTTCTCCATGGCTGGAAATTATACCGCCATATTATCACCATCACCTCCAACTGATTTACAACGCAATCTTGTGGTCCAGCTACTGTAAACCGCAACACGACCTCGTCGCCTCTTCAGAAGCTCCCAAAGCTCTAAAGCCAAACAACCCGGCGTTGTTAAACGCTACTGTCATAAACATGGGATTAAACAACGAAACCAATGTTACGCTGCAACTGCTAATAAATGGCGAAGTAGCAAACGTCACGACAATTTCGGAGTTAGCCACAGGCGACTCCTACACTATAAACTACATGTGGGTTCCAGCTGTGGAAGGCCATTACAACGTAACCGCCTATGCAACGCCTGTTCCTGGAGAGGACAACATACTCAACAACATAGACTTACTCACAGTTGTTGTTTCAAATAGGATTCTAGCGTTGTGTGAAGATTCCTACCCGTGGAATTACCCGTCAAATGAGGAGGTGTTTAACCTATACCAAGTGCCATACGTGACAATAGGGTCAAGCGACTTTGGCAGCCTAGACTTAAGCACCTTCTGCAAAGTTGTGATAGCTTCAGACCAACCTCAAAGTTTCTATAACGCTATTGAAAGCTATCGCTGGTGGTTCGAGGATTACGTACGCAGTGGTGGCGTATTAGAGATTCACGCCGCCGCTTGGGGCTGGCATGGCGGAAGCTGGATCGGCCCCTTACCTGGAGACTTACAGTACGTTTCATATTGGAGTAATAATGTTACAATTGTCGACCCCTCTCATCCCGTTATAACAACGCCGAATCTGATCAGCGACGCTGAACTTGACGGCTGGTGGTCTTCGGTCCATGGATATTTCCAGAACTATCCATACAATTCCCACATAGTCATCGTTGAAGACTACACTGGACAGCCAGTTTACCTTGAATTTGATTATGGTGCTGGAACAATAATTGCTTCTTCGCAAACACTAGAGTGGGCTTATAAGCAGGGCTATAGCAGAATACTGGAAAACAGTTTACTCTACTTGTCAGCCAAATACGAACACGATATAGCTGTCGCTTTAGAAGCGTCTAAATATGTTCCGACAGGCTCTTCAGCTTGGCTGAATACAACTGTCAGAAACCGTGGACTAAACAATGAGACCAACATCAACGTTTACCTATTAATCAACGATTCGATAGCCTCTTCATGGACGATTCCGCAACTGGCAGTAGGCGAATCATACGAGCTCGGGTACATGTGGTCTCCAGTAGTAGAGGGCGCTTACAATGTTACAGCCTATACCGCGCCCGTTGAAAATGAAACCTATGTTGCCAACAATAAAGCAGAAAGGCTTGTGATAGTTGCTCAGCCCCTGATCCGCCCAGTTGAGGGACGATACTCGAACTATACTTACTATTACGTTGACCCAGCAACAGGCCAAGAATACTTTGGAGGATTAATGAACTTCACATACCTACAGTATATCTCACCATATCAGGTGAACGTCACAATAGATTACTCTTACGGATATAGCGGATGGTTGGTCGTCAACACGTTTACCAGAAGAGTGGAAATGGATAGTGGAATCGGATGGACTGGAATGTGGTATCCTGGGTGGGTTGAAACAAACGTTACAATGGGTTCAACCGTAAACCTGCTCTGGGGAAATGCAACAGTAGTTGACAATGAGGTTATCTACTTTGGCGGTCGTCCAATCGACTGCTGGGAGATGGAGTTAGCATACTACGACTACACGTATAGGCTCTGGTATGATAAGGCGACAGGCCTATGGTTTGGAATGTTTTACGTGAGTCCTTACCAATGGACGCGTTTCAACTTAACAGCAACAAACATTCCTGTAGGCTTCAGCTTTGAACACGACCTCACAGTGACGCTTGAGGCTCCGCGAACATCTGCGGCGTGCAGAAACGTATCCATCCTTGCAAGGGTCTACAACACAGGATTAAGCAACGAATCGGACGTGACATTACAGCTCATCATAAACGACAGCTTGGCTAGCAGTGAAATAATTAACGAATTGCATGTGGACGAGTCATACACCATAAACTACACATGGATCCCGCCTTCAATTGGACCATACAATGTAACTGCTTATGCGAAACCTGTAAGCGGCGAAAGCTATGTGGATAATAACCTCGTAACAAAGGAAGTTTACGCATTTGCTTCATACACTCGAGAGTATCTGCCACACCAATGGGTTGGTGATGGAGTGCCAATGGGATGGCATGCAGACGACGGAAGTTGGCCGTACGATTTGCCATTTAACTTCACGTTTTACGGAGTTAACTATACAACAATTTACATTTCAAGCAACGGCTTGATAACGTTCATTAACCCAGACTGGAGCTATAGCAATAGCATACCCGCGTTGGCTAACAAACTTGCGATAGCTCCGGCCTGGGATGACTGGATGACAAATGAACCCTATGATATCTACATATGGCAGAACCAGACCCATGTTGGCATAAGGTGGTACGTCGCCGCCGTTTATAATCAGAGCATCGTTGCAAACTTTGAGGCAATATTAGGTTCCGATGGCATGATCCAGTTCAACTATGAACATAATAATGGAACCGTGTCAGCCACTGTAGGCATTTCCAACGGGCTTGGCGACATTATTGCAGAAGACCTAATAGATCTTAACTTCATTAACAGCATTCTTTTCAAGCCATCCATGATTAAGCCCATAGTTACAGTTGTATACGTTAATCCGCCAGTAAGCAATGCCACGATCTCAAGCAGCTTTAACGTTAGCCTAGCAATCAATAACGTTACAGATCTCTACCTTTGGACGATTGACCTAAGATGGGACCCCGCGGTTATGAATTTGACGGGAATCTGGGAAGGACCATTCCTAAAGCAGGGCGGACAAACAGCTTTCCTGTGGACTGAAATTAATTACACTGGAGGATACATCAGAATGTTAACGTGCACGCTTCTGGAAGATGTTCCAGGCGTTAACGGAAGCGGCGAACTAGCAACATTTGAGTTTAAGGGTTTAGCTGAAGGCTTCTCCGTTATCGGCGTTTCGAACGTTGCACTGCTTGACTCCTCCGGCGTGGACATACCAGTTTTAGTTCAGGATGGGGTAGCTTACATAGTTAGGCCTCTGCCTGACCTGTACGTGGAAAGCGTTGCATGGCCCTATCCTGAGCCAATACTCTATGCAAATGCAACAACATATAGGATTAACGTCACAGTGGCTAATGGAGGCAATCTTGATGCTGGGCCATTCAACGTTACATTCACGGCAGTCTACTGCCCCGACGGGGAGAACTTCACGGAATACGAGAGCAAAGTGTTGGTTCCAGGGTTAGCTGCTGGCAATTCAACAACTGTCGAGTTCGACTTTAAGCCGAAACATAAAGGCGTATACAGCATAGTCGTCTGGGTTGACAGCGAAAACGATGTTGATGAGTCAAATGAAGCAAACAACATCAACCTTACAATCGTGAATGTTAGGTTGGCAGGGGACGTTGATGGAGACGGTGACGTTGACTATAGGGACCTGTTTAAACTGGCCAAAGCCTACGGCTCAACACAATCCAGCCCCAGCTGGAACTGCTACGCAGACTTCGACGCAAGCGGCAAGGTTGACTACAAGGACCTATTCCTGCTAGCTCAAAACTACGGCAGAGTAGGCTGATAACCCTCCTTTTTTATTCTTTTGTTATAGAAAATTCGCCTAATTTTCCATATAGACTTATTTAATTCCCGTTAATACCTTTGAGATGGGGAGAGAAATGAAATTTAAGGTCTTAATAATTCCATTAGTTTTAGTAGCACTGCTACTCTCAGCCACTGGAAAGGTTAATGCATCTCCCACGGAGCTTTACTTGGACCCCGCTAGTGTTGTCGGGCCGCCCCCAGGCATTGGCGAAAACTTTACACTTACACTGAGAGTTGATGAAGTCTCGGACCTCTACCTTTGGGTAGCGACTATAGATTGGGATCCAACAGTGTTGGAGCTTGTTGAAAGTCCGAAGGAGGGTGGATGCCTCAAATATGGTGGATACTTCACATTCTTTATATGGACAGAAATTGTGCCCGGAGGAATAAGGGAGTTGACATGCAATCGTCTAGGCTATGGTATTCCAGGAGCCAATGTTCCTCCCGCACCAAGCGATTTGGCTTCCCTCAAGTTCCGTGTGTTAAACTATACGTTTGAGTCAGCAATAACAATAACTTTCAGCGATATGCTAAATTCAGAAGGAGGATCCATAGAGCATACGGTTAACGGTTCGAAATTTACGCTTCTTCCAAACTATATCTACTCTTCGGACAGTGCTGGCGCTGAGAAGAACTACTTTGTCCTAGGTGATCAGGTTTACGCGACTGTTCCAGCCATAGGAGAGAACGTGACGTTCTACATTTTAACCAATAGAAGTTGGACATTTGGAGATTCCTTTGAAGACTTTAAGGTTTATAAGGTGTCAAACGTTCAGATAGGCTCTGGAGCCGTTTGGAGCACCGTTTCCGTGTGGAGTGTTCCAAGCGATTCTACAATTATTGGGGCTTACGACCTTGCGATGGACAGAAACAACAACGGCATATATGACAATGGAGATTTAATCGATGACGTTTCAATTGCTCCAGGATTCTTCGTCATTGCAGATCTTCCACTAGGGACTTTGTTTGGATTAAGTGCTTCAATGTTGGCTTTTGCTGCTTTCAGAAGTCGTCGACGCTTAAAAACTAGGGTTAAGTAAAACTATTTAATTACAAATATGCGAAGCTTCACCTCTATAATATCCCTGAATGGATCCTCAGCTACCACAATAAAAGCCTCAATTTCCATCGCAGATGTTTTTAAGGTTACAGCAAGTAATGTTGAATGCCGTGCTTTTGAGTTTCATAATCGTTTTGTTGGTTTATGGTTGAACATGACTGGTGTTTAGATTTAGCGTAGAGAACATTGATATAGAAAATTAACTGGTTTTTCCATAGGCGTTTTTATTTGAGGGTTAAACTGGTTTTATTTGAGGTTGAGGGAGAAGGGCGCCCAAGATCCGATGGAGAACAGTTCGGGTCTGGTTTAGGAGTTAGTGAACGCTTTGGATGAATACGTAAACTCAGATGTGGTTGTGCTGATTCCAACCTTGAATGAGGAGGAAGGGTTAGCTCCCACAGTGTTGGAGGTTATGCAGTTTTTAGTTAGTCCTTACGTTCTTGTTGTTGATGGAAATAGCTCTGATAGGACGGTGGATGTTGCTAAAAGGATGGGTTTGGATGTTGTTTTTCAGGATGGGAAGGGTAAGGGAGACGCTGTAGCGAAGGCTATTAAAAGTTTAAGGGTGGATCCGCGGTACGTGGTTTTCATAGATGCGGATTATACTTACCCTGCTGAGTACATTCCCCAAATGATTGGGGTTTTGGAGGAAAATCCAGATGTGGGTATGGTTTGTGGAGACAGGTTTGACAAGCCTTTTAGTATGGCTAATGCTGGAAGTGCCTATTACATAGGCAACCGTTTTCTGGCCTTTGCGCATTTCCTAGTGAACGGAGTCAGCATGAGGGATCCCCTAACCGGGTTGAGGGTTGTGCGCTGGGAGATAATAAGGGACTGGCAGCCTAGGTCTAAGGGGTTTGATGTGGAGGCGGAACTGAACTATCTTGTGGAGAGGATGGGCTACAGGATTAGGGAGATACCCGTACACTACCGCAAAAGGTTAGGAGAAAAAAAGTTAAAGTTGAGGCATGGCTTCATCATTTTGAGGAGAATCTTGGCTGAAGCCTTAACTTGATTTTGAATCTTTATTTGTGGTTCGGAACTGCTTTATAGGAAGAAGATTGGAAATGGGGTTTAGAGATGTAAAGGGCCTTGAGAAGCCGCTTATTGATTTTAGTCTTATTTCCGTTTATAGTCATGCTGTGGACGATCGGATGGATTTTAAGATTTATTGGCGAATAAACATACTTTATTCCGATTTTAATATGGAATCTTTCTGGGTTGTGAAATGAACCAGTTTTCTAGGGTTTTAGTGACTGGCGGAGCTGGTTTTATAGGATCATATCTGGTTGACCGATTGATGGATGCAGGATACTTTGTTAGGGTTGTGGATAATTTAAGCAACGGCGACCTGGTGAATATTAAGCGATGGTTAAATGATCATCACTTTGATTTTGTTCAGGGTGATCTAAAAGATTTGGCTGTTGCTGAAAGGGCGGTTAATGATGTTGAGGTTGTATTTCATTTGGCTGCAAATCCGGAGGTTCGCGTGGCTGAAATCGATCCTTCAGTTCATCTTCATGAAAATCTGTTGACTACATTCAACGTTTTGGAAGCTTTGAGGAAAAGTAGTGCTGCAAAATTAATGGTATTCTTTTCTTCTTCTACGATTTATGGTGAGCCTGCTGAGTTTCCGACGGAGGAAGATTATGGTCCACTTTTGCCAATTTCTGTTTATGGGGCTTCTAAACTGGGCTGTGAATCCTTAATTAGCAGTTATTCCCACACTTTTGGTATAAGAGGCCTGATATTTCGCCTAGCCAATATTGTTGGCGGTAGGTCTCGTCACGGGGTGGTTGTGGATTTTATTCGTAAGCTTAAGAAAGATCCCAAAGAGCTTGAGGTTCTGGGTGATGGAAATCAGAGCAAGTCTTATCTGCACGTTGAAGATCTCATCGAGGCTGTTTTTCTCGCCTTTAAACATTTTGTTGCCACTGGAAAAACTTTTGAAATCTATAATGTTGGGTCCCTTGATAGAATCGATGTGAAGAGTATTGCAGAAATTGTTGCCGAAGAGATGGGATTACGCAATTTAAAGTTGAAGTTTACAGGCGGAGTTGATGGTGGACGCGGCTGGAGGGGAGACGTCAAAAACATGCAGCTTTCTGTAAATAAATTGCTAAACCTTTGGTGGAAACCTTACTTTAGCAGTGAGGATGCTGTTAGGTTAAGCTGTCGAGAGCTTTTAAAACACGTGAAAGAAACCGATTAAAAAGAACTAGCTTCTTGACAGAGGTTTTGCAAAATGGTGAAGCCGTTTTTCTTGGTTTTGGCGAGAGATGAAAGATATGTCGATGACAAAATTGGGGAGTTGAAAGGTTTGGGAGTGCCCTACCTGATTGTTTGTGGTAAGAATATTAACCATCTTAACGTTGTGTATCGAGAGCCCAAAGGTAAGTATGACGCCATAAATTTTGGTGCTAGGTTTGTGCCGGATTATGTTGATGTTGTTGCTCTGAACGATGTTGATACAAAAATTCATAATTTCCAAGTTGCGTTACAACATTTCAAGTGTAAAGAGGTTGCTTTGGTTTTTGCAGGAGTTTCTGTCAAAGAGGGGCCACAAAAGCTGTTTTATGTTATTCTTGATCTCATAAGGAGAAGGCTTCCAATAGCTGCTAGCGGTGAATTGATGTTAATAAGACGTAATGTATTGAGGAAGATTCTTCCGATTAGACCTTGTAAGGCAGAAGATAGTTATATTTTGTTTAAGGTTTTGGAGTTTAAGTATAAGGCTGTTTTTTGCGAAGAATGCTATGTAGAAACGGAAAGGACTAAAAGTGCTGATAAAGAGGAGCTGTACAAGAGGAAAACAGTCGCTGGTATATACCAAGCTTTGGCTTATACTCGACCCCCTCTTCTTATAAAGCTGTTTTATGTTCTTTTACCATTTGCTTGTCCTTTGCTATTAGTTTTAGGAAAGAAGGGGTATTTCTGGACGAAGGGAATTTTGCTTGGCCTAATAGACTATTTACGTGGCGATCGAACCGGGGTTTGGCAGCCCACCTATATGGAATAAGGAGTTGCCGAGAATCTTTGAAAAAATCATGGTTTATTAAAGACTAAAAGGTAGCAAATTGGATGAAAATTCTTCAGGTTTGTCCAAGATACTACCCAGATATAGGTGGAGTTGAGGAGCATGTTCGAAATATTAGTGAGAGACTGGCTAAGAAGTATGATGTATCGGTTTTTGCAACTGACCCGTCAGGAAAATTGCCTAAAGAGAAAATAATTAACGGTGTTTATGTTAGACGATTTAAATCTTGGGCGCCAAATGAAGCGTATTATTTCTCTAGGGAGCTTAAGAAATGCTTGATGAAAAATTCAGATAGCTACGATATTGTGCACGCTCATAGTTATCACGCTTTTCCAGCACTTTATGCTGCTGAGGCTAAGGGCAGAAGCAAGTTTGTTTTTACGCCACATTATCATGGAACAGGACATACGTTCTTTAGAAGTCTGCTCCACATACCTTACAAGTTTCTAGGAAAGAAAATTTTCGAAAGGGCTGATAAGATAGTCTGCGTCTCAAATTTTGAAAGAAGTTTGGTTCTGAGGAATTTTAAGGTTGACGAGAAAAAGGTTGTTGTCATTCCTAATGGCCTTAACCTAGAAGAGTTTAGGGGTTTAAAAAAACGGGTTGGGAATTGTAGGATTATTTTGTGTGTTGGAAGGTTGGAAAGGTATAAGGGGGTGCATTATCTAATTGAAGCTTTATCGAAGCTTGATGATGATATAGTTTTGGAGATTGTTGGTAAAGGTCCATTTAAGGAGTATTTAGTCAAGTTAGCAAAGGAGCGTAAAGTGGAGAACAGGGTTAGATTCTTTCAAGATTTGCCAAGGAATGAGCTTTTACAAAGGTATGTGGATGCGTCTCTTTTTGTTTTACTGTCGAAGCATGAAGCTTATGGGATTTGTGTCGCTGAAGCTCTAGCCTGTGGAACACCATGTATAGTGGCGAATGCTTCAGCATTAAAAGAATGGGTTGACAATAAAAATTGCTTTGGAATAAGCTATCCAATTAATCTAGACGAGTTGGTGAATCTTATAAACGATGTTATCGGAAAGAATATAGTAGGATTAAAGTTATCTGATTGGGATGAAATAACTGAGAAGTTAGTTAGATTATATAGCTTTTGCTGAATCTTGGGTGGGAAAGTGAATATTCTTTTTTTAAGCGAGTTGTTTTATCCTCATGGAAGTGGCGGTGAACTAGCCACTTATTTGTACGCTAAACTTCTGAGCGAAGCGGGCATTAATGTCATCGTGATTACGAATAGATTTGCTGGAGAGTCAGATGTTTCAAAAGAAGGAAAATTGACAGTTTACAGGTTACCCTTACTTAAGAGAGGCGGTAGTATCAAATATTCAATATTGCAACGGTTTGACGTTCTATCTTCGAGTTTCATGAGGAAATTGATAAAATGGGCTGATTTGGTGTACATTCCAAAATTTTGGTACTCGGCGATTCCTTTTGCAAAAGCTTATGGCAAGCCAGTTGTTACACACCTTCATGGCTATTTTCCAATATGCCCTCTAAGCAATTGTTATGATTTAACCACGAGCAGAATTTGCAACCGTAGCTTGTCCTGCTCACCAAAGTGTATTTACACTTACGAAAAAAACCAAGAAAAAGGTTTAACTGAAACTCTGACATCAGTTGTGTTGAACTCAACTCTTAGGCCATATTTTAGCAGGTTTATGAAGTTGGTTGACGCTGTTATATGCGTATCGAAGGCACAACA
>Ga0315282_10010799_pt1 | contig 14252 bp, 14 predicted proteins | sample YL17G07_20_MG_FD_203693 | JGI IMG/M metagenome (GOLD analysis project Ga0315282, IMG submission 203693) | Sediment microbial communities from Yellowstone Lake, YNP, Wyoming, USA - YL17G07_20 | ecosystem: Environmental > Aquatic > Freshwater > Lake > Sediment | place: USA: Wyoming | collected...
CTGCACCACGTTGAGCCGGTAGAAGAGGTCTTCCCGGAACCGCCCGGCCTTCACTTCCTCGTCGAGGTCCTTGTTCGTGGCCGCGATGACCCGGATGTCCACCCGCTCGGACTTGGTGCAGCCCACCTTGGTGATGGTGTGCTCCTGAAGCACGCGGAGGAGCTTCACCTGGAGGCCGAGCGGCATCTCGCCGATCTCGTCGAGGAACAGGACGCCGCCGTTCGCGGCCTGGAACTTCCCGGGGGTCGTGGCCACGGCGCCGGTGAATGAGCCCTTCACGTGGCCGAAGAGCTCGCTCTCCATGAGGCTCTCGGGGATGGAGCCGCAGTTGATCGTGACGAACGGTCCGCCGGCCCGACCCGATCGGCGGTAGATCTCGCGGGCGATGAGCTCCTTGCCGGTGCCGGTCTCGCCCGCGATGAGCACCGGCACGTCGGCCGGCGCCACCTTCTCGACCTTGGTGTACACCTCGAGCATGGCCGGGCAGGCGCCGATGATCTCGCCGAAGCGGTGCGTATCGAGCTGGCGGTGCAGGTCCTCGTTCGAGAGCTTGAGGTTGTTGAGCAGGAGCGCGTTCTGGATGAGCAGGCTCGCCTGGGCGGCGAAGACCTGCAGGATCTCGAGGGTCGACGGCGTGAACAGGTCCACGACCTTGTCGTTCCCGAGATAGAGGATGCCGATGAGCCGCCCCTGATCGAGGATCGGGACGCACATGACCGACGAGAGCTGAAGGCTCAGGACCGACTCCGAGGTCTTGAACTCCTGGTCGTTCAGGGCGTCCGAGACGATGAGCGGCGCCTGGGTGGCGACCACCTTGGCGATGATGCTGTCCGAGAGGTGGTGGACCGCGTTCTCGATGCTCTCCTTCTGGATGTTCCGCGCCACCCTGACGTCCGGGTGGCCGTCGTCGAAGAGAATGAGGAACCCCTTGTCGGCCTTGGTGATGTCCACCACGTAGTCCATGAGCTCCTCGAGCAGCTCGGGCAGGTCGTGCTGGGCCATGAGCTTCTCGGAGAAGGCCTGGATGTGGCGCGACCCCACGATCATCGACGACTCGCTCACCCCGTCGTGCGGGGAGTCGGGCTGGTCGAAGACGGTGAAGCCGAGCTCCACCTCGCCGATCTGGATCCGGTCGCCGTGGGAGATGCGCGACTTGTGGCGCTTGCGTCCGTTGATGATGGCCGGGGTCGAACGGTCCACGTCGGTCAGGTTGAAGTCACGGCCGTCGAAAACCACCCTCGCGTGGATCCGGGAAAGCCCCATATCGGGAATGTGGATGTCGCAGGTCGGGTCGTCGCCGACGGACGAGATGCTTTTGTAGATGACGAAAACCTTGGGCTGCCCCTTGGGCGGTGTCCAGACAATCGACGGCATGGTTTTATGAGTCTATCCCAAGCCTCGGAGAGTCTCAAGCCTTTGTGTCGATCAGAACGCGATCCGATAGGCAGCGGCCGGGCCCTTCCCGGTCTTGACGATCAGTCCTTGTGTGAGCAGGGCCTTGAGGGCATGGATGGCGGTCCGTCGCGGCAGCCCGGCGTGCTCGACAATGTCCTTGATGGCGAGCCGCCTCTCGGGAAAATCCCTGAAGCATTCGAGCGCCGTTTTCGGAGCGCCTGCGAGATTCCGGATGAGGTCGTACCGCCCGGCATAATGGTCGATGTCGTTGCCGAGGGACTCGGACAGCATCTTGGCCATGAACTTCAGGAACAGCTCGATGTGATATTTCCTCGGATCCTGGAGGAACCTGCCGCCCGAGCATCGCTTGAGCACGAGGTAGTATTCCTCTTTGTGCTGCTCGATGTGCCGGTCCAGGGCCAGGTACGGAACGATCGTTTTCAATGCCCGATCTCCGCACTGGAGAAGCGCAAGGTTGAAGAACGCCCTGCCCAGTCGGCCGTTGCCGTCCTGGAACGGATGGATCGCAAGGAATCGGAAAACGAATTCTGCGGCCACGGCCACGGGCCACAGGTGATTCGGCAGCTCCGCGTTGTACCAATCCACGAGATCCCGCATGGCCGCCTCGGTGATGGGCCCGGGGTCCGCGGTCTTGAGCACCTCGCTCCGGATCTCGGTGCCGAAGGTTTCGACCACGTTGTTGGGCACCACCTTGTACCGGCCCAGATAGTGGGAGGCGGGCGGGTGGAACTTGAGCATCTCCTGGTGCAGCCCCTTGAGCGCCGTCCGGGTGAGCGGAAAGAGGTCCTCGGCCTGGCTGTAGACGATGGCGAGCATGTTGCGGCAGCCGGCCACCTCCTCGATGCTCCGCTCGCGCTCCTTGGAGAGCTTGTCCTCGATGTGCGCCTTCTCCTTCTGGAACGAGGTGGGTCGCCCGTCCATGGACAGGGTCCGGTCCATCCATTCGACCTCGACATCGGTGAGCACGGCGTTCTCGATCCGTGTGGTGGAGCCCACTTGGCTCACCATGGCGTAGCGGCGCATGGCTTCTTTCTTGTCTTCCGGCATGGTGGAGAGCAGGACCGACTTCTCCGCAGCCGTCTCGCCGATGCGCTTCAATTCCCTCACGGAGGCGTCCGATATCTTGTACGACAGCATGGTTTGGAAGGTACACTATGGTGCAATAAAGTGCAACTATTTATTGCACCTTATTGCACCATGGCTTTTCTTGGGCGTCACGGGAGTTCAGGTATTGAAGGCCTGTCCGATTCGCAGGGTCAGGTGCCTAAAGAGAGCCCGGTCCCCCGGCCGAGATCGAGGAACGTGATCCATCGCACGTCGGACCGGCCTATCCGGTCGGCGTGCCGCAACGTCTCGTTGATCACGAAGAAACGCCGCGGCGCGTACGCCTCGATGAAGCTCCTCGAGGATCGCGAGAGGCGGGGCGACGCCAGGGCGCCGGCCTTCACCTCGAAGCCCAGAGGCCCGTGGGCCGTCTCCACCACGAAGTCGACCTCCGCGCCTGAGCGCGTGCGCCAGTAGTGCAGTCCCCCTCGCGGCCCGAGGCGCTTCACCAGCTCCGAGAACACCCAGGTCTCCAGAAGGGGCCCGGCGTCGGTTCGCTCCCTCGGCGCACGGAAATCGCCGATCACGGCGTTCCTGAGGCCGGTATCGATGAAATACATCTTGTTCGCCGAAGTAAGCTCCACACGCTTGCCTCGGGCATAGACCGGCACGAGCGCCACAAGGTGCGCATCGGCCAGCATCTGCACGTATTCGATCGCGGTCGGACGCGATATCCCGAGGATCTGCGCCCACTCGGACAGGTTGACGAGCGATCCCGACTGCCGGGCCGCCAGCTCGATGAGGCGACCCATCGCCTCGGGGCGTCGCACGCGGAAGAGGTCGGACGCGTCGCGGGACAGAAAGGCTTCGACCAGCCCGTCCAGTGCAAGTCGCCGGCCGCTCTCGTCCTCGGCGGACCAGACCTCGGGATACCCTCCGAACCGCACGTGCCGATCGAGAATTGCCGCCGCGCGCTCATCCTTCGCGGCGGGCGACAGCGGAGGCTCGGCATCCAGCAGCTCGGAGATGGCGAAGGGGAAAAGGGTGGTCCGGGTCGCCCTGCCAGCCAGCGACTCCCGAGTCCGGTCCCGGAGGTGGAAGGCGGAGCTTCCGGTGACAAGAAGAGGAAAGCCGGGCTTGAGGTCCACGACCCCTTTCACGAAAAGCGCCGCCTCCTCGAGGTGCTGCGCTTCGTCCAGGAAGAGCGCATCGAGCGTCCCGAAGCTCGTCCGGAGGTCCTCCACGAACACAGCCGCCGATCCGCACCAATCGCGAATCCGTCGATCTTCGAGATTCAGGCCGAGGACCCGCGGGCCCGTGGTGGACGCCAAGTGCTTCCAGATCAGCGTGGTCTTTCCGGACTGCCTCGGGCCCACCACGAGATGGGCCTTGTTCGCGGTGCGCCATCGCTTCCCCGCTTCGGTGTATGCGCGGCGCTCGATGAACGTGACCGGCAGGCGTCGAAGCGCCGCTTCCGGCCACTTCGCCGGCTCGGTCAGCCATGGGTTCATCAGGAACACCGTGTTTCGAAGGTGCTCTTCCATCCTGATTTACATTTAACCCTGCTGTTTGCTATATGTCAACTACATTCTGCAGGGTTAAATGAATACAAGCACATGCTCCTGGGTGTTTCATGAAATCCGGCCGAAATCCGCAGGACTGTCGTATACTGGAAGCGGAACCCACGACCATGCGCGGCATCTTCTCGAAAGACACGAGCTGGGTGATAAAGCTCTTCTTCATCTATTTTCCGATGCTCATCGTGAGCTCGGTCATACCGACCTTGCTTTCAAACAGGACCCCTTTTGGAGCTTCGGAGAAGTATCTGTGGCCTTTCTACTTTGTCGCCGGCCTGCTGGGCTTTTTCTCCCTATTGCTCCGATGGCGTCGTCTTACAATTGCTGCCTATCTGATCTATATTGTCGCAAATCTGGCAATGAATGTGTTCATCGAGCCAGGATTCTCATTCGTCCTTTCCTGGAGTGTCGTACGAACCGCAGAGACAATCCTGACCTCACTGATTCATTTGAGCGTTGGGGTGATATTCCTCTTCTTTCTGTTGAAGAGCAGCGGAGTCAAGGCCTACTTCAAGGGACAGCCGCTTGCGCAAGACGAGCGAGAGGAACAAGCAAGACTGATCAAGACACTTCCAATCACCATCTTCGGCATCGCTTTTTTCGCCATGTGCGTTTGTCAATTGGTGCTTTTTCATGCATTCGACAAGACCCTGGATAGCAAAGATCGTGAAGGCCTGAGCATTCAGGGAAACGCCGAAATCAAGATCCTGCGCGGCTCGGACGGAGCGCTGTCCTTTGCCTGGGACGGGAATCCGGTTTCCTACGCGAAGATCGAGGAAGAAGACAGCGCGAAACCCGGTTGCAAGACGACGATCTGGACCGCGGCGGCGAAGAAGAACAAGGACGACTGCCTCCGTTCACCCGTTCGCTACCAACGGTTCGACAACGCCTGCGGCCGCTCGACCGAGCCGATCCTGCTGGTCAAATGGCAGAAGTACACGGTCTTCATCTCGACGTCCTACAATCTCACAGACGGCAACTACCCTACACAGGGATGGGCGTCACGGGAGTTCAGGTATTGAAGACCCGCCTTCCCTCTTTCACCTGAGTTGAATGCCCATGTGCGGTGTAGTATTCTTAGTCAAGGAGAGGGAGGGAGCATGACCCCGGACATCAATGCCATTGTTCGACGTATCGTGGAGGCGTTTGAGCCGGAGCGTGTGGTGCTCTTCGGCAGCCGTGCGCGGGGGGACGCGCGAGAGGATAGCGACGTCGATCTGTTCGTGGAGATGGACAGCGTCGAGTCGGCTCCGGCGAGGGCCATCCGGATCAGCGCGCTCTTCCCTGGACGACGTTTTCCCCTCGACGTGATGGTCTACACGCCGGCCGAGGTGGCACGGCTCCGCGGACGGGCGGGCACGTTGCTCGAACTCATCGAGCGCGAGGGCAAGGTGCTTCATGAACGGCACTGATCCCGTCTGGCAGGCGTGGATCACCAGGGCGGAAAACGACCTCCTCAATATCCGCAACAACCTCGCCGCAAAGGTGACGCCGTGGGACACCGTGTGCTTCCATGCCCAACAGGCCGCAGAGAAGGCTCTCAAGGCGTTCCTCGTCGCCCGGGGAGAAACGCCGCCGCACACCCATGACCTGGTCTTTCTTCTTTCTCAATGTGAGACGTACGATGCGACTCTTGGGAATCTTGCCCAAGGCTGTGAACAACTGACCTATTACGGCGTGCACAGCCGTTACCCCGACGACATCTACGAACCCCAGGAAAGCGAGGCGCGCGAACTTGCCCGTCTTGCGGAAGAGATCGTGGCTTCCGTACGATTACGGCTCGGCGCCTGAGGGACTGGTTCGGCTTGAAACTTACTTCGCTGCCGCAGCCTTGCGCTTTTCCTTCCAGTACTCGATGACCGCAGGCATGACCGAGATGATGATGATCACGATGATCACGAACTGGAAGTTGCGCCTGATGTAGGCGAGGTTCCCGAAGTAGTAGCCGGAGAGCACGAACAGGAAGACCCACGCGACGGTGCCCACGAGGTTGTAGATCGAGTACCGGAAGAACGTCATCTTGCCGATGCCGGCCACAAACGGCGCAAAGGTTCGTATGATGGGCACGAACCGCGCGAGCACGATGGCCCGGCCGCCGTACCTCTCGTAGAACTCCTGCGCCTTGAACAGGTATTGCTTGTTGAAAATCTTCGATTCCTCGCTCGAGAAGACCTTGGGCCCCACCTTGTACCCGATGATGTAGTTCACCCAGTTCCCGACGAGCCCGGCCGTGGCGAGCAGGAAGAGGATCCACCCCACCCTAAGCGGCGAGCCCTGGGTCGCGGAGAGCGCTCCCACCGCAAAGAGGAGCGAGTCCCCGGGCAAAAACGGCGTCACCACCAGCCCGGTCTCGGCGAAAATGATCGCGAAAAGCAGGACATAGAGCCATGGGCCCATGACCCCTGCCCATGCATTGAGATGCGTGTCCAGATGAAAAAAGATGTCCAACAGCTGATTGATGATATTCATTCGACTCTCCTTGCATCCGAAAGCCGATGGTCGGCCGGTGTTTACCATAGACCCCGAGTGGATCAAAACGATTTCATCCCGGCCAAGCCTAATTCTTGCGAACAGGCCCCGATCAACGCAAAATACCCTCATGCTCCGGCAACGGGTCATCCTGGCCGCCGTCCTCCTCGCCGTTGGTCTCGGCGGCTCGTCCTGCGGCGCATCGCAGGCCGTATCCGCTTCGCCCCTCGAGGGCGCGGCCAGGCTCTGCGACGGCGGGACCGCCGACTTCGGCGAGCTTCGCGGCCGGCCCGTGGTCCTGATCCTCTTCGCCACGTCGGACAGCGCGAGCGAGCTCCAGATCCCCGAGGCCCAGGAGGCGTTCGCGAGCATCGGGGGGCTCGTGTACGTCATGGCGCTCTCCATGGACCCGAACGACGAGCCCATGCTCCAGGCCTACTCGGAGTTCAACAAGGCGAAGTTCCCGATGGGCATGGCGCCCGAGAGCATCCGGAACGGCAAGAGCGCCCTCGGAAAGATCGATCTCGTCCCCGCGGTGATCTTCCTCGACAAGGACGGGAGGGTGCGCGCGAAGCGGTACGGCGTGACCACGGCCGAGATCATCGAGAAGACGGCCCGCAAGATCCTGGGCCCGATTGATCCGCCCCCCGTGCTCAATCAGTGATCAGACCCGCCTGCCTGGGGGAAGGTACCCCTCCCCCCCGGATCATCAGAAGAGAATGATGACCTCCATTCGAGTCTCTTATGCTATAATCCCGATTGAAAATGGGAAAGGCCCTTTTCATTTCTTCAAGCAAAAAGGAGACGCCATGAAAGCGATCCTTCGATTGACATTCCTTGTCTGGGCCCTGGCCCTCGGTCTTTCGGGCTGCGGCTCCGACCCGCCGAAGTATGTGGAGGAGGAACCAGGGCCTTCCACCGGAGGGGACGGCGGCGCGGACGGCGGAGCCGACTCGGACATCGATTCGGACGCGGACACGGATGCCGACGCGGACACCGACGTCGACGGCGACGCGGACGGCGATGCGGACACCTGTTCGAGCAACGTGACCTGCTCGGTCGACACAGACTGCGGCGGCGCTCCGGCCGGATGCGTGTGTCCCCAAGTCCTGGACGGCCAGGAGCTGACCAGCTACTGCTACCCCTCCTGCACCGCGGGCGCCTGCGGCTCCGGCTTCGAGTGCGTCACGGGCGTGCAGAACGCCTCCTGCCTCAGATCCGGCACCTTCAGCCTGGCCTGGAAGGGCAAATTCGTACCCTCATCGATAACCCAGCCGACACTGCAGGATCTCACCACGGTCAACGTCCCGTTCCAGCTGGGGTCGATATCGCTTACGTTCTACCTGTCTGCGTGCATCGAGCTGAACCAGACCGGCATGGGCCACGTGATGGGCATCACCTACATGACCGGCCAGACCGGGGCGGCCTGGATCCTGGAGATCCTGGTGCCCTACGCGTACTGGCAGAACGGCCAGGACATCGATTTCCGGCAATGCCTCAACGACGGTCAGTTCTGCCACGCCTTCCTCATCGAGCAGCAGGGGACCACGACCTCATTCATGCGCGCCATGAGTTACGTGCCCGCGTCCGGCGGGCAGGAGAACCTGGTGCACATCAATACGGCCACCACCACGCGATACCAGCAGGCGGACGGCACCCTGCAGCTCCTCCTCGTCGAGTACTCGGCCCAGATGTAGAGCCGGGCGGGTGTCGGTCGTCTTACAACTATTCGATTGATAGTTTGTCCGTTTTACGGTATCTGGATCGATGGAGGCATCATGATACAGATAACCGTTTCATCCAAGTTCCAGGTGGTGATCCCGCGCGAGGTCCGCGAGGCGGCCGGGATCGGCGCCGGCGACCAGATGCAGGTCTTCCGGTACGGCGATCGCATCGAGCTCATCCCGGTGAGGCCCATGCGCGCGCTCCGCGGGCTTCTCCGGGGCTTCGACACGCGCACACCCAAGGACCGATCATGAACGTCGTGGACTCGTGCGGCTGGCTCGAGTACTTCGCCGACGGCCCGAACGCGGGCTTTTTCGCGAAGCCGCTCGAGGACCCGAAACGGCTCGTCGTGCCCACCCTCACCATCCTCGAGGTCTTCCAGCGCGTGCTCACCGAGCGCGGCGAAGCCACAGCCATCGAGGCCGCGGCCGCCATGTACAAGGGGCGCGTGGTGGATCTGGACGCCTCGCTCGTGCTCAACGCCGCGCGCCTCGGCGTCGAGCTCAAGCTCCCGCTCGCACCGAGCGTGATCCTGGCCACGGCCCAGGCCAACAAGGCCATGGTCTGGACCCAGGACGACGTCTTCAAGGACGTGGCCGGCGTCAAGTACCTAACGAGATCCTGAGCCCCTTCCGAGCCCGGAGTTGACCTGCCCAGTATCAGCCAGTATAGGGTCAATAGGGCCCTGTGAACCGCTCCGGGGGTGGAGAAGGAGGCAATCGTCATGACGGAGAAGAAAGGTCCGGAGATCAAGAAGCTCGAGTCCGCGAGGCTCATGAAGAAGCTCATGGCCGATCACTTCTACGAGATGGACGCCGCGGCCAAGTCGGACAAGGAGAAGGTGGCGTGGTGCACGAGCGTGGGGCCCGCCGAGCTCCTGCACGCCATGGGGTTCCACGTGTACTTCCCGGAGAACCACGGCGCCATGCTGGGCGCGACCCGCATGTCCGTCGACACCATCCCGGCCGCGCACGCGATCGGCTACTCGCCCGACATCTGCTCGTACCTGACCTCGGACGTCGGAGCGTACCTGAAGGGCATGACGCCGCTCCAGAAGGCGTACGAGGGGATCACCTCGATCCCCAAGGCCGACATCCTCGTCTACAACACGAACCAGTGCCGCGACGTGCAGGACTGGTTCCAGTGGTACGGCCGGAAATGGAACGTCCCGTGCCTCGGCATCGAGAGCTTCGTGGGGGTGGGCGACGTGACCCGGGCGCACATCGACTGCATCAGCCGGCAGTACCAGGATCTCGCGAAGGACATCACCCGCGAGACCGGCATGAAGCTCGACCTCGACCGGCTCCGCGAGGTGGTCAAGCTCTCGCGCAGATGCTCGGACCTCTGGAAGGAGGTGCTCGAGACCGCGACGCACGTGCCGAGCCCGCTCACCTTCTTCGACGGCACGATCCACATGGGTCCGGCCGTGGTGCTCCGCGGCCTGCCGCAGGCGGTCCGGTACTACGAGACGCTCCTCGCCGAGCTCACGGACTGGATCAAGAAAGGGGTCGCCGCGGTGGACGGCGAGAAGCACCGCATCTACTGGGACGGCATGCCGATCTGGGGCAAGCTCCGGGACCAGGCGCTCTTCTTCCTCGACCTCGGCGCCTGCGTGGTCGCATCCACGTACTGCAACTCCTGGATCTTCACCGCGTTCGACCCGGACGACGTGTGGGACTCCATGGCCCGGGCCTACACCGAGCTCTTCATCGTGCGGAACGACACCGCGAAGGAGGAGTACATCGCCCGCATGGCCAGGCAGTTCAAGGTGGACGGCATCCTGTACCACGACTCCAAGACCTGCGCGAACAACTCGAACACCCGTTACGGCATGCCGCAGCGGCTCGGCGCCAGGCTCGGCCTGCCCTATGTCGTGGTGGACGGCGACCTGAACGACCTCCGGCTCTTCAGCGAGGAGCAGTTCAAGACCAAGATCGAGGCCTTTGTTGAGCAGCTTGATGAAAAAAAATAGCCACTTCGCAGGCATCGACGTCGGCGCGTCGGCCACCAAGGCGGTGATCATCGACGACCAGGCCCGCATCGCCGGATCTTCCGTCGTCCGCAGCGGCTTCGACTTCGAGGAGGCGGCGAACCGGGTGCTCGGCGAGGCGCTCTCCGCGGCCGGCCTCGAGCCTATGAGCCTCGACCGCCTCTTCTCGACCGGTTACGGCCGGGCGAACGTCCCGAGCGCGCACGGGACGCGCACCGAGATCGCCTGTCACGGCCGCGCCGTTCACCACTTCTTCCCGGGCCGGGAGATCACGATCGTGGACATCGGCGGCCAGGACAACAAGGTGATCCATATCGGCCCGGACGGCCGACGGAGCGCGTTCAAGATGAACCGCAAGTGCGCGGCCGGCACCGGCGCCTTCGTCGAGGAGATCGCGGCCCGCATCCAGCTCCCGATCGCGGACCTCGACCGGCTCGCCAGGCAAAGCACGAACGAGGTCGCGATCGGCTCGTTCTGCACGGTCTTCAGCGGGTCCGAGATCCTGGCCCTGGTCCGGAAAGGGGTGAAGACGCCCGACATCGTGAAGGGGGTCTTCCGCTCGGTCCTGAAGCGCATCATCGAGATGGACCCGCTCGAGGGGGAGGTGGTGCTCACGGGCGGCGTCGCGGCGCACAACCCGATCGTGGTCGAGATGCTCTCCGAGATGCTCGGCCGGGCCGTGAAGGTCCCGCCCGGGCCCCAGCTCGCCGGCGCCCTGGGAGCCGCCCTCCTCGCGCGCGACAATTAGGACGGATTCACGGACTTCGCCAGATTCTTCCCCTTCAGATGGGGGATGAGGATGTCCTTCACGAGCTCACGGGAGAAGCCCATTCCGCCCAGCTTGTTGAGATGCTCCGGGTCGCCGTACATCTCCCGTTTCCCGACGTACCGGCTCCGGGCCGGATAGTACATGAACTCCACGCCGGTCTTCCTGGAGAACCCCGTGATGAACTGATCGTACTTCCGCTTGGCCCCGGGCGCGAGGCAATAGGCCGGGTAATCGTGCTCGTACGGGAAATGCACCAGGACCAGATCGATCCCCCTCTCCCGGTGCGGATGAGCGCAGACGTCACATTCCTCATGTAGGGTGTGATATCGTACCTCTCCATCACCGAGTCGGCCTCGATACCGCAGAGCATCTCCCTCTTCTTCTTCCATGTGTCTTGCTCAAGGACCTCCAGCATCTCCGGGGTCAGATCGGGCTTTGTCTCCAGGATCGCATTCCGGCCCTTGCTCCCGAGGAAGCCGGCCGCCATCCGGGCCACCATGTTGAACGTGAAGTACGGCCCGCGGATGATCCCCTCCAGCACCTTGCCCCGCTCCGACGGACGCGCCTCCCTCCAGAGGAAGCTCGCCATGTCGCGGGGGGTGCCGAAGGCCTGGAGGTCGTTGATGACCCTCCCCGCGTTCCGGCTGAAGTTCCGCTCCGCAACCTCGAGCACGAGGAGCCTGGGCCGGAACGGCCCCCGGAGCAGGTCGCGGATCACCAGGTACTCCCCCAGGATCACGATCCCGGGCACGGCCAGCTTGGCCGCCGTCACCTGGTTCATGCCGGCGCGGTCGAGCTCCTCCCGGACGATCTCCATCCGGACCCCGTACTTGACCTTGGACGAGCCGAAGATGAGCACGTCGACCGGTTTCCGCATGTACTGATAGTAGAGCACATGGTCAGCGGACGGATGGTTGATCGGCGCAAAGTACCGGTACGGCTTCAGGTGCGCGATGAGCGAGGTCACGATCACGGCCCCGAAGGTGAGGAGGACGACAATCCAGAATTTGCCTTTGAAGCTCACCGCCTCGAATCCTCCTTCAGAACTGGAAATAGATGAACGGGGCCTGCATGTAGCTCGCCATGGACATGGCCTGCAGCGCGATGAAGAAGAGAAGGGCGATGAGCGGCGACGGCAGGGCCGCGAACCGCTCCCGCAGCCTTCCCGTTGTGCCGTCCTTCATGACGTGAAGCGCAATGGCCAGGAAAAGCAGGACCCCGATCTTCTCCGGCCCTAAAAAGATGCCGTGGATCGGCACTTTTACGAAAGGGCCGAGCGGCAGGACGAGCCCCTTGAGGAAAACCGCGGCCTGCGAAATGCCCGCGGATCGGAACATCACGAACCCCAGGGCCACGAGATGGAACGTGATCACCCTTCGCACCAGGACCGCGATCCGGCCCGAGGACACCTCCCTCAAAAACGGCAGGTAGCGAGCCAGGATCCGCTCGAGGGCCAAGAGCGCTCCGTGATAGAACCCCCACGCCACGTACGTCCACGACGCGCCGTGCCAGAGCCCTCCGAGTGTCATGGTGACGAGGAGGTTCATCAAGGTCCGGGGCTCCCCCTTCCGATTTCCGCCGAGCGGAATGTAGAGGTAATCGCGCAGCCAGCGCGAGAGGGTGATGTGCCACCGCTGCCAGAACTCCCGGAGGCTCTGGGCCAGGAAGGGGGCGTTGAAGTTGTCGACGAGCCGGATGCCGAAAAGCATGGCCGAGCCCACGGCGATGTCGCAGTAGCCCGAGAAGTCGCAGTAGAGCTGGATCGGGAAGGCATAGAACGCGAGCCAGTGGTGGAGCCCGGTCGCCACGCCGAGATTGCCGTAGACCGGGTTCACGATCTGGCTGCCCAGGACATCGGCGATCACCATCTTCTTCATGAGGCCTGCCAGGATGAAAGCCAGGGCCAGGAGCGAGGTCTTCTCGTCCACGACCGGCTTCTGCCTGAGCTGCGGGAGGAGCTGGTCGGCCCGCATGATCGGGCCTGCCAGGACCAACGGAAAAAAGGACGCATACAGGGCGAAGTCGAGGGGCGAGCGGCACGGTTCGACCTGTCTCCGGTACACGTCCACGGTATAGGAGAGGCACTGGAAGGTATAGAAGGATATCCCCACGGGCAGCTCGGGCCTTGCGAAGACGACCGAGGCCGGAAGGTGGAAGAGCTGCATCAGGACATTGATGCTGTCCCCTAGGAAGCCGAGATACTTGAAAATGCCGAGGAGCCCCAGGCTCAACGCCGCTGCCGAGGCGGTCACCCCCTTCCGACCGCGATGGGTGGAGACCCGCGAAAGGAGCAGACCAGCCCCGAAGTTGATGAGGGTCACGAACGCGATGAGCGCCATGTTGACGGGATTCCAGGCACCGTAGAAGAGATAGCTCGCCGCGAGAAGGAAGGTCAGGCGGGCAATGAGATGGCGCTGGATGACCCAGAAGATTGCCAGGGCGACCAGGAGGAAGATCCCATATTCCGGCGTGTTGAAGAGCACGTCCCGTGTCTCCTCCGAGAGGGTTCAGGGCTGCGCGTAGTATCCGTGCGTTTAATGGCTTTATCAACCCAAATGTTGTATGCGGAGGCTTGCGGATCGAGTTCCGCGAGCCTCCATGGAAAACGGAAGGAAAAATCTGTCTGACCGGGCGCCGGACGGGCGTGACGATCGGATCGAAGAGCTGGGCGTTGCGGATCTCAACCGACGCGCCCGTCTGATCCTCGAGCAGGGGGTTGGTCTCGTGTGGGTCAAGGCCGAGGTGGGCTCCGTGTCGAGACCGAGGTCCGGCCATTGCTATTTCACGCTCAAGGACGAAAAGGCGGACGCCGCGATCGACGCGGTGCTGTGGCGCGGCCCGGCCCTGCGGTACGGCAGCCTCGTGGAGGACGGGAAGCGGCTCCGGTGCCTCGGACGGGTCACGCTGTACGAGGCGCGCGGCAAGTACCAGCTCATCGTCGAGCGGGTCGAGCCGGCCGGTCTGGGCGATCTCCACCTCGCCTTCGAGCGATTGAAGCAGAAGCTCGCGGCCGAGGGACTGTTCGACACGGGCCGCAAGCGCCCCCTGCCCCGCTTCCCGGAATGCGTCGGGGTGGTCACTTCGCAGAGCGGCGCGGCCTTCCAGGACATCTGCCGCATCCTGGGGCGCCGCTTCCCGGTGCGCATCCTCCTGGCCCCGGCGTCTGTGCAGGGCGAGGGGGCGGCCGAGACGATCGCCGCGGCGCTCCGTTCGCTCGCCCGGACCGGCGTTCCCGACGTGATCATCGTCGGCCGGGGCGGAG
>Ga0315282_10010800_pt1 | contig 14252 bp, 12 predicted proteins | sample YL17G07_20_MG_FD_203693 | JGI IMG/M metagenome (GOLD analysis project Ga0315282, IMG submission 203693) | Sediment microbial communities from Yellowstone Lake, YNP, Wyoming, USA - YL17G07_20 | ecosystem: Environmental > Aquatic > Freshwater > Lake > Sediment | place: USA: Wyoming | collected...
CTAAGTTTTCCCCGACCGTAAGGGCCGCAAAAACCCGCCTGCCTTCAGGGATATGAGCGATCCCCATCCTAACGATTTCATGAATTGGCATCCTATCTATTCTCTTGCCTTGGAACCACACCTCGCCTGAGGTTGGCCACTTTATTCCAGATATGGTTCTCAACGTCGTTGTCTTGCCTGCTCCATTCGCTCCGAGAAGTGTAACTATCTCCCCTTCATTGAGCTTTAAGGAAATGCCTTTTAGTGCTTCCGCCTTTCCATAATGAACCCTCAGATCATTTATCTCGAGTAGCATTACCATTCCTCCTCTTTTCCCAGATAGACTTCTATCACCTTTTCATTTTCACTAATCTCACGGGGCAAACCTTCGGCGATCTTTTTCCCGTAGTCCAAGACTATAATCCGGTCGGAGAGTTGCATAATTGTTCTCATATCGTGCTCAACCACAATGAGAGTGATACCCTTATCCCTTATGTTTCTTATCAAATGCACCATCTCCAAAATCTCGGTCGGGTTCATCCCTGTCACCGGCTCATCCAATAATAGCAATCTGGGATTAGTCGCCAGAGCTAAGGAAACTCCGAGAATCTTCTGATACCCATGGGGTAAGTTGCCAGCCAACTCATACTTTAGCGGAACCAAGCCCATGACCTCTAATATCTCAAGCGTTTTTTCCCTTATAGCCTGCTCTTCACCCCGAGCAGCACGAGTGTGTAAGAATTGTCCTAACACCCCCCCCTTGTAATCCTGGTGAAATCCGATAAATACATTATCGAAGACTGTCAACCCGCGGAATACGGTGGCAAGCTGAAAAGAACGTCCAATCCCTCTTTTTGCTATTTGATGCGGCTTTAGCCTAGTGATATCTTCCCCTTCGAATATTATCTTTCCGCTCGTCGGCTTATAAAAGCCAGAGATTAGGTTTAAAAATGTGGTTTTACCGGCACCATTAGGACCTATTAGCCCCAATATTTCTCCATCAAAGACGTCAAGGTCCAGTTGGTCAACAGCAGCTAAACCTCCAAAATACTTGCTTAAGCCTCTAACCTCCAGTAGTGTCATGACTCCTTTCTCACTTTCTTAGATTCTTGAGGCTAATGGACGTAGGCAAACCCTTCAATTTGGCACCTATTTGTGCAAATAGACTCCTTACAACAGAAAACCGCTGCGGAATGCTTAAAATTCCACCGGGTAGAAAGACCACTATAAGTATGATTAGTAGTGCATACACGATGGGCTGGAACTCCGCAACAGGGCGCAGTAATTCGGGCAAAAGTACCATTACTGCTGCCCCGGCAATGGGCCCTGCTATGTAGTAACTTAAACCTCCAATGAGAGCATACATCTGAGCAAAGATGGAGCACTGAAAGCTGAAGGTATTTGGTATTAGAACTGTTTGGTAATGAGCGTAAAAGCTACCACATATACCGGCAAAGAAACAACCAATAACGGCAGCAGCCAATCTATATCGATACACGTCTATGCCCTGCATCTCAGCTAAAGAGGTACTTGCTCCTATTGCAGTCCAAGCCCTACCAATCCGAGACCTATACAAAGCGTAGAAAATAAAGACATTGGCGGATAAGAGAAACAAAGCCAGGTAATAATAAGAAGTCTTGCTCAAAAATACAAAGGAGCCTATAGTCGGCCTTGGTAAATTTAAAATACCCTGCCATCCACCAAAGAATTGAACTGCGCCTAAAACTTCCATTATCATGAAAGAAATGACAAGGGTCATTCCGAAAAATTGCAGAGGTCCACCCTTAAGTGCTATGGACAGTACTAATAAGGCAACCAGTGCAGAGGCTATCCCTGCCGCTGGTAAGGCAAGCCAAAAAGGCAAGCCTGCTTTCATTACCAATAAAGCTGAGGTATAAGCACCAACAGCCCAAAAGCCGGCTTGGCCACAAGTTATCAAGCGGTTCTTCCACATTATGCTGAAACTCATACCTAGCATGCTATACATAAAAATGTAAATGATCAGGTGCAAATAATAATCATTTCGTACTATAAATGGCAGCGCAACTAAAACTAAGCCGCCGGCAGCCTTCAATATTTTCTCAGGCATTTTAATAACCTCACTCAGGTATAGCCAGTGGCCGACCAAGGAGCCCACCAGGTCTAAGCAATAGAAGAGGTATTAGGCACCCTAAGAGCAATACTTCGTTAAGAGCTCCAATAAATTGGAATCCAAAGCTTTCAATCAGCCCGACGAGAAGAGCAGCTAAAAGAGCACCAGGCATGCTGCCCATTCCACCTATGATTATTATTATTAGAACCCTGACAAATATGTTGGTGCCCATGGGTACAGTAGCTCCTAGGACGGGGATTATGACTGCCCCAGCCACGCCAGCAAGGCCACAACCTAGGGCCATAGTCAACAGGAATATCCAACGGGCATTTATCCCCTGTAATTCTGACGTCTCCTGATCCTCAGCCACAGCACGCATTGCTTTGCCCACCTTCAACTTCATAATGTAATGTAAACCCACTACTAGAACCAGAGATAGGAAAATTAACAATAGCTTCTCAGAGGAGAGCACAGTTCCACCAACATTTATCATACCCCCCACCACGGGAGTTATAAACCTGTCTGTCTTCCCAAGGCTCAGCACTGCACTTTGGCTTAATATCATGCCAACAGCGATAGTGGCAAGTACCTGGTGGAAGAAGCCAGCATATGTATATCTAATGATGAAACGTTCTAGGAACATCCCAAGTAGACCCATAATTATGAAGACTGCAATTATCGCTACTATATATGGAAGATGAAAAAGCTCGCAGAATGCAAAGGTAAGAAAAGCCCCGGCCATGTAAAATTGACCATGGGCAAAGTTGAATATCTTCATGACACCTAGGACTATGGTGAATCCAGCCGCCACAACCCCATATATACCAGCAATTGCCACCGCATTTACCAAGGACTGTAAAAATACGCCTAAGCTCACTTTAGCCTCCACTTAGTCTACATTGAGTTCGATACCCCTTCACCACCGGTTTCCACTAACAATCAAATGGTGGAAGAGAGCGAAGTGTCTGGAGCTAGGGTAAGGGATATTGGCACTTCGCTCTCATAATCACACAGTTCAAACCTCAGACATAGCTGGTGATCAGCCTTGGGCGTTGAAGGTAATTTCACTATGCCCTATTTAAATTTATAGCCTATATCCGCGTAGGCTTTTTCCATACCGAGAACTTTTATGGTCGTATCGAAGTTCTCCTTTGCCGAAACATTGAGCATAGCCTTAAGTTCCCCACCGGGGTAAGTCCCAAGCCACATGTCAGCACAAGACTCAGCCGTTCTAAGATTGCCCAGGTCCGGCCGGGGTATGAAAGTGTATGTTAGCCCAGAGGTTAAAGCCTTAAACGTCATTCCGTCCAGTGCTTTGCAGAGGTCATCTGGGTCAAGGCTGTCAGCCTTCTTTACCGCCTCTATAAAGGCAAACCAGCCTACTACCCACTCAACTGAATCAGTCTCCCAGACTCCGTACCTCGCCTCATAAGCACGGCTGAGTTCCATTACTTCTTTATCACCAGCGCTGGTGAGCCGTGGCTCCCTTAGGACGGATACAGCCTTTCCAAGTGCTTCAGGGCCTATCTTTTGCACTATGTCTCGCCAAGTTCCTGATATATTATTCCAAAGTGCTCCACCTTTATAGCCAACCTCGTAAAGCGCTTTGCACAAGCCAAAGCTTCCTATTGTTGTGGTACCGGTATCCACAAAACCAGGGGCATACGAGTTTATCTTGGTGGCAACAGGGGCAAAGTCGGTGGTATCCGCCTTGTAGAAGAGGGCATCCAGCACCTTAACCCCCAGAGCTTTATATGCTTGCGCACTTCTATCGCTCGAAGAGTGGCCCGTCTCACTATCCGGATTAACTAAAACGCAGGTCATCGGTAGACCCAAGGATTTCCACCATTCTAATCTCTTTGTATAGCTACCCTGTATGAAGGTTATGGTAGGAACCCGGTAGAAGTACTTAATCGAAGGGTCAAGAGTTTTCTCTGTAGAACCATCGCCTATCATCAGCACCTTGTTTGGTTCAGTAACTGAAAGGGCGGCTACGATAGGAGCTGAAGCCCACACGCCGACGATGTACTTCACTTTATCCTGATAAACCAGCCTTTCGGCACAGGCTCTTCCAGCATCGGCACTATATTCATCGTCGTACGTAATTACCTTGACATTGTACCTTTGCCCCTTCACTACCAGCCCGCCTTGCTCATTCAGCCGGTCAGCAAGTAACTGAAGCCAGTTCTTGATCTGGATACCTTCCTTGGCCTTCAGTGGAGCGAAATTGCCGATCACCAAGGTTTTAGCCGGCTGTTCCGGCGTGGGGGTTAGCGGTGGTGAGGGCTTGGCACAAGCAACAGGAAGCGCAAGTACTACTAGTACCAACGCCATCATCGCGAATTTTTTGATTTGCCTCATTTCTGTCTCCTTTCTCTCTCTCAGTTGGGCAGGTTTAGCTCTTCAATAAAATCATCTCTCACCCCCCTTCAGATTTGCATCCAAATTTGAGGTTTGGCAATTTCCCGTTTCCCTCCATCTTCAAAGCTAATAATCAAACACCCTCTATTTTAAGTATTCCTTGAATAGCCTCCTATATGGCACCTTGTCATCAAGCTTAAACAGCTTCACTGCATTTCCACCTAGAATCAAATTGACGTCGTCTTGAGGAAGGTCGAGCATATCTACTGCTTTCGCTAACTGACGCAGAGACCAGCCATAGTAATCAACCTGATGTGCTGGTACGCCCTGCCTAAGACACTGGTCGGCATAACTACCCGGTCGAAAACCAGGCGTCCATTGCTGTGGTATAGAAGCTCCCCAATCAGTTCCCCAAATTAACTTTTCAACCCCTATATTGGGATCTCGCAACGGTTTCTCGTATAATTCAGCCCAATACAGACCGGTCTCTAGGTAGACGTTAGGATGCGACGCAGCAACCTGTAAACAAGCATCCATATACATCTCTGACCACCATCCCTGCATTCCCCCGTGAGCTAATATGATGGGAACATCAGGATATCCGGCAGCCACATCATGGGCAAACAATGGGTTCGCCCAATCATTCTCATGGAGGGAACGTATCCTTGCGCCACCATAACCCGATAACGTACCTGTGTGATAGGAAACTGGAACATCGTATTTCTTTGCAACTTCCATAATCTGGCAGATTTGCTCGAAACGTTCAGGCCATGTTATCCTTCTTTTTGGCTGTGGTTCCATTGTAAACCCCTCGCCAATTCCTACATAGTTCCCGGTGGCGAGTTCCTCATCGATTTCTTTGCAAGCGGCTTCAATGGTCCATTCTGTTTCGCCCCTCTCCGCTTTATGCGCTGTTTGGACTGCATTACAGAGAGCTACGAATTTGTCCGGGTGTTTTTTCACTATCTGCACATTGAGTTCATTAGTCATACCAAACGCTGGCTGGATAACACACATATCAACCCCATACCGCTCCATGTGGTATAGTAACCTGTCTGAATTGTCGTATACCTCCACCAGCGGCATGCCCGTAGCGAGAGCACGGAAGTCTGGCTTGATACCCCTTTCCTTAAACTTGAACGCATGGCGTTGCGCATGGACATGTGTGTCAACCACAAATATTCCTCTTGCTATTCCCATTTTCTTTTTAGCCTCCTTTCTAATCCCTGCCTATGAAACAGCATAGCTAGAAGATGGAATAAGCGGGCTATACAAACCACATTTCAGTATCAGATAACGCATACTGAGGTCACCAATTAACTCGCAAAAGATGGAAATATATAGAACAGCCGCTGATATATGTTCTATGCCAACCACAAAACTGCTGCTCACTACTCCAATTGGTAGCACCAAACCTAGGCTTACTACCAAAAACCACATAACTGGCCACCATCTACCTGAAACAATCTCTCGAACGGAAACTTTCCCCGTTGTAGTACCATACCTCACACTTATTAGGTACACCGCAAGTAGAATGATAAAACCTATCAGAAGTATTCGAACCCACTCTTCGATCATAATAACCAGTGTGGTTGCCCCAGTAGCCAGTCCTATGCATAGAGTTAATCCTGCCCCACCCCAGATTCCGCTAACCACATAGAGTATCGGCAATAAAGCAGTATTCCACAGTGCGATGCCGTTGACATAATTCATAGCGAAGCCACCATAAATAACCACCAAGAAGGCAAAGACGTCAGTCACTATTACCAAAGCTAGGGGGGACTCTGCCCACAGCCGTAAGCCCATGTCCACCAACCCAAGGATAAGGAAGAACCCAACAAAGGTTAAGCCTCGTGAAATCCATGAGGTTTGTGGTCTTAACACTATGCGCCAGAACCTAAACGGATGGCCCAAGTACAAAAGGTGTGCTCCACCACCTAGAAGGGCACAGATAAGCCAGCCGATAAGCATTGCCAATGCATTGTCAAAAAACGTAGCCACAAAGAATGTTCCTGCACCCAGCTCAATGAAGAAGAAAGCAAGCCATAGAAGAATGCCTCTTCTCTCTATCCACTCCGTTTGTGGCGTAGGTTTTACCATCCAATCATATAGCTTCATTCCGCTCCCCTTTTCTATATGTTCTTAGTTGATGCTATTCAATATAGTATACCGAAGGCTCGGTGCCATATTGTGGGTGAAGCACACGGCCTTTTCGCTCCTTGATCAGCCTCGAAACATTGCTGTTCGCATTATCTAGGTCCCCAAAGGTGCGCGCTACAACCGGGCAAGCATTTACGCAAATCGGCGTAGCATCACGGTCAATTCCAACCTGTAATCCGTGACGAAATCCATCATCGATTCTTTCCATACAGAAATTGCACTTTGTTACTGTCCTTGGCTGAATGGGATATATCTCACGCCCAACGCGTTCGAGTTCGGTTATTCCCTGCCCTGGCCAGTACTCCTTCCTTTTGTCAGCGTGATAGGTGCGTGCTTGGTAAGGACAAGCAATGAGGCAGTATCGGCACCCAACACACTTGTCAGCATCGATTATAACTATACCATCTTCCCTCCTGGTAGTCGCACCAGTAGGACAAACACGAACGCAAGCCGCCTCCCTGCAATGATTACACAGCACAGGCAAGATTTCCTTGCTCACCGTGGGGTATGAGCCACTCTCAGATATCAGGACTCTGGACCAGAACACCTCAGGGGGCAACGCGTGGGATTGCTTACATGAGATCATGCAAGAGTAGCAGCCAATGCACTTCTTTCTATCTATGACCATTCCCCATCTCATAGCATCACCCCTTTTGCTTAACTTTCTTCACCCTAACCCTAGTTGCCGTCTCTATATTTAGTGATACCGGGTCCACATGCTGTAAATCTATCTCCATTAGCTCATCATAGTTAGTCCCTTTACCCCTAGCGACGGGCAAGCCTTTCGCCCAGTGGCCACTACAGGCCGCGATACCAATGAGCATCGGGTGTTGCCCCTCCACTAATTTAACCGGACCTCGTACCTTGCGACCGCCCTGCGACTCTATTTCAATAATATCTCCGTCCTCAATGCCGTGCTGCCGCCCCGCCTGAATGTTCATCGTAATGTTGTAAGTGTACGGGTTTATCCTACTCGCCTCATCCAGCCAGGGCTGTTCCATAGTGTGTGAACCAGTATGCAGGACATCTCGGTATGAGTAGCAGATTAGGTCGTAACTCGGGTCCTTCACCTTGTGGGGGGGACAGGGAAACCAAGAGAGTAACGGAGTATATTGGCTCATGTCTACGTCAAGGCCTGTCTCTTTACAAATTTCACCTACTCTTTTGCCAATCTCAACCATATATTCAAGATATATGGGTACCCTGATATCGAGGAAGCATCGCCAGTATGCCTCCTCCACCCTTTTTGGCCATCTAATAAAGCCATTTTTCTTAAACCATTCCCAATCGTGTTCCCGTCCAAACCAATTCTTGACTAACCTGTCGCCGACCACGGCTGCTGTCGGCTTTTCATCTTTCTCTAACCGATTCTCCTTATCCAAACCCAACATAGCGTTCAAAAAATTATTGATCTCCACTCTTGGAACCCCCAGCCTTTCTACCAGGTCCACTATAAACTCATAGTAATCCATTCTCTCACCTTTAGGCTCTACCACCCGTTGCATAATGTGAAAACACCAATCGTCCAATCCTGGTGCCCAGTTGAAGTTTATCTGTGTGCCCTCAACCCAACTGTTTTGCTCCAAGTAACAGAGATCAGGTAGCACAATATCAGCGAATCCCTCAGTCAATTCGGTATTGAAAAGCTCGGTGACAACTATATATGGTATTTTCTTTAGGGCTTCAGCCGCTGATTCATGGTTGGCCACGCTCATGATATAGTTGCAACCCCAGTCCATCAGCATCTCTATTCGATGGGCGCATCCTGCCTTCTGCCAAAGCTCCTCCTGATCGGTTGAGGTGAAGGTGAAAGTAAATGGGGCCAGTGAGAATACATCCAGCAGGGATAGCTGGCCTCTCTTCTCGGGTAGCTTTATTGGCCATTCTCCAGCGCTCAGTCCCAGTCCGCTAGTAGGACCATAATTTTTAGTCTCCAAGAAACCATCAAATCCCTTCCAAGGTGACTTCCAATTGAGCTTACCTGTTTCAGGATACCCCAGACTTCTTGCCGGCCAGCCTAGTGTTCCACCAGGAACATCCTGAGCACCAACTATGGTGTTAAGTAGACCGATAGCGAAACACGTGTGGTGAGAATTGGTATGACCCTCACCACCGCGAAACACAACTGCCGAAACCGGCCTGAATGGTAGTTGGTGTCCATCGATGGTGATAGTACTACCTACCTGCGCTGCCTGAGCAAACTCGGTAGCAATTTGTTTAATAGTCTCCGCTGGAACCGCGCTTACCTCAGAAGCCATCTCAGGGGTATATTGTTTCAGATGCTCTTTAACCAACTGAAAGGCCGGTCGACATTTAATCCCATTAACTTCATACTCGCCTTCTAGGGCATAATCCTTAATAGTTGGGTCATCATATTCTTTAGCCACACCATCAAGAGCATCCCATATTAGAGGCTTCCTTGTTTCATCCTCACCTAAAAAATGTACACGAGCCGCAAGCTCGAACTTAAATCCTTCTTCCTCAGATTCACTTGCTCCTGCTGGTTTCTGGACTCCGGGCTTCCCCCTCATATAGCGCCCATCGGGGCCAATGAGATAAGGGGCATTTGTCCTGGTCTTAAGATATGGTGCATCATATATACTTAACTGATTGATTATGATATTACACATAGATAAAGCAACCGCTGCATCCGTGCCAGGGATAATGGGTATCCATTCTGATGCCTTACCTGCAGCAAAATTGCATATTGGGTCAAACACAACCAACTTCATGCCTCTTGCTCTCGCTTCCGCTGCCTGCCTAGCCGTTATCATGGCTGAGTGTCCGGAACCATGACCCTTGCTGGCACCAAAGTATATTGCATAATTGCAATACCTGAAATCTGGGACGACTGACCATGATGAATGAACCATACTCGCCATCGGGTGGGCGCCATTGCCACAATGCAACCCGCCGCCACCTATATACATATTTGGCATTCCTTTACAGGCGATAGCCATAATGCTAGCTGCCAGTATGCCATACATGGGCCTGCACGTTGTACTCCCAAGTAGCAACCTTTTGGGATTCTCACTAATAATCTTTTTCAGTCGTGGAACAATCTCATCGAAGACTTCATCCCATGTAATCTCCTTCCATTTGGGGTCAACATATAGCCCTTTCTCTGGGTTTGTCCTCTTTAGCGGCTTATTCAATCGGTTGGGGTCGTATAAAACCTGCAGCCCGGCAAGGCCTTTAGGACACAAACCACCCTGAGCCCCCTGAGTGCTGTTGGGATTACCCCGTATCTCTACAGCAACTCCGTTGACTCGGTGTACCTCTATACCGCAATAACAATAACACCTACCACATGCTGTCGGTATCCACACATCTTCCCTGATACCCTGTTTACCCTCAGACATACTCTCACTTCCTTAAGTCTTGCTTATTTACTACCGTACCTAACCAAATATTGCAGTTGATTCCACCTTTTGTCTACCTCATTTTGGATCATATCTACTTGTTCCTTAGTTAGATGCCGATACCTTCCTTGGACTCTGATGTATTCTTCTACAGGTAACCCCTTTGGTTCTTTAGTTATAGTGATGGCATCTCCTTCCGCTTCAAATAAAGGGAACACCTTTGTTTGTACCGCCAGCCGCGATATTTTGACCCCTAATTCTAATGGGAACTGCCATCCAGTCACACAGGGAGTTAGAATATGCAAAAATCTAAATCCGCTGCTTCTTTTAGCGTTCTGTACCTTTCGCATAAAGTCGTCAGGATAAGCGGTAGAAAGCGTAGCTGCATAGGGAATCCTGTGAGCAATAATGATAGACATTATATCTTTTTTATATTCCATTTTAGGCTTTGGTAGGGGATTGGTGGTAGTCCTTACCCCCCATGGTGTTGCCGAGCTTCTCTGATTGCCAGTGTTCTGGTAAGCCTCGTTGTCATAGCAGACATAGATAATACCCTCGTTCCTCTCTGCGGCTGCAGAAACAGCTGCAAGCCCAATATCAAGTGTTGCGCCATCCCCGGCCCAAGCCACCACTTGGGTCTCAGTGTCGCCTCGAGCGACAAGGGCTGATTTCACCCCCCCAGCGAAGATAGCCGCTGAACCGAATGGCGTTGCCACCATTTTGATGCGTTTCCCTTGATGTATAAGGCTCGGTTTGGGAAATAAAACACTGGGCGAGGCACAGCCCGGAGGCATTAACAATATTACCTTCTCACCGGTCACCTTGAGGAACCACCTAAGGGCAATGGGTATGGAACAGCCGACACAAAAGCCATGTGGAGGCTGAATATACTCTTCCTTAGTATATCTTAATGGTATTTCTGTCGTAGTCATCGCTTATCTTCTTTTCCTCCAGTCCAAGCCAAATCACTTCCTGCTCAGGTAGCTCCTTCTCCATAGCATAGAGAATTGCTTTCTCAACCAGTGTAGCAGTAATATCAGCGCCGCCTAAGCCAGAAACAAATCCATATATAGGAGTAAATTTATGATTTATATTAAGTGCCCATTTAATCTCTTGAAAAAAGATACCGCATTGCCCTGGAGAGAGGTCACGCTCGATAACTGCTACCTTCTTCCTACCTGAGAGTGCTTTCCTTACCAACTCCTTAGGGAAGGGACGAAACATCTTCATCTTGACCAAGCCAACTTTCCACCCCTTATCACGGAGGCTGTTGATGACCTGACGACATGTCCCAACTGCACTGCCGGAACACACCACCACCAAATCGGCGTCATCGCATTTATACTCCTCCACCGGCGGATAGCTCCGCCCGAAGAGTTCGTAAAACTCCTTATCAGCCTCCACTGCAGTCTCAACACACCGACTCTCTAGTTTATGCAGTTCGTATCGGTCACCCATGAAACCTGCGGGGCTGAAGAGATCATATCCCCCTTTTATAGGAGGGTGAACATCCAGTAACTTCCAAGTGCCACCTGTTATCTCGAACTGAGGGTCATAAGGGGGCAGGTACTCATCCACCTTTGTCTGGTCGGGGATATCTACACTTTCCGATAGGTAGGAGAGATACACGCCGTCTAAGCAGACCATAGCTGGCAGACTTACCTGCTCAGCTATGCGGTAGGCCTGAATTACAGTGTCAAGGATTTCCTGGTTTGATTCGCAGTAAAACTGCATCCACCCGGTATCCCTCTGGGCTAGGCTGTCAATCTGGTCACAGGTCAAATTCCATGGTGCGCCGAAGGGGCGATTTACATTAGCCATTACAATGGGAAGTCGTGCCCCAGCTGCCCAGTGAAGACCCTCGTGCATCCACGCTAAACCCTGAGAAGAAGTAGCAGTGAATACCCTTACGCCGCCGACAGAGGCACCGGTCACGTAGCCTAATGCAGCCATCTCTGATTCTACGTTTATGAATTTCCCCTTCAGCAGGCCTTGAGCGTGAAACTCTGAGATTTGTTCCGGGATTCGAGACTGCGGGGTAATTGGATAAGCGCAGACAACGGCTGGGCGAGATAGTAATGCACCATAGGCTGCTGCCTCGTTACCGGTTATGACCTTTATCAATTGGCACCCCCCATGATATTGCCTTGCGAGGACACTCCTCAATACATATGCCACACCTCTCGCACAGCTCATAATTAACCCGAAGTGAAAACGGATTCGTTTCGTATGAGATAGCAAGATTGGGACAGAAGATGTAGCAAACCATGCACCTGTTACAGTGGGGCATCTCGTCCCGATTATACACGGGATATCGTTCGGCAGCCCTTTCAAGGTTCCCCCCCTCGATTCCCTTAGCGGCAGCCACTTTTACCTCGCCTATCACTTCTTGGTAGGCTTCCTGAGCAGCTTCTATGTTCTTTTCAGGAACAGGGATTTTACCCTCTCTGATCGCCTCGGCTAGGTGATCAAAATTAACTATTGAGATCACCCCGACAACAGCTCCCAGAATTGTAGTATTAATAACTGGCATACCGTTAGGTAATAACACTCCGTGTCTTCTTGCAATAGATGAAGCATCAATAGTAACTATCTTAAAATTGCCTAATGAGGAAAAGGATTCAGATGATTTGGAGCTGTTAATCAGAAGCGTCCCACCATTCTTCGTTTCTAATTCCGGCTTGGGCTTTTTGACGAAACTCTCGTCCATGATAACCAGATAGTCAGCCCCATACATCTTAGAATGGACTAGAACCTGCGAGTCGGAAATCCGGATAAAGCTTTCTACACGCCCCCCCCGCCTTAGGGCCCCATAAGAGGCAAAGGATTGCGACATGCACCCACTCTTAACTGCGGCCTCAGCCAGAAGCTTAGCTGCAACCACTGCCCCTTGCCCACCGCTCCCCACGAACTTAATCTCTGTCACCCGTCTTTTCCTGCTTAGACCGTAAAGTGCCTCTAATACCTCTACACTTCCAGCACACCCACTGCAGCAGGGGGGAAGTGAATCAGCCCTCTCTGCGCGGTTAATAATAACATTCCCAACCTCTATTGTCAATAGGAAGTGGTTCTTGAGTTTGAGATAGCGATTTACCTGATTTTTAGGAGTTTCTTTGCGTTTCCTCCAAGTACTTTCTCCATATCGTGAGACGGCAGTTTCATAGCCTTCACACCAGCCAGATTCTCTCTAACATAGTTCTCGCCTGCTTCAGGACCAAATGGATAGTCTGAGCCATACATCAAATGATCAGACCCAAAAAAGGCATAACCACAGGGGTAGGCTGCGACTGTTCCATCTATGGCTGTATCGCCATAAATATTGCTCCAATATTCAGAAATGTGCCGTGGTAGCTTATCTCTCAAATACCTATTGAAGGTCGACTCAATTCTCCGAGAGAAATAGGGAAGCATAGCTCCCATATGATGGGTAACGATCTTCAAAGAAGGGTAATGATCAATCACACCACCAAAAATAAGTCTCCATACAGCCTGAGTGGTATCAAAAGGCCATCCAAATACGTGCATCATTCGCCATCCTTTATCCATATCGACCAACGGATAAGACTCCCAGTGAGTGGGGTGGATAAGAAGAGGTAGGTCATGCTCTACCAATTTCTCATAAAGCGGAAAATACTCAGGAGAATCGAGTCCCCTCCCATTTTGGTTCGATGAAACAGTGACTCCGCGACAGTCGAGCTCGCTGATGGAGCGTTTGAGCTCTTTCATGGCACTTCCCATGTCGAGAAGGGAAATGATACAGATGTTCACAAATCTGTTAGGGTATGCCTTGCAAAGAGCATAATTGTCGTTATTGGAAAGTCTACATATTTCCGCCGCATCCTCGGGACCAAATCCCATTAGGACTGGCGTTGTCTGACTGAGAGCTTGTACGTCAACGCCGTACTTATCCATGAGTTTTAAACGAACCTCAGCATCGGCGTTTTGGACAGGATATGGATATTGCTTACCCTCACCATAATATTTACCTTTTCCTATTATTTTCCCAACTGATATCGAAATGTGATGAGAGAATATATCAATGATCACTTTATCCCCTTTCTTTATACAAACTAAATTTCATATAATATACTTTCATTGAAGTTGACTACTATTTATAGTGAGAATAGACTATTGAGTACTCGGAAGTCAATAGCTTCGCTTATTGTACTTTTTGAGTTTTTGTGCAACAAAACACTTTGTTGGGTAATGAATATCGGCCATGTTATCGCGAGGTGTTCTCTGAATTATCGGAAAGTATGGCTCTTTTTACCAGTGTTTTTGTTATCTCGATTTTGTAT
>Ga0315282_10010801_pt1 | contig 14252 bp, 10 predicted proteins | sample YL17G07_20_MG_FD_203693 | JGI IMG/M metagenome (GOLD analysis project Ga0315282, IMG submission 203693) | Sediment microbial communities from Yellowstone Lake, YNP, Wyoming, USA - YL17G07_20 | ecosystem: Environmental > Aquatic > Freshwater > Lake > Sediment | place: USA: Wyoming | collected...
GAGACGCCAAAGCCTGCGGGAGACCTTTTTGAACACCCCGCAGTGGGACCGCAAGTCGACAAAAGTCATAAAGGCACTTGTAGAACTGTGTTCCAAGGCAGCCTAAACTGCGAAACTCGAACTAAGAATCTATCTCAGAACCCGCTCTGTCGGCCCGAGGGCGAGCGAGAAGGCGGCGTGCAAGGCGCTCTCGACGACGCAATGCAATGGAGAGCATTGTGGAGGAGGAGCAACGCGGCACGACGCCTTCGCAGCCGCCCGAAGCCAGGATGGGGTTCTGAGATAGATTCTAAAGGCAAGTCTCCAACTTCATCTCCCTGTCGAACGCCGACCAGAAGGGGTCGACCTGCGGGTGGACGAGGGTCGTCTTCGTTGCGCCTTCGGTGTAGGTGATCCCTTCGGCGCGCGGCACGACTTCGCCGACGATAGATGAGCGGATGCCCTTGTCCGCGAGGCGTTTGACGACTTCGGCCGCCTTGTGCGGACGGCAGGTCATCACGAGGGTGCCTTCGGATATCGACGAGTAGGGGTCGATGCCGAAAAGCGCGCATATCTTGGCAACCGCGTCCTGGATGATGATCGCGCCCTTATCGATGGCCATGCCGACGCTCGATGCCTCGGCGACTTCGAAAAGGCCGCCCCAGACGCCGCACTCGGTGGCGTCATGCATCGCGGTGACGCCGTCGTCGCGGACGCCGACGGATACGGCCGTCATGCAGTCCTCGACCACGGACATCTGGTAGAATATCTCATCCGACTTGCGCGCGAAGCATTCTCCGTACACCGTGGCGACCTTGGGCTGGAAGGTCGCCGCGAAGAGCCCCGCCGCTTCGATTGCGCAGCCTTTGGTCACAATCACCTTGTCGCCGGCGGTCGCGCCCCTCGGGGTGACGTACTTGTCTTTGGGTCCGACGCTCATCACGGTCGCGCCGCCGACCATGGGGTAGTCGCAGCCGGCGTAGCGCCCGGTGTGGCCGGCGACGATGGCGAGCCCAAGCTTCTTCGCTTCGCCGGAGAAGGTAAGCCACATTTCCTCAAACTCCTCGCGAGTCATCGAGAGCGGCAGATTGAGGTCGACGGTCATGAATGTCGGCGGCAGTCCCGAGGTTGCCGCGTCCGATGCAAGGATGTGCACGGCGAACCACGCGGCTCGCTTCCACCCGTATTGCGGTACAATGAAAACCGGATCGGTCGTGAGCGCCATTACGCGTCCGGCGCCGATATCAACGACCCCCACGTCCACTCCGTGTTGCGGGCCGACGAGGACCGATTTGTCGGCCTTGCCGAGGTTGGGGAGGATTATCTCGTCGAAGATTCCGCGTGAGACCTTGCCAACTTCCGGAAGTTGAGAAGGCATCGCATTCCTTTCTTTTCAAGCGCATGTCCGTGCGGCCTGGCGATTGTTTGCGTCAGGCTAACATTTCTTCTGATGCGCGCTTCGCTGCCACTTGCTGGGCTGGCGGCCGGAAATGTTCTTTCTTCGGTCGTCCTCATACAGGGTGAGCCACGGGCGCTGGTCGCATGTGGCGCAATGGTCGACGCCGGTCTCGCCGCGCACGAGCTGGCCCACGGCCTTGACCGTCTCGCTGCCGCGCATGAGCTGTATGTGCGCCTCGCCGATGTAGGTGTCGCGGACCGCTCCGAAATACCTCAGGCGCGTTTCGTGGGCCGCTGAATCGTAGGGGCACGAGCCGCTCCGCCAAGAGGGGCCGACGCTCGCCGTGACCTCGCCCTCCTCATCGGTAAGATATGCCGCGGCCATGTCGAGGCCGAAGCACTTGACGCGGTTATACGTCTCACCGTGATGCTGTGCTGTCGAAGTCCCCTGCGTAACGCCGAGCAGAAGTATCCATCCGCCGTCCGCGATGAGCCTGCCAAGGGGGCTTTCGGGACCCCATGTTACGTGAAGATAAGCGTCCTTTACATAGCGGTCCGCATCCGGGCCGAGGGCGGCGTAAGCGTGCGTTGGATGGTTGCTGCGTCTGACTTCCGGCAGATGGCGGAACGTCTCGGTGATAGTCCCGTTATATGAGGGGGTCGTCTCGCGGTCGAACACTTCGACCTTGCCGTGGTTGAACGTGGGAAACATGAGGGTGCCTTCCGGGCCGATTGCCTGACGAAGCGCGTCGATAACGGCATACGCGCCGCCCTCAACGAAGCCGAAGCTCGAAAGGCCTGAGTGGGTCATAACACGGTCGCCGCGCCGAAGCCCAAGACGCCTCAACCCCGCGACAATATCGCAGCTGGTGATTACGACCTTTTTCGCCATAACGCCTCCCCGCGTCAACTGAAGCGACGAAGAGTATTCTACGCAAGGTCCCGGGATTTGGAAGAGGCGCGCTCTGCCTCAGCGCGGCGCGCAACTACCCCTTTAGCGCCGCGAGGACCCCCGCGAGGTTGTCGAAAACCAGGTCCGGCTTGTGCTCGGGAGGCGCCGTAGCGACATCCGGCCGTTTCGTCTCGCCCGAAAGCACCAGCACCGCAAGAATCCCAGACGCGCGGCCCATAGCCATGTCGGTATAGAGCCGGTCGCCGATTATGGCGGCGGTCTCCGGCAGGCCGCCAAGCCTGCCAAGAGCGCCCTCGACCATCGCAGGGAAGGGCTTACCGCAGATGATCGGGCTCTTGCCCGTCGCGGCCTCGAAGAGCTTTATGAACGACCCCGTGTCCGGCACGGAGCCGTCCGCGGTGGGGCAGGTAATATCGGGGTGCGTCGCGACGAATCGCGCCCGGCCCATGAGGGCCTTCGCGGCCAGGCGTATCTTCTCGTATGTGATCGTGGTATCGAAACCGAGAAGCACCCAGTCGGGGTCGTGGTCCACGATCTCGTAACCGCTCGCCGCCACCTTCGCCACAAACGACGGCGTGCCTACCGCGAACACCTTGCGCCCCTCCTGTTTCGCGAGCCACGCGAGGGTTGCGTCAAGTGACGTGTAAACGTTGTCGAGCGTCGCCGAGATGCCCAGGCGCGTCAGCTTCTCGACGTACTCCTCGGCGGTGCGGGAGGAGTTGTTGGTGATAAAGACGTAGCGCCGGCCGCTCGACTTCAGGTATTCGAGGAATTCCCGCGCGCCCGGCAGAAGCGTGTTCGAAAGATACACGGTTCCGTCGAGGTCGAGAATGAACGTACTGGTATTGCGAAGACGGGTCAATTGGTTGCTCAAAGCCTGAATGCCTTTCCAGCCTACATCGGCATGCCGGTGATTTGCCCCTCAAATACAAGACGGTTCTCCACGAACCCCTGGGTGTTGAAAACGGCGCGGCGGCTGCGTATTTCGAGCACCTTGGCGACCATCACAAGCCTGTCGCCGGGCTTGACCTCCCCGCGGAACTTGACCGCGTCTATGCCGCCGAACCCGAAGAACCGCTTGTCTTCCGGCAGCGCCATATGGTAATGAAAGCTGCACACCTGCGCCGCCGTCTCAACCATGAGGACACCCGGGAAAATCGGCCTGCCCGGTATGTGGCCCCTGCACCAGAACTCGTCCGCGCCGATGTTCCTCACCGCGACCGTATAGCCTTCCGCGACGTTCGTGTCGGCGATATACGATAATTGCTCCATCTCGTAACGCTGCGGGTTGAACTTCCTTACCTCTTCGATAGTGTGCGCGACTTTGGAAGTGTCTATTTTGGACAAATCCACCAGTTGCATAGTCGGCATATCGATTCTCCGGCCAAGTGAACGACAGCCAGCACATCAGTGAGGCCACTAAGGATACGCAAGAGCCCTATGCTTGGCAACGCCGTTCTACGGCACACGCGCAACGCGCGGGTGTGTGACTAACTTTTGTGGCACGCTTAAGTGGTTGTGCGCAAGGGCGTTAGGCCAGCAGTTGTAGGGGCGACGCACGCGTCGCCCGCCGATAGCCGGAACAGCTTGCGACAGGGGGAACGTGTTCAGCGCACTCCCGTCACCCAACAGGCTGTTGGGGGATCTCCAGCCCACAGAGCGGCCCTTTCAGGCGACCCATGCGTGGCCCCTACGTGTTCGCCAACCGGCCGGAGCAAGCGCCACAATCACACACACGCGGGGTGCCATGCCCCTTTTGTTGTTGACAGGCGCGCACGCCTGTGGTAGAAATCCCGCCATGCCAAGAATAGCAAGAGTCGTCGTACCCGGCATTCCTCACCACGTCACGCAGAGGGGCAATCGCATGTGAGGACAGGCCGGCCGATGGGAAACGACGCGTTTGCGGATCCGATCAAGAGGATGCTAAGACGGGTGCTGAATCCAAGGAAGGAGGGACGCAAAAAGGGGAGCAAAGGGAAATAGGGTGTATGTCCCCCGATTAGCTCCCCGATTAGCTAAGATAGAAGATAAATGATTCGAATAAGAACCTGGGTTCGAAGAATGTCTGTGATTGCCGTCTGCATCACCACGGCGGTGCTTGCCGTCTTGCTGTCGGGTCTGGTCTCTGTGCGTACCGACAGGACCGGCGAGGACGTACCATCCGAGGAGTCGGTGACAGATGATGGGTACTATAAAGAGGCCCCGATAGGTCCTGCCCTGCGATCCTACGCTGACAAGGAACTCCGGAAACGGGGCTTCGCGCCCGAGGACTTTTTCTATCGCAATGCAATAGCGTTAGAAGGATCATGGCTGGAGCGTATCTCTGGAGCACATCCCTATGCTTTGGTCATGGAGCTTCGGTTCGAGGTCTATTGCGCCCGTGGCAACGTGCCGAACGAGGAGGCGGCAGTCTCTATCGATATTTCTCACCGCAAGTATAGGCTATTGATGGCTCAAGATGCCAGTGCTCCTGCTAACCCGAAGCCTGCGGACGTGATAGACAGTGACGCCGCTGCTGTGGGTATCGCACAGAAGGCTTTGGCGGTAAGGTCAATAGATGTCAAAGGGACAGCTCCGGACGTCTCCGCTTCCGAGGCGTTCTGGGTGGTAAAGTACATCACTGAAGGTACGGGCGTGGTGACTACAGTCCTGATCTCAAAGAAAACCGGCGATACACGGGTTTTCCAGACGGATCTGAATAAGCCGATGCAAGGCGGCGCGCTGATCGAGAGCTCAGAGAAGTCCGGGGGCCTTTTCGGGGGACACCCATAACCGTGTAGGTCAAGGGGCTCCCTGCCGCAAACTCATCCTTTTCCGCCGTGCCATTGCGGCGGCATGCCCGCAGGAAAGCCTGCGATTGTCTAGGCAGGTTGTGCAGGCCCTGATAGATTCCGCGCATAGCATGGGGCCGTGTATCTGTTGTCCGCAGAGACACCCCTGCGGATGACAAACGCACCCACGGCAGTGCTGCGACTTGAGCCCTTTCACACGAAAGCCCCTCGCCGCGATAGTGTCCCTTTTCCTGAGTGCAATCGCTGCAGAAGCACCTGTTATGGCCCATGTGGCAGGGTGAAAGGCGCGGTGTCCGGGTCATCAGAAGTGTCGATGGCTGCTTTTCGGGGGACGCCCATAACCGTGTAGGTCAAGGGGCTCCCTGCCGCAAACTCATTCTTTTTTTCATCGTATCGCCGCAGCGCTTTTTGCTTGCAGCAATCGCTCCTACCCGATACGCTCGAAGACGCCCGTAGGGAGGATAGGGCTCCGCTGGAGAGCGACCCGAGCGCCCAACGGGCGGGATATACGGCAGAAGGTCGCGCCGATCTTGCGGTGCGGCCTTCTCTTGTTATCCACTCTGCCGGCATCCCGCCATGCGCCAAACTCCGGGGGCTGCGGGGGCAGCGCCCCCGCAATCTCTCTCTCCCCAAGGACATCGTTTCTTCTTTGGCTCTCCGCGTGCAATGCAGACACCCATTCGCACCGTCTCCACGCCACTGACGCGGATCGTGCAATATACTTTTCGCGGCTGCCTGGCCCAATCACACAAGCGGCGCATCGAAGAGAACTCTCTCCCTCGCCAGTCCCCCGAACGGGCCCCAAAGCAGCCAATTGGCACGCGATGCCTTTTCTCTCCTAAGCAACCGCTCGAGCATGTTGCCTGTGGAAGCACCTCAATCTCACCCAGCATATCTCGGCAAGCTTCCTGGCCGCGGCGACGCGGGCAATCTTGGCCCCGGCTCGCCGGCGCACTCTCGCGTAGAACTCTCTCAACTTCTCGTCCCGCCTTACAAGCTTCATCGCAGCCTGCACAAGCGCCCATCTCAGCCACGGCGACCCCTGCTTGCTTATGTGTCCGCTGTATTCATGGCCCCCGGACTGATGAACCCGCGCGGTAAGTCCCGCGTATGCCCCCACCTGATCGCCGTTGGCAAACCTCTCAGGATCCCCTATCTCTCCTATAACCAGCAAAGCTGTAAACACCCCCACCCCAAACAGGTCCAACAAGACCTCGGCCTCTGGAAACTCCCCAGCGACCTCATGCAGCTTCAGATCCACCTGCGCCACTTCCTGCTGGTAATAGTCCATCCGTCTCAAGAGCTCCGCCACTGCCATGTTTCCGCCGAACCCGAGATCTTGATTCTTTATCCACTGCCTGCCGCGCTGCGTGAATATGTCCTTATAGGGGCACTGCAGGTTGCGCCGCGCAAGAAGGTAATGTACCTCGTTAATCGCCACTGTGACGTTGCGTACAAGCCTGGCGCGGGTCCTGGTTATGTCTCTCAACCTTTGGTATCTCTCCGGAGGCACATACGACCGCGGGATAAGCTCGGCCCTCAGAAGTCGCGCCAGCATCCGTGAGTCCAGCTTGTCGGTCTTGGCTCTTGCAGTTACAATGGCCCTCATCTTGAGCGGATGGGCCAGTATCACCTCGCCCATCGGGCTTAGGAGATCATAGAGCCAGCGATAGCTGGAGGACGCTTCGATGACCGCACGGAAGGGCACATGGCTCTTGAAGAACGCCACTATCTGGGCCACGTCACGGCACTTGAACTTCTCCGACTTGCCGACCGGCCCCTTGTCGTCTTCGACGCTTATAACCAGCTCCACCTTGTGCAGATCGATCCCCACATAGTTCACGAGACCCTCCTTGCCAATATGGCGTTAGACCGTTACGAGCAAAACGTATTCTAACTCCTGAGGCAAGGAGCCTCGTGTACTTTCCCTCCTACACGGTTATAGTATCACACAACATAATTGTTCATCGGCCTTTTCGGGGCGGCCTTTTCGAGGAACGCACGACACGATTGGGTCCGACATGTAAGATGCAGTACGACCTCGCGGGGAATCTCCGGAAGATTACCGACCCGAATTCCAAGATCATGACCTTCGCCTACTCGTCGGGAAACGAGGTCACAGGCTACACCGACGGGAACAACAATACGAGTACCTATGCCTACGACGGCAACGAAGATCTCGTCACCTACACCAAGCCCAACGGCAAGGACACCAATCTCGTTTACGACCAGTACGGCAGGCTCACGCGATGGCATCAGTTCTACCAAGTGGGAGACTCGTCGTACTACGAGATCTGGAAGCACGAGAGGCGCTTTGCGTACGATGCGTTGTCGAGGGTGACAGCAAGGACGGATTTCTACGAGCAGGGAACTTGGGACGAGGGGCATTGGGTGCCGGACAACGAGAGTCCGCCCATGCTCGAAGCACCATTGGGGACGCACAGCGTAATTGCCTGCGGACGCTCACAGAGCGTCCTCTCGGCGCGCGCAATTGACTTCCCTTGTTGTTGACTCGGGCACCCCCGCCTGCTGCAGAAACCAGCGCATTGCAAGGATACCAGGAGCCATCCTACCCCGCGTGATCCCACGCTCCCATCGTCTTCGAGGCATGCCACCGCAACCGCGCAAACCGTAGCCAGGCGTTGCTATGCCCAACTGTGGAGTGAATTACCTTTCACCTGCTCAACTGTTCACCTGATCCCCTGCTCCCGCGGCCCTTGGCCGCACCCCCTACATCCTGTGCTTCGCTCCTCCCCAGCGCCGTGAGACTCGCTCACCTTTGGAAGGAAAATCAGAATTTCTCATTTCTTCTTCAAGTGCCTTCCAAATATGCTCTTGCGTCCATATCTGGAAAACACCCTATTGGACTTACGTTCCGCGAAAACCCCCAATACTCGTTCACCCCACATAGTTACAGAGGGCTGTGTTTTCTACAGGTGACGGGTTTGGCGGTGGGCGAGGTTTTCCCTTTCGTACTTTTCCCACCTTGTCACTTTTCGCACCTTGCGGCCGGAGGCGGCGCCTCCGGCCGCGTGGTCGGCACTAAACCCGAACAGGTTCCGTGCCCCTCTGCGCAAAGTGCCGAATCTCGCCAGGATTCGGGCCATTTCGCCCCAGTCGGCACTCAACCCACGGAACCTCTTAATCGCCGCCCCTCCCTCTCGGAGGGTGATGGTATTGAGGTTTAGCTTCAGACTTCGGCTTGCCACGGCGCAGCCATAGGCGAAGCTGGGACTTCAGACTGCTGTCTGGTTTATTGGTTTTGCTCCAGTCTCCGGTCTGCAGTCTCTGGTCTGGTTCGCGCTCTTTGACAACTGAAGACTTTGTGAAACGGAAAACCCGCCTGTGGGTTGAAGGCTGAGAGTCTGCCCGCGTCCAGGGGCATGAGTTGCGCTCACGTGCTCCTACGGCGTGCTGTTAACCAGTATCCGGCAGATGTTGTCCTGCAGCGGTTTGGCGACGTAGCGGTTTCCCCCCTTGAAATGGTTGAAAACGATGCTGAATGCGAGCATCTTGCCGTTGGCGGCGCGGACGTACCCCGAAAGCGCGCTCGTGCCCAGTATGTAGCCGGTCTTCGCGCGGACCTTGCCGCGATATTCCGGTTCGGTCAGCCGTTTCTCCATTGTGCCGTCGTACCCCGCAAGCGGCATGCTGTCGCGCAGGGCGACGTTGCCCCTGCTGGTGTACATATAGCGGAGAACCTCGGTCATCACCTTGGCGGAGTACCTTGTCTCGCGCGAGAGGCCGCTTCCGTCAGCGATCGCTTGCATGCCTGCGCCGACCCCCACCTTCGAGAGAAACCGGTCTACAGCCTTTGCGCCGCCCGCGAAACTGCCTTCCCCGGCCACTTCCCGGCCGAGTGTCTTGAAGATCATCTCGGCGTAGAGGTTCTGGCTGTGCAGGTTGCAGTATTTCACTGCTTCGGCCAGACTTATGCGGTTTGCCGACAGCTTTCGCGTGGTCGCAAGCGTCTCGACCTCGAACTTTTCCATCAGACGGACCTTGCCGCTGACCTTCACGCCCGCGTCCTCAAGCGCCTTCCTGAGGGCCGTGGCAAGGTACATGCTTGGGTCGTAGATTGTGAAGTTGTCGTTGGCGGGGCCGGCCTTGATGTAATAGCCGCCCCTTGCGGTGACGTCGTTACTGTTTATCACCCGGCGGAACGCGTAACCGTGCCCTTTTCGTACGGCGATCGTCTTAATGTCGTTAAGCAGGTTGACGTATCCGACCGCAGGGGCGTACACGAGCTCCGCAGGAGAGCCTACGCTCGCTCCCGGTCCGACGGTAACGTCGACGCAGTTGTCGTTAAAGGCCATCGCGGCGACCGGCGCCTCGTACCACTGAATCCACTGGGTTTCCGGCCATGAGGGGCACAGGAACTCGCGGTCGAAGTACAAATCGTCCGCGACTATGTCGCCGGTGACGGTATTGATGCCTGCCGCTTTGACGTCGGACGCGAATTTCCTTAGCGGGGCGGTGACGTCAGCCCCGGTCCAATGCACGGAAATGCTCGGGTCGCCTTTGCCGATGAGGATAAGGTCGCCGCAAAGAGTCCCTTCTTTGATCTCGCCGCGCGCGGCAAGCGTGGTTGAGAGCTCGAAATTGGGCCCGAGCAGGTCAAGCGCGGCGGAAGTGGTTACGAGCTTGGCGTTGGACGCGACGGAGAGAACGTCGTCGGGATGGTAACTGTAGAGCACCTCTCCACTTGCGACGTCAATGATGCGGACGCCTGTCGACGCGCCGCTGAGCTCCTTGCAGGTCAGAAGGCCGTCGATGCCCGCCTTGATGTCGGCCGGTCTGGCCGGCACCGCAAGCATCAGGAAGATTGCCATGGATAACAGCGTTGTTGCTCTTGAATGCTTTTTCATAGGGGGCTCGGAAACCGGTTTCATTTGATCTGAATCGCCAGCAACAATACATCGTCCTGAAAGCGCCCGCCGGTGAAATCTTTTGCCGCGCTCACCAGAGTGGGAGCGATTTTCCCGTTATCTCTTGTTCTGGCCGCGGCGTTTGTGAAAGCGCTTGAAAGCCGCACCTTGGAAAACGCCTCGCCTGCCGGGTTCGTGCAGTCCACTATCCCGTCGGTATATAGGAGTATGCAGTCGCCGCTCTCGATGGGCACAACCGCCACAGGATCAGCGTCGCAAAAGAGGTTGCCGGCCCCGATAATGCCGCAGCGGCCCTCCACTTCGCTCAAAGTCCCGGAACGCTTGTAGTGGAGCGCCGCCACATGCCCGCCCCCCGCGCATTCCAGAACCATCCTGTCGAGATCGAATCTCATCGCCATTAGCGTGAGGAACATCCCTATATCGGAGATCTCCTCGGAGAGGAAGTAGTCGAGGCGGTGAATTATCGAATCGAGGGGCGCGTCGGTGGCATAGAGGCTCGTCAGGAGTGTATGGACGCGGTTTCCCACGAGCGCGGCGCCGATGCCGTGGCCGGTCACGTCGCCTATGGCTACATCGTAACGCGAGGGGCTCCGTTCCAGGGTGAGCCCGAGGTCCCCGCCTATCTCAAGAATGGGCACATAGGCCACTTCTATGTCTATCTTCTGGCGGCGCAGCCCCTTGGGAATAATCGTTTCCTGCACTCTTCTGGCGGTGTTCATCTCGCGCTGGAGGATGTCGCTGTGCCTGCGCAGGTCGTCGTAACTCCTTGACAGTTCATCGGTTCGCGCCGCGACGCGCTCCTCGAGCTCTCTCGTCAACTGCGCAAGCTCGGCGATCTTGTGTTCCAGGGTAATGTTGGTTTCGTTAAAACGTCGCGTGAGCGTGGCGACTTCGTCGTTCCCCTTGACCGGCAGAGGCTTGAAGCGCCCTTCCGCGGCGGCTATCGCCGCGTCATGAAGCCGCCTGAGAGGCAGAGTGATCCTCGAATTCACAAACATCCCAAGCAGCAGGGCCACAAGCAATGCCGCTATGCTGTAATAAAGAGTCTGGGCGATAACGGCGTCGACTGCCTGGCCATATTCCACGGCCTCGCGGTCTGCCGCAAGCACGGCAACAGGTCGCTTATCAGGCCCGGCTATGGGCGAAAAAGCAGTCACCCACAGCCGGCCGTTGTCGCTGTAAAGCGGCGTTACGGAAGTGCGATCGGTTCTGACGGCCTGGCGAAGGGCAACCATGACCACTTCTTGCGGAGCGATTTGCCCTTCCGCCGGTATCACAAATGCGTCAGCGCCGGAGCTCGATGCAAGTAACGTGACTATCTTGCCCTCTATCGCGAAGAGATGGAATTCCTTATCGCGGGGGTTGCGCTCCAGGAGCACGTCAAGCTGCTCCTGCATGCGCTTCACGGACGATGCCGAGGGGTCGGCCAGATCATTGGGAGCGAACGCCGCCGCCCCGTTGCGCACCGTAGCGGCCAACTCCTCCCGGATAGTGTCAACGACCATCGCCGTCTGCTGCCTGAACGTGAGATACCCGAACAAGGCAAGCGAAGCGACTGCCAGGAGCGCGGCTGACAGAGAAAGCTTGGCGGCGAAAGGTATTCGCATGTTTCTCACAGCCATCAAGTTGCGATAACAACAACACCGGATTTTAGACAGGCGGGCCGCAATCGTCAACAACGGCAACAAGTCCTGCAGATACGCGGCTTCCGCAAGATATTTGCGAGATTTCTTGACACGCCATGTTGGCATGCTAAAACTTCATTGATAGGGGACGGGAGTTCTCTTTGTCCTGAATTCCTTGCCGGCGTCAAACGTCTACGCAACTGACCGGCGCTTTGTTCGCTTTTGCGAAACTGGAGTCTACCATGTGTCTACACAGGCCAGCGGTGTTCCTGGTATGTCTGGCGGCGCTTCTTTGTGTGGCGGCTACCGCAATCGCGCTGACGAAAGAGGACGTCTATTACGGCAACATCCGGCAGTACAGCAAGGTCGCGGAGGTCAACGCCAAAAAAGTGTTCATGGTCATCCCGGCATACAGGGAGATCATCGACAAGAATATCGAGAAGGACAGCGCCCTCTATATCATCAAGCTCAATGAGGCCAACAAGGTCTTCCGCGAGGCGATAGCCGAATACGCCAAGGACAACAATTACGACCTTGTGTGTGAAGAGGGGCGCGCTGAAGGCGCGAAAAACATCACGGACGACATCGTCAAGGCCATCAAGGAGAAGACACAAAAGTAGCGGCAAGAGCCGACTCCGGCGCCATGTGCTACTTTTTTGCAGAGCTCGGGATTTTCTTCTTGACAAGATGCTCGATGCCAATATATAAGACGCTCGAATAGAGCGTGTCGGTCACTTCAAAAGTGGCTGGGCAAGCAAGCGGACAACTTACCTCACGGTACAGCGCGCCTGCGGGCACCAACCACTTCCCTGTTCATCCTCCATGCGTCCCGGATCATTCCCGCGGGCTCCCGGCTGACGGTCGCGCGCTCCACATGGGCTGCCGGACCTGCGTCCGGGTGATCAACGCGCTGTGTCCCGCCGCAATATCCCAGAAAGGAGGTGATGCCGCAGTCATTGGCGGACGGTCATCTGGTTACGCCGCATGCCACCGCTAAGGTCAGCCGCTTACGAGGATAGTCCGCGAAGCACGCAGTATCCCGAGGGTATGAAAAGGGGGCTTCGGGCTTAGAGAATCCAATGATCCCTGGTCAGGAGTAAGCCCAATGAAAAGATCAGAAACTAAGCATGGAGTGAGAACAGGCGCTGTCAGAATGGCAGCGTTCCTTGCATGTCTGAGCCTCGCGCTCGTAATCGTAGCCGCGTCGGCCCAGGCGACCACCTACTACGTCGCCACCAACGGTAACGACACGACGGGCGACGGCTCGTCGGGCAACCCGTGGGCCACCTGCCAGAAGGCGGCCACCACGGTCGGTTCCGGTGCCACAGTCATCGTCAGGAACGGGAGTTACGCCGGCTGGCACGTTTACGGCAAGAAGGGTGCGTCCGGCTCGCCCATTACATTCAAGGCAGAGAACGTCGGAGGCGCTACGCTTAACGCCAAATGCTCGGCCGCGACGCAGAACGCCATTATCGAGCTGGAAGGCAACTCCAGTTCGACTACGGACTACTGGGTTGTCGACGGCTTCGTCGTTGACGGCGTCAGCAAGTCCCTTATGACGGTCGACTGCCGCTGGGTCAACTACTGCACCTTCCAGAACCTCACCGTCTACCAGTCGATATCGAGGGGCCTGTACATCAGCCACGGGACGAATAACTACACGTACAATTGCACAAGTCACGACAACGGCGAGCATGGCTCCTACTGCGCCAACGACGGCTTGTACAATACCTTCGTCAAGAACACCTGCTACAGCAACACGAGCGAAGGCATGCAGTCCAACGGCGACCTGTCGCAGGGCGGAAACGGTATGGCCCTCTACTACGTCTACGACAAGAACACCATCTACAGCAACCCCGACAAGGGCCTCAACTTCGACGGCTGCAGCGACTCGACCTTTAAGAACAATCTTCTGTACAACAACTCCGGCGGCGGCATAGCGCTTTTCCAGATCGACGCCGCCGAAGGCTCGAGTGACGACCTTATCTACAACAACACGATCCTCACGCCCAGATGGGCCATCAGGATACCGTCGTCGTCCGACACCGGAGGCCCCGGTCCCGATCCCGTGGGCCACAAGATCAAGAACAACATCCTCTATTCGTCAGGCTTCGGCGCCATACAGATCTACGCAGCCGGGGTGACCAACTTCGCGAGCGACTACAACGCGTGCACAGACCGCTTCAGCGACACCGACGAGTATGGCTCCCTGACACTCTCTCAGTGGCAGAATTTGGGGTATGGCTATGACGCGCATTCGTTCACTTTCTCCGACCTTGCGACGATCTTCGTGAACCCCGGCTCCAACGACTATCACCTCAAGACCGGTTCCCCTGCGATAAACGCCGGCACGACGCTTACGGAAGTGGCCGATGACAAGGACGGCAATTCCCGTCCGCAGGGTGGCGCCTACGACATTGGTTGCTACGAAGTAACGGGCGGCTCTTCCCTTACGATTACCACTTCGAGCCTGCCTGCCGACACGGTTGGGGTTGCCTACAACCAGACCCTTCAGGCCACAGGCGGTACGACCCCTTACACCTGGGCGATTTCCTCCGGCAGCCTGCCTGCGGGGCTCACCCTTAACACCTCCTCAGGCGCTATCACGGGTACACCCAGCGCGGCGGGCACTTCCAACTTCACCGCAAGGGTCACC
>Ga0315282_10010802_pt1 | contig 14252 bp, 30 predicted proteins | sample YL17G07_20_MG_FD_203693 | JGI IMG/M metagenome (GOLD analysis project Ga0315282, IMG submission 203693) | Sediment microbial communities from Yellowstone Lake, YNP, Wyoming, USA - YL17G07_20 | ecosystem: Environmental > Aquatic > Freshwater > Lake > Sediment | place: USA: Wyoming | collected...
GACATTATATATTACATTTTAACAGCTAATTTGTTTCGATGGACGCCTCTCGCCACTGAATTCCAAAATTTAAAGCTTCTTTTACATTATTGTGATATATATCTACCCAACGAGTTTGTAAAAGACCTTTATGATTTTTAATCGCCATCGTGTCTAAAACTGTTAAAGGATAGGAAAAACCTTCCACCCAAATTTTAGTACCAATGGGGATATCTTTTTTCCACCAATCTCGCCCGATGGCGCATATTTTATGACTATCTGTATCTTTGAGATAATGACCTGAAGCTGTTGTTCTACCTCCTTCGAAATGAGTGTATTTTGTTACTCTTACTCGACCTAAAGGTATTCTATTTTTTGTAAATGTTTGATTAGTTAATTTAATAGGAAATAAAAAACACAGTAAACTTAATAATATAAATTTGAATTTGTTAAATTTCTTTTTAACTTTTCTTTTTTTCTTTGCGGATGTTTTCATAAAAAGGCAGGGTAGTGTTCCCAATCTTTTTTAAGCATTTTCTAGCTTCATCGGCTACTTTATCTAAGTAATAACACCATTCATGAGATTGACCATTTCTAGAACTTCTTTTACATGTCTAAAAGATTTTCTATGCAAAGGAGTTATTCCTTTTTCACGTAATGCTTTTAAATGTTCGGGCGTACCATATCCCACGTTGGACTTCCAGCCGTAACCTGGATAGTAGTCATCCCAACTTTTCATTAATCTATCGCGAATAACTTTAGCTACTATTGAACTTGCCGCAATTGATACAGATAATCGATCCCCTTTAGTAATTCCCAAACTTGGTATCTTACTTCCATTAACAATTAACTTAGGGGTAAAATGATCGCCTAATATAAAATCAGGAATAACTTTAAGTTTTGCTAAAGCTTCTTCCCATCCCCTTTCTCTTGCGTAATAAACATTTAACTCATCAATCTCTTTTACAGGTACGTGATGAATACTACAATCAATCGCATGATTAAGAATTATTGGATAAAGTTTTTCTCGTTGTTCGAGAGAAAGGAGTTTAGAATCAATTACTCTAAATTCTTTCGACCTTGGAGTCAACTTTAATCTAATTTTAGATAAAGACTCCCATTTAACAATTATTGCGCAAACAGTGAGTGCTCCGGCAATAGGAGAAACTCCGCATTCATCCGTTCCAGCAATTAGCTTATATCCTTGCGCAGCTAATTCTTTTTCGTATTTTATGAGATCAACCATTTAGATATGATCACGAAGATACCAAATAGTAAGTAATATAAATACAACTACAGCTATAATGGCACAAATAATTACTTTTGCTATTTTTTCATCTTCTCCTGAATTTCATCACACCAGCTCCAGTATTTACGCACTAAATAAAAAGGATCAATCCAACGAAATAAAGTATGATTAGTTATAAAATAATCTATCCAAGGTGTAATTAAGAACATAGTCCCAGTAAGAATAGTTAAACCACCTATCATTACAACCATTTGCAGCATATCTCCTCCCGCTTTGACCACCTATTAAAATTGCGTATATCTATAAATAATACAACTAAAGTGCACGGAAATAGACCCCACAATTGTTTTTCAACTAATATAGTTATCCAAAGTAATTCAGTTATAAATCCAATAGCCCATCCCCATTTATTCTTATCACCTTCCAGCCATATGGCAGTAGCTGTCATAATACCTACAATCCAATCTCTATGCTCCCACATTATGAGCCTTTAACCATTGTAGTCTTTCTTTAACAACTATTTTTGAACAATCGAGACATATGCTCTCTTTATCATATTCATATTGTAAAGCATGATCTTCACAAAGTGGTCTACCACATATTTGACATATATAATCTTGTTTAACTAGACAGCAAAGATTAAAAGTACTTTCATGACCTGTTTTCTTAATATGTTCTTCAGCACAATGCCTATCGCGAGGATTCATACTTACATGAGAAAAGTTTCTGCATCTCTTACAAACAATAAATCCCGAACCATCTTCTGTAATCCACTCATGACCCAAGATCTTACATAAATTATCTATAAACATTTAGTTGTTTAGATAATATTCTTTTCCAAGTTCATGTTTAGCAAACTTTTTCTTACACAATAATAATAAAATTTTTCTTCCTTTAGGGCTTGCATCATAATAGTAGTATCCAAGAAATCTCCCTAACTGCAAAGGAGTAACTTTTTTATTTTTTCTTAAATAATCTTTTGCTTTTTCAATTTCTTCATTGATCATACTTTACTCACTAAATGAGGTAAACACTTTTTAAGATGTTTTCTTATATTGTTATATGTAATTGTTCTCGCAAATTTATTTGTTACAGTGAGCTCATAATCACACCATGGGCAGTCCCAGTGATATTTATTTATAGACCATTGAAGTAGATCTTTTAAAAGGAACTTTATCTTATAGTATAACATGGCGACTGTCGAGGTAATTTAGAGCAACAAATTATATTAGCCATTGTCCTGTTATTATATTACATCTTTTTAGTAAAATATATACATGAAAAAGATAATTATTAGAGCGGTTGTTTCAATCGCCGCTATGTCTATACTAGCCTTTGGAGTTTTTCGCGTTTCGCGAAATGCAAAAACACCTACCGTTGGTCCCGCAGCTCCAGTAAAAACTGCTGGACCATTTACGACCTGTCAGTGGCCCAACACATGTGCTCAAGTTGCTTTTATTGGACCATGTCAAGTAGGTAGACTATGTAAGCAAGTGAAGGTAGCTACTCTAACTCCCTGCCTTTGGCCAAATCTTTGCGCTAATAGTTAACAATTTTTCCAACGCTTATAAGTGATAATTTCATTTATAGCGTTGGAAGTTACATTATAAAGTTGCCCAAGTTGTTTTGGGTAATATTACTATTTGCGTATAATTGTCGAATAGCAATCACTTTTTCTTTTGAAAGTTGGACCCTTTATTAATTTTTAAAAGAGAGGGCGCTCTTCCTTTTGTCGCATATCTCTCATATTATCTTAGGGAATATCACAATGATGACAAACATTCACTCTTTCGGGGATTTTACCATAAGTAAGAATATATGCTAAACGATGTGCTCTCCAAGTTTTATGGCGTACTGAAAATAAACCATAGTCGTCACGCTGAAGAGTATCTCCCTTCCAAATCCAACACGGACCAGATTTGTCTACTCTTTTCCAAAAATTTTTATTTAAATCTTCTCGGGGTCGCACCATAAAATTATGCGTAGATTATTTATTAAATTATTATGTAGATGTATATATTTAACAATAGAAGTTTTTAAATTCTTTGAGTTAAGTCGTAAAACTCTGATTTAATTTAATGTGGCGGAAAAGCTCCTAAATAAATACGTCTCCCATAACCAGGAAAATACCACCAGTTGTGCTGGTTAAAGGGACTATTTGTACAATTACTAAGATAAACTATTTTATAATGATCTTTACACACTATTAAATTACAATGTGTACAAATATAGTCTTCATGTATCTGGCAACAAAGATTATCGTTTGTCACTTTTAAAAACTTTCAAAAATACATTTAACAAAATTAATCATTGATAATTTTAACTGTTTTATTTTGAATTTCTAATACAACAGGCTTATTTACAGGTTGGTATCTCTCATTACAAATGCTTGCGTTTATAAAGGAGGTTTTACCCTCTTTAATTACTTGACCTCCATGTTTGTGAATATGCCCGTAACAGTGTATAAGAGGTTTAACTTCTTTAATTTTATTTAATAAATCTTGACATCCTACATGTTCAATTTTATATCCAAAGTCACGCTGATTACCTTCACCGTCCGGCTCCCAATAAATTCCCAAGTCGCGAGTTACTTCATCTAGAATACCCATTGCAGGGCCATGTGTGATCAAAATATCGCAGTTATCTGGTATGCGTCGCCAGACGCGACGTATCTCTTCTCCCCTGTCATAGTTAAAAGCCCAGCATCCAAAAGTTGGACTAGCTGGCGAGAGATAAAATTTAATTCCATTAATTACAATTTCTTCATCTTGAAGATAAATTCCATTAGTAATTAATGATTTAGCTAAAGAAGGGCTTTTTTCGAAAAGAAAATCATGATTACCAGCAGCGACTAACTTATACTTATGAGGTAAGTATCCTAAATCTTTATTAAAAGTAGTAATTTGTTCTATAGTGCCCATCATTGTTATATCCCCCGCTATTACTAAAACATCAGCGAGAGGTACATCTATCTTATCAAGAAATCCATGGATGTCAGCAAGACAACATATTCTAGTCGTCATATTCTTTTTATCTTTTAGAGCTTTTACATAATGAGACTTTGCTTAATTTAACATATGTTTATTTTTACAATCTTTACAAACAGGATATCCATACAATGTTCTAACAGGATGAACAAGACAGCAAAGTCTAGTTGATATCCACCTTCCCGGAATCTCTTTCATAATCAGAACATTTTTCTGCTGACATTAATATATTTCTAAATTCTATTTCATTAGTATGTATAGAATTAAACTTCCAATGATTTTTAGCACAAAGTAACTCTATATCACAACCTGGAGTATATTCAGAATATTCTGGAGATCCGCTGTAATAAGTAAAATGTTTGCACCACCAGCAAAGTTTTTTAATCATTTTCTAATCTCACAACGATTAATTGTTTTATCATGACCCATACAGGGTGAAATGTAATATACATTTTATTTGTTGAAATTTCTTTTGACCACTTTATTTCTTCGTTGTACACTTCATCAAAACAGTGAGGACCTTCTCGTACGTCTATTCGAATTGTTTCAACACCTTCTTCATATCCCCCTAATCCATGAGTACACTTCCATCCCTTTTCTTTTTGAAGTTCATCACAAATAGTTTTCCCCTACTATATTAGCAAGATTTATATATGTAGTTAACGCAGATTCAGCTCCCCAAACCGCATCTTTTATTCTTTCTTTATTCATTATTTTCTTGTCCCGCCTCTCTCCATTTAGAAGCTAAAAATCCGCGAAAACTTTGCGCAACACCTAGAAAACTCCCTCCATATAGATGATTCGCATCTCGTTCTTCTAAGTGTACGTACCTAGTATTATTTGTACCACTCTCTATTTCTTTTTCTAGAGCTGCTTTATAAAATTCACCAAGTTCTTTTGTTAATAGAATAGCTCTAAGAATTATAGAACCAGATTTATCCAATGACCAAAGTATCCAGATTGGTACAGGAGTACCTGCTTTAGCTACAATGGAAAGTCTTTTTGGTTTAGGTAATTCATCTGATTCTTCTTCTTGTCGGTGTCGTTCCATCATTTCTGCATAATGCCGCCGTTCTTCCTCATCTTGTTCTTTTTCCTCTCTCCGCCTCTCTTCTTCCTGCCTTTCATCTCTACGACCCTGAAAATAAGCTTCGTCAATTTCCCAACCCCTATATTCTTCATAGTCGTAGGAGTTGCGTCGATATCTTTCGTCCTCATGCCCTTTTTGATGAGCCTCATTCGCTTCCCAGCTCCAATAGTTATGGTAGCTCATTTTATTTTTCACACTTTGAGCATTCGTAAAATAATAGTTTCTTACAAGCCGCATCTTCATATCCACCAGGATTCGTAGTGGATTTAAAACATTGCCAACAAACTTTATACTTTTTACTTATCTTTTGGCGAAGTTTTAAAACTTCGGTTACCAATTCACTCCGAGCTACTTCAGAATTAGGCTTGCATACTTTTATATATTTCCACTTAGATGTGTTATTTGTCTTACCAATCCACGAATACATATGACCATGCGTTCCTTTAATTGTACATTTATTCTTTTTCATGCAATTTGTTATTCTCTATTAAATAATTTAGAACTCGGTGCACTTATAATATTCTCTACTACGAATTCTATCAGCTTCAGTATATTGTTTTTTCATATCTCGTTATACATTCTTTACAAAAAGGATTTATTGCGGAGTCATCTATATAAAGATTAGCAAAGACCTTTCCGGTACCAGTCCATATTTCATCAGCAGGAATTTTATATTTTTTAAGCCATCTTAAGATAGCGTTAATAGCTTTAGGATAAATCTTATTATCTGCTGTCGCCACCCTGCAACTATGAATTACTATATGAGCTCCGCGTTTACGCTCTTTTCTAAGATAGGATGCGACCTTTTCATTAGGTGCTCCTATATGCGTATACCCTTCCCATTTATCATATTGTGCTAAAGTTCCATCAAGGTCCACCGACACTACGCGGTAAGTGCGTTCTCGCATCAATTGTTTTAGTTTTTTTTCTTCATCAATTGTCGACTTCATCTACCCCTTCCTCAAATCTAAATGTTAGATCTTCTTTCTTTTCTTGTTTTTTTATCCACTTTTCATACTCTTTTAAAATCCATTTATGTCCTTTAAATAAACTATGTATACAATACCCCGCAGCACCAAAATGAGGTTTAACACATTCTTCACAAAGTATTTTACCACAACCGTCACAATAAAATTGTGGGTTAACCAGACAACACAACCGCTTTCGCTTTTTTGATTTCACCTATTAATATAATACCAATCTGGTAGGAGGTTGTGTCGGAGGTACTGCTATGATGTTGCATCTGCTTTTTCTTCGATTTTGATTCTTAAATTTAAAGCTTCTTCCATAGTAATTCGCGCCCAGTGGGCTTTATAATAATGTTTTTGAAGTTTATGTAATTCATCTAGACCTGTTACTCCCCGAATAGTTACTTTACATCCAGGTACTATACACCGTAGAGACATAGCATCCTCCCATAAACTTTTTTATGGCTACAATCTATTCCCATGCGCCCTAACGAAACGCTCTGCGCGCGGCGGCAGAAGCGAATGTTAGGCAATCTCACCGAATGTATCGGGCCGAATGTCCCAACTCCCGATAACGAGCCAAGACATAAAGCATGTACTGGTTCAGGGAAATGCCTTCCTCCGTCGCCAAGCTCAGATAGTCCTGATGAAGCTCGCGTGGCAACCGGAGCAAAATCCTACCCGCGGGCTCCCGGCTAGCGACTGGCTTTGGGACGCTCCATTTCTTGGAGCTTGCCGTCTCAATCCAAAGTTCGATGGCGGTGTCGAGTTTTTTAAGGGCTCGCTCGGACGTCTTCCCATATGCAGAGCACCCGGGAAGCTCCGGAGCCACGGCAATCCAGCCATGGTCTTCCTTGCTGTAAAAAACCTTCCGTTCGTAGAGGTCAATCATGTTCGCCTCCCTCCAGGGCCAGATGGTGACGGTCAACGCAGTCAAGCAATTGTTTTACCTGGTATGCCTTTGCCATTCCGTGATCATTCTGGAAGTTCATGATCTGTCTTGTCCCATCGTGCGCGTCTGGCGTGCAACACGGGCAGTCCGCTACTTCGCCCTTGGGTATGATGACCGTCGTCTCGTCCCAGATTCTCATTTCTTCGCTTCCTGTCTCAGCGTGTAAGCGAGCAAGAAGTCCAGCCCTGAGTAGTTCTCGCTCGACGAGCCCTCCAAAGAATAGGGGTTCCGTTGCCAGAAATAGTCCGCCGGGGGCCTGCGCCACGCCGGGACCGGCTGTCTCGCCATACGTTGGCCGCCCCACATGAACGCCGGGTAGCCCTCGTTCTTCACCGTCCCCGCCCGCTTGCCGTTCGGGGCCATGGTGTCCGAGAACTCCAGCAGGACCAGATTAGCGTTGTCCAGCCGAGCTCGCTTCCCTGGAGAAATCGAGTTAGGCTCCAGGTAGTCGTCCATGAAGATGAGAAAGGCGTTCCCGGCCTTGGCGTGCTTCGTGAGAAGAACGTCGAGACCGGCGCGGCACCCGGAGAACCACGCCGCATCGGCCATGAAGCCCGCGCAGGTGGCGAGCATGGCGAGGTGGTCGTTATACCACGCATGCTTCCAGAGGACGTGCGTCTCGGTCCTGGAAAACTCACCTCCGTAGCTCTTGCAGATGTCCCGCCAGCCCGGGGTAGGGGCTCCGCACGCCTCGCCCCAGTAGGCGACGAGGGTGGCGGCAAGGTTGCGGACCGGTGCCTGGACGACGCCCGGGCGGCAGTCGCCGTAGGTCGTGAACGAGCCGTCCGGATTCTTGAGACGGTAGCCGTCGGCCACGAACCGGGAAGCGAGACGCTTCATGGCCCCGCAGAGCGCGGGCGTCATGCGCTTGGTCCTGCTCGCCATCGCCACCCCGAACAAGAACCCCAGGAGAGAGTCGAGGCTCGCGTCGTCTCGCGTCACCCAGGACCCATCGTCCTGGTAGACCTTGCTCGGGTCCACGGTGAACCATGGTGCTCCGTGCGGCGCGACGCCTCTATGCAGGAAGCCCTCCGGCGAGACGTAGCGGGCGAGGCCGTTCTCGCCCAACGGGCCTTTCGAGAGCGAACAGTAGGCGGAGTAGACGCCCTGCCAGATGCAGAGGTCCCCCAGGCTGTTGGGCCGAACTTCTTGAAAAAGCTCGCGGTCCGCCGTCGTGAAATCCGCGAGGCCGAGCCGGTAGAACTCGGCCAGATGGGCGAGCCATTCTTCTTGAGCGGTCAAGAAGGGCGGCTTCTGCTCGATGGGCCTCGTGAAGTCCTGAAAGGGCTCGTTCTTCGAGTTGAACCGGTCGATGGCGGCGAGAGCTTGCACTTTAAGCCACGAGAAGATGTTCATGTCGGGACCTCCGTCATGGGATAAGCGGTCAAGAACTCGCCGCGCATGTCGAGGACCCGGTCCTGCCCGATGTCGCTCATGAACTCCTCCTTTAGGGTGGGAATGGTCACTTGGTCTCCGGTTTCTTCCAGGTGAGGCAAGATTCCTCCGAATGGACGGTGCAGTTGTAGCCAGCCTTGGTCATCTCGATCCGCTCCTGGGAGTCGATGCGATGGCAGGCTACACAGGAATGACACATGAATGCTATCGCAGCAAAGAAGGCTGCACCCTCAATAAGGGAAACGAATGTTTTCATACCTCTCCTAGTCCAGCGGCTGCTGGACCTTGACTCTGCTTAAAATGGATCATAGACTCCTTGTAGCAGGTACGAGCGGCGGACACTTCACTCGACCTTAAAGCAGTCCTTATGACAGGAAGAGGTAACCTAGAAACCACACTCAACCGCCTCAATACCTGTTTCACCGTCCATCCCCTCTGAACTAGTGCTTGAGCAGAGAGGAGAGCCACCATGCTATGCATCATCCCGTAGACAGCACGGGGACTGAGCTGACCTGACTCATGAGCAAGTTGGACACGGGCTTGAAGCTCAGCTTGCCTATCGGCATCCATCTTATACCATTCCGGCTTATATCCTATAGTCTTAGCAACCCGAACTTCTACCGGATGCACCATACAGGCCGAGACGCGTCTCCAGCCTCCATCCACGCTGAGCACACTGTGCAAAAGCTTCTTGGTAACCACAGCCATTATAACCTCCCCACATGAACCTCCAGGCCCAACACTCTCTTCATTGAATCAGCTACTGCCTTGACCTTGGTGTCGGAGCCGAAGATCGCGTAACCCATTATAATTTTTATCGACGAGATCTTTAATTCTAACGGTTGAACCATCTGGTAATGAAATTGTCGCGACACATGAAACACGCCCATCTAACTTTTCGGTTATAGTAAATGAACCTTTTGCGGCAAGAGTTTCATAAGAAGTTTCAGGCATCTCGTTCGCATTAAAAAACTTATCGAAGGGATGTGAAATAATTTTGTTTATTCCTTCTTCAGAGTTCATGACTAACCCGCGACACCGTCGATTAAAATTATCCCAAGATTTGTTATATTGAACTTCGTCTTTATAATTAAGACAAAGTAGTCGTTTATGAATAGAATGTTCTTTAACTTTAACCCCTCTTCTCTCACATTCGTTGAGGAGGACGTGTCGAGAGTTAAAGACACCCAATTCATTAAAATAATGGTGTATAGTACTCATATCCATTTATCGGGAGCTAAAGGATATTCTTTAGGTTGCGAAGACTCTTCCTTCTTTTTTTCTTGTTTCTGTTTTTCAATGTTTAATCTTATTTCTAATTCAGCATTTAATTTTTTAAATAATTCTTCCGCTTCTTCCGGCTTCATTTCCATTATTTTTTGAAAAGTTTTAATTGGATTTTTAAAAAAATCGTTTAAATTCATTTTAAACAGTATATCTATAACCTTTATACCCACAAGAAGGACAATGTACTTTGAGTTGCAGTGGATTAGACGTAAGTAACATATTTGGAGCAGTATCCCATAATTCTTTAGAGCAAATAGGACACGCGATACTATTTGGTTTTGCTTTTGTATTTCTCATCCGTAAAATATCATCATTCCAATCTTTTAAACTTTTCATAATGAACCCCTGGCTTTTAAACTCCAATATTTTTCAACGCGAGCGCATATTTCGCGAGGCTTCATTTTACTTATTTCACTTATTTGAATTAAAAGACTTTCGCGTGTTTCTTTATTATACTCTTTTACCTCACGATTTGTTACCCTCAAAACTTTATACCCAAAAAGTTGTTTAATTATTTGATCTCTTTTGTCGTCTCTTTTATTTAAGTGCTCAGGTCCATCTACTTCTAGTATCACCCCAGGATTTATGATAAAGAAATCTACGATAATAAATTTGTCTAAGTCACCAAGTTTAATTATTTGTTGAGTTCTAATATTTGAAATCCATTGTAAAGAAACACAATCTTGTAAAAAAGTAGATACCATTCTTTCTACTTTAGTAAGGCGTTTCATACTTCGTTGAAACCGAAGTATATCTGCGGGTACATTCTTTAATTCAAAAATATATCGCCGACGATTTTCTCCCCAGTAAGATTTCATTTAATTTTGAGTGTTTGTGATATTCACTTCGGGCACACCAAGCGTTTTCTGTTTTCCATCGCTGCAATACATCCATACTTGACGCAGTTGTCGCACTCCACTCCCTGCACTGGATGGTCCGTAATGCAGGGGTCATTTGGATATAGGCACTCATATTCCAATGCGGTTGCGTCTTTCCGTGCCTTGCACTCAGCATCCCAGCGCAATTCTTTTACGAGTTGGTCATATAGTAAGAGTGCCATGAAGATTACCCACGGGCTTGCGGCTACAATGGCCATAATATCTTCGTCTCTCACTTTCCCTCGTGGCAGGCTTTTCTTCGCCATTCCATTTCGTACACCATTGCTATCATCCGACAATCTCGGATGTGTTTGTACCCATCTTCATCGTTGCTAACTCCACTCTAACTCCACCATCCTCGAGAATATTTGCAAAAGATCTTAGCAAAAGTTTCTAGATCCTGCTTTTTTAAATATTCTTCTTTGGCGTAAATCTTTTTTATATCCGCAGAAGCTTCAGGAGAAGCAGTGGAAATTCGAACGGCGGGTGAACCATCGTTTTCTTTTTTTCTGTGGTCAAAAAGGTGATCAAAAGGGAATTTCTTTTGATGCTCTTTGTAGTCAGTGATAGCGTATTTATCCTCAATTAAACGGTTCAAACAAAGTTCAGCTATTTTAATCCGATGAACTATTTGGGCCCAGTCAGCAACGACTCGATCTTTTTCATGATGTTCTCTCATTAGTTTTAGTTTGTGTTTTATAATAATATAAAGATAATTGCAATCCCAATCGTGGTCATTCCAAATTATAGGAAACCACTTCCAGAAGCATTTAATCCTACTCCAACATCTGTGGGGCCAATAGGGAATTCCTTCAATAATATCCCTTAACCAATATCTAAAACCTTGACCATTTTTCATTTTATTACTCCCAAGGACGTGGGCAGCTACAAACACAATATAAATCACCACACCAACTACATTTGCCGTCAGATAAAGCTTTTGGTACACCTTCCTTTTTATAGCCGTCGGGTTTAATTTGAGAAGTTTGAGTATATCCCGCAATCTATTTCTCATTTAACTCTCGCAACTAAACATGGAAGACTTCGCTTTTTGTGATACCATAAAGAAAATACAGTCTTAAAGGATTTATTACAATAATCACATGTCACCTTTGCTTCTTCATCCACAAGGCTCATGAATACGCAACCTATACTCCATAAAATTAATAAGATTAAAGGAATTAAAAGTATCCAAAAACCTAAGCTTTTAATTATTAAATAAATAGAAAGAGGTACGAAGATTGCTGACGCTATAACAAGTAGTCCGACCAGCGTAGGGATAATTCCTTTATCTAAAAAATCATAGAAAATGGGCAGCTGAAGATTCATAATCTCTCCCAAAACAATCTTTACAACGATGTTTAAGTTCAAACATATTATTTAGCTCATCAACCGCTCCAATACGACTGCACACAAATTCGGGAAGAGGTGACTTATGATTATACCCTCTTCTTATCATCTCCGTTACTAATAAATCATGTCTTTGCCTTAAAGTTTGAGGTTCTAGAAGATCATTGTTTATATAGCCTTTTATAGATAGCCCTTTATTAATAGCTCCTACAAACATATGACACTCTACGTGTTCACCTAAAAGATGCTTACGGCACATCTTTTGAGGGTCTACATTCCACATACGCATGTTATATTACCCTTTAATACAAAGACATTGTTTTAACTCTTCAACGGTTTCGACTAAATCCGCTTGGTTCAACATTACTTCTTCTATTGGTTTGTATGCGCCGGGTAGCTCATCTATAATACCCAAGTCTTTACGACATTCAATACCCCCCAACTGTTTTTCAATATCTTCTTTTGTGGTCGCGATAACGGATCCTATAGTGGCCCCCTTTCCGCTATGGCAGTCTGCCATGACGGCAACATGCTTAAATACGAAGGGAAGATTTGCAACATTCTTTAATTGATCGAGAGCTTCCGATTCAACCCCATTTAAATCAGTCCAAAGCTTAACAGGAACTCTCGCATTTAAAACGCCTTCAATTGGCATAGATTCTCCTACTTAATAATACTCTATTTCTGAACCCGTCATAATTATAGGTGTGGTGCAATCGCCCCAAGAATGTCCCATCTTCTTGTACATTTAGCTACTTTGTAATGTAAGTCACTTATCATTCCAGTATTTTCGAGTCTACAATCTTCACAGAGTTTCCAACCACAGGAAGGGCAGTAAATGTAAGGATGTATTTCACAACAAAGTTTATTTATCATTATAATATACGTGAGCAGGGAGACACTTTCTTTTATGCCACCATTCTGTCCAGAAAAATTTAAATTTTTTACCACATTTACTTTCAATAAATAATCGTATAAAACTATATCCAAGAAGAAACATAAGTACCAAAGCAACAATAATTGCTCCGGTTACTTTTAAAAATAAAATGATAGAAAGTGTCGTTAACACAAACAGATATTAAGCAGCCTGTAATAAAATACGCACCAAGATTACCTGGCAATGATTTTAGCTTCATAATAATCACCAATTACTTTTTGTTTACATTGTAGACAGATGCCATGTGATACTTGATCACTAATGATGTCGTTAAGATGTTTGCGGCACCAAGCACATATAAGACTCATAGTTTATCTTACCCGCTTTCTGCTGTTTGAATATATTCACCGAAGATAAGTCTTATTGTTATCTTACCTCGAATAATGCGTCTATTTTCTGGATTCTTTTATAGCGTCATCAATTTCTTTACACCATAAAGGATGATTCTTTCTACAGATAGGACTTCTGATGATGTCATGTCGGCCACCTATGGTTAATACCCAGCCGCTCAAGCTCTTGGTGGAGGACAATAACTCCGTCAAGATATCGGCCCTCAGAATCCAGGTTTCTATTTTCTTGGGCTAATCGGTAATAACCGGCGAGTAGACTTTCATGCTCTTTCATTCCCTTACTCCTTGCGGTATTTGCCGACATAATTCTACTGCCCGCAATGCGGCGAAATGCGCCAATGTTTCCGGGGAATCAAGCTGTTTGCACCACCGTAGTATGGCCCACTCCACGGCTGTTTCAATTATGGCCTCATCGTTTTTTGTCATAGCTTTACCTGTTTCCCATCAATCGGTACATCATCTCTTTGTTCATATCATTTCTCCTTCCCCCCGGCGATGAGAGCGAGGGCTTTCTGTGCCAGTGTCAATCCGCGTCCGTCAGTATTGCGAGGGAGTTCATGCGCCCCATCGCAATCACATTCGCAAAAGTATTCCAACGCCTCCACCGCCTTCGCCAGAAGGGACTCGGCCTTCTCTTTGGCAAGCCTCTCCCGTGTCGCATAGTCGCGCCATTCTCGGATGTTCTTGCCCTGTTCGATTGTCTCTTTCCATTGAGAGTCGAATCTTGCCTCCAGTTCATCCTTCGTCCTGGCAAGCCCCGCCTTTCCCCATCGCTCGGTCTTCATCAGCTTGCGGATATCGTTGGCACAGGCGAGATGCTCCGCCGCCCC
>Ga0315282_10010803_pt1 | contig 14251 bp, 9 predicted proteins | sample YL17G07_20_MG_FD_203693 | JGI IMG/M metagenome (GOLD analysis project Ga0315282, IMG submission 203693) | Sediment microbial communities from Yellowstone Lake, YNP, Wyoming, USA - YL17G07_20 | ecosystem: Environmental > Aquatic > Freshwater > Lake > Sediment | place: USA: Wyoming | collected...
CGACTCGCTGGACGAGCCTCGTGACTTGTCTGGGAGACATGTATTGCGCGACCAAATCCACAGCGCCGATGTCGATGCCGAGCTCCATCGATGAAGTGCAGATCAAGCCCTTGAGTTTTGCAGCCCTAAATTTTTCCTCAGCTTCAATGCGCACCGCCTTTGCAAGGGAACCGTGGTGTACGGCCACCGGATAACCAGCGTCCCACATGCGCATCCTCGATCCGAGAGTTTCTGCGGCTTCGCGGGTGTTGACGAACGTCAGCACAGAGGTGTGCTTGTCCATGAGTTCTCTGAGCCGCCTGAGCCTCGCTACCATCGTCGGCTCCGCGAAAAGCTTGTCAGCGAGCTCTACGTCCTCTTTTATAGGCATTGGACTTTCCACACGAATCTTCATCTGCTTTGTCATGGAGGCGTCGATGATTTTCACTTGACGCTTCGTGCCGACCAAGAACTGCGCGACCGTATCTGGGCTTCCGATCGTAGCCGAGAGGCCGATGCGTTGAAACTCGCCGGCCAATTCCACGAGGCGCTCCAGCCCGATGCTCAACTGCGCCCCGCGTTCGTCCTCTGCGAGCTCATGGATTTCATCGACGATCGCCCAGCGCACTGCCCTCAGATGTTCTCGAATTCGTCGCCCTGGTAAAATCGCTTGGAGTGTTTCTGGAGTTGTTATGAGGATGTCGGGTGGGTGCTCAAGCTGTTTACGCCTCTCGGTTGTCGAGGTATCGCCGTGCCTCACAGCTATTTTTATTCCAAGAAAATTTCCCCAGCGCGTCAGCCTTGAGAGCATGTCGCGGTTGAGTGCCCGGAGAGGCGCGATGTAAAGGATCTTGACTCCTCGCTGCCATTCCTGTTTCAGGTATGAGCTGAGTACGGGCAGCAATGCAGCTTCCGTCTTACCAGTGCCGGTTGGGGCGATGAGCAGGACATTTTCACCGGCAAATATCGCGGGGATCGCCATTTCCTGCGGCTTGGTCAGCTCGGTCAGCCCGAATTCCTTCATGGCCTCTCTGATAGCATCGTGTAGTAAATCAAGCGCGGTCATGATTTCACAAAATCGTTTTTCTATCTCAAGTTATTATTAGTAGAAGCTTCTTAAGTTTCTTGAGTGTGCGGGAGAGAAAATGGCGAAGACTTTTATCATTTGTGAGAAGCCAAGCACGGCGGCTAAAATCGCTGCTGCTCTCGCAGAGGAAAAAATCGCGAAGAAAGAGCTGAATGGTGCTCCTTACTACGAGTTCAAGCGCGACGGCAAACAGGTAATAGTTTCATCTGCGCTTGGCCACCTCCTCACCCTAAAAAATTTGCACCCAATGAAGGAGTATCCTGTCTACGATGTCGATTGGATGCCGACATACAAGGTCGATAAAAAAGCCGCGCGCACCAAACCTTTCGTTGAGGCGATTCAAGAGCTTTCGAAAGGGGCCGACGAGTTCATCAGCGCCACAGATTATGATACGGAAGGGGCAGTCATAGGCTACAACGTGTTAAAATTTTTGTGCGGCGAGGATTCGATCGAGCGCGCAAAACGCATGAAATTCTCCGCGTTAACGACTCAGGACCTCCGCCAGGCCTACGATAACCTCTTGCCGAAGTTGGACTTCGAGCTCGTTGATTCTGGGATAGCCCGACATGTGCTAGATTGGTACTGGGGCATGAACTTGTCCGTTCATTCAGATGAGGATTTAGTCCTAAGGGAAGATGGCATTATCAAGATAGTGAAAATAGGTGAATTTGTAGATCAATTTTTTGAGAGAGGTGAAGGCGAGATAAAAGTTCCAAGCAAATTTGGGGCGCTTTGTTTTTCGCCCTCGGGAAAACTCGAGTTTAATCCCATAAAAGCGGTGATCCGCCACGCTTCGCCGGGAAAAATGATTGGAATAACTCTTCAGGGAGGAAGAAAAATCAGGGTAACTAAATCACACAGTCTTTTCACGCTAAAGCGAGGGAGGATAGAACCCGTCCAAGCTGGCTCCCTTGAGATAGGCAGCTACTTGGTCGCGCCTGGTAAGATGCCTCCAAGCCATTCTTTCACTGACATCAACTTGGAACGCTGGGGCAGGGAAAAAGGTCTCTATGTTGACGGAAAAGTTGTAAGGCCCAGTTCCGCCAGCCGTGGGCAAGGGAGAAAGGGAAGCAAACCATCTTGGGAGTTACCTGCGAGGCTTCCGATAATCCCTGAGTTAATGCGCTTGCTTGGATATTTCTGTTCCGAGGGTAGCTACGGGACTGGGATTTTTATCTCAAACTCAAATCAAAAAACAGTCGAGGACATCATCCATTGCGCTAATCGGGTTTTTCTTTCGGGAGGCTTGAACAAAAAAAGGAGAATAACCGTTCATACCGACAAGAGAGATGGGAGCAAAGATATAATCTTTGGTGGCAAGATAAGCGTCCTCGCCTTTCAAGAATTTTTTCAGGTTCCGGCAGGTGCGGGGAACAAGAGGATCCCATGGATCGTATTTAACGTTCCATATGAGTTGCAGTTGGAGTTCTTAAAAGGACTATTCGCGGGTGATGGTTCCCTCTCATACAATCAAACAACAGGTGAATGCGCTCTTTACCTCAGTACCAAGAGCAAACGATTGGCTTCCGAGCTGGCCTATCTACTCACTCAAATTGGAGTAACCCCCGCAATCATCCCTTGTAAAGGAGAAAGATTTTTCCATGTCTCGATCGCTAGCAAAGCGTCTCTGCGGAAGTTACTCGATTTAGTGCCTGCTAACTATAGGGAGAGAGTTGTAAGACACGTAAATGATGGGCGAGAATCTCCAAAAATTGTAATTCCTCTTCAAGAAAGCGCGCTTGGAGAGGCTTTAGAGAGCATCGGTATCCATCATGAAACAAGATGGAAAAAGGGCGTAAGCGGTGAATACTTTAAAAGCTTACTTACTAAACTTTCTAAGAAAGGAATAAATACCGAGCGATTTTTGCCGTTAGTTAATAATTTGATTTTTCCTAGAATAACGAGGGTAGAAGAAATCCCACCGTCGCGGTACGTGTATGATATTTCAGTCGAAGGGTATGAAAATTTCGTATGTGGATTCGGGGGTGTTTGTGCTCATAACAGCAGGGCCATGAGTGCCGCCGTGGAGTCAGCGTACCAGCGATTCGCAAAACTGTCGGCTGGTAGAGTTCAGACGCCGACCCTAAAAGTGTTGGTGGAGCGGGAGCGCGAGATAAAGGCTTTCAAGCCAGAGCCGTTCTGGGTCATCAGCCTCCTCTTCGAGCTCGAGGGCCAAGAGGTTGTGGCGGAGCACGCGACGCCACGCTTCTTTGACAAGAAGGAAGCGGAGAACGTTCGAGATGTTTGCAAGGATAAGAAAGCAAAAGTTTCGGCGATTCAAACACGGCAATATCAACTGCGCCCGCCCATACCCTTTAACCTCGGAACTTTGCAGGCGGAGGCCTACCGTTGCTTCGGCTACACCCCGATGCGCACCCAGCAGATAGCCCAACAGCTCTACGACGCCGCCTACATAAGTTACCCGAGGACTTCTAACCAAAAATTCCCGCCCACGATCGACTTGGCCGCGATACTCAAACAGTTGCGGGGCATCTCTACGTACAAGAATTTAGTCGACGCCCTGCTTGAGCAGCCCTGGCTGACACCGACCGAAGGGACGAAGACAGATCCCGCACACCCGCCTATCCACCCGACCGGAGAAAAGCCCGGGAGGCTGATCGGACCCCAGCAGAGGCTCTACGATTTGATAGTCAGACGATTCCTCTCCATATTCGGCAAGCCCGCGCTCAAGGAAAGCATCCGCGTGGAGCTCGATGTCGACGGGCAGCCTTTCTACATCAGAGGGCGGCGCATCCTGGACGAGAGCTGGCTGGCCTACTACGGCCCGTACGGTGCGACAGAAGAGGTGACTCTGCCCGCGTTGTCGGAGGGGCAGCAGCTCACGCCGAAGGAGCTGCGGTTTGAGGAGAAGGAAACTCAGCCTCCGCCACGCTACAATCCGGCTTCGATTGTGAAAGTTATGGAGGAAAAAAATCTTGGAACAAAGTCTACCCGCGCCCCTATCCTGCAGACGCTCTACGAGCGAGGTTACATCTTCGGCAACCAGATAGTCGTGACCGACATCGGCATGGAAGTTGTCGACTCGCTCTCGAAGCACTGCCCCGAGATAGTCAGCGAGGAGCTGACGGCGCACTTCGAAAGCGAGATGGAAAAAATCCAAGAGGGTACGACAAGTAAAGATAATGTGATTGCAGAGGCGAGGGAGAAGCTGGATGAGATGTTGGGGAAGTTCAAGAATGAGCAGGATGACATAGGCAAAAATCTCGGCGATGCGTATGCGGAGACGAAACGCAAACAGAGGGTTCTCGGTGCGTGTGCAAAGTGCGGTGGAGAACTAAGGGTCATAGTCTCTCGCGCGACGCACAAGCGCTTTGCCGGATGTTCTAACTACCCAAATTGTAAAAATGCTTTCCCACTTCCGCAGGCTGGCTTCATCGTCTCTTTGGACAAAAAATGCGAGCATTGTGCGGCACCCATGATCCAAGTGAACCGCGCTGGGATGCGCCCGTACCGCATGTGTTTGGAGCCAAAGTGCGAGAGCAAGAAAGACTGGGGCAAGAAAAAGAAAGCCGCTTCGAAGATAAGGAAAGAGGAATCAAGTTGAAGGTAGCTATAATCGCGGATCCGCACCTCGGGGCGAAGTGGGGCACGGCGCGGGAGCAAGATTCCTTCGACCAGATGAGCGAGGCCGTCAAAAGAGCACTTCAGCTCGGGGCGCAGATGATTTTGATTCCAGGCGATATTTTTGACACCCGCATCCCACGCCAAGAGGTTTGGGCGCGGGCGATGCGCATCTTGGCTTTGCCCCATGCACAGGAGCAGAGCAAGGTCGAGTTGGAGAAGACGATTGACAAAAACATGCAGGACATCTCTCCCGTTTCGCTGAGGGGGGTGCCTATCGTAGCGCTGCACGGGAATCACGAGCGGCGGATAAGGGGCCTCGTCAATCCAGTCGAAGCGCTGGAGGCGGCTGGTCTCATCATCTATCTTCATCATAACGTCGCGATATTCAAAACACCCGTTGGCAAAATCGCTATCCACGGTATGGGCAACGTGCCCGAGCGGAATGCAAAAGATGCTATGAGCATATGGAACCCGAAGCCCGTGAGCGGAGCAATCAACATTCTGATGCTTCATCAGGCGGTAGGGCAGTACGTCTATTCGGGAGAAGAGTACCCAAGTTTGGATCTGGCCGACCTGCCCCGTGGCTTCGATGTCTATGTCGATGGGCACATGCACTACCACGCCGAGGCGAGGGCGCATGGCAGGCCCCTGCTCTTCCCCGGGAGCACAGTACGCACGCAGCTTTTGGAGATCGAGGCGCAGGTGCCGAAGGGATTTTACATGCTCGACATCGGGGAGGAAGTGAGTTACAAGTTCGTCGAGCTAAAGAGCGTGCGAGATTTTCACTATGCGGAGCTGAAATTTGACGACGCCACCATATCTCAACTTGAAGCCACAGTCAGAAAGAAGATACAGAAATTTTTGGATGAGCCGAGAAAAAACAAGGAGAAGCTCCCGCTGGTTAGGCTGAGGCTGCTCGGAACGCTTGCGAAGGGCTCATTGCGCAGCGACTTCGATGAGAACGCAATAGCAGATGAATTTTCCGACAGGGCGCTCGTCTCTATAGGTAAGGATGAGTTGGTTTCTCCTGGGCTTGAAGAAAAAATAAAATTCTTGCGAGAGCTGCGCGAGCGTCGGTTGCCCGTGGAAGATATGGCGATGCAGTTGCTCGAAGAAAACTTGCGCGAGTCGAAGCAGACGCAGACGTTCGACGTTCGGGAGCTGTACCAACTCCTGATGGACGATCACATCGCGGAGGCGCGCGATAGGGTGCTGAGCATAGTAAACGAGCTCGTCAACGCAGAGCTGAAGAGGAGAGAGCGATGATAACCCAGGTCAAGCTCCACAACTGGAAGTCGCACAAGGATACAGAGCTTCAGTTCGGCGACGGCACAAATGTCTTTGTCGGAATAATGGGCTCAGGTAAGACCGGCGTCATGGATGCAATCGCCTACGCTCTCTTCGGAACTTTGCCCGCCGTTCGCGGTCGAGTGATAAAGCTGGAGCAGATGATAATGGACCGCCCGAAGCAGATGGACTCGGCCGAAGTCGAGGTACAATTCATCGCACCGGATGGAAATGAGTACATCGTGAAGCGCGTAATCGAGCGCGGCAGCGGTACGACCCTGTCTGAGCTCAGGAGGGCGAGCGGTGAGCTGATCGAGAGCCCGAGCTCGACCCGCGTCACCGAGACGATAGAGGGGATGCTCAAGATGGACGCCGAGCTCTTCGAGCGGGCCGTCTACTCGGAACAGAATCGTCTGGATTACTTTTTGGTATTGGGGCGGGGCAGGCGCATGGAAAGCATAGACGAACTTCTTGGCATCGACAAGCTAGAGCGGGCTCGGAAGAACATGGGCACGCTGATCAACAACATTCGCGAGCGCATCGAGGAAGAGATAGACGAAAAATCCCAGCTCGAGCGGGACACCACCCTCGCGACCCTCCCGACGCTCGAGCAGGATTTGAAGAACTTGGAGCTAGAGAGGCAGGGCATACAGGTGAAGCTGCAACAGCTCCAGCCGAAGCTCAACGAAGTTCAGATTCAGATGAGCAAGATGCGCGAGGTGGAGCTGAAGGTGACGCAACTTGAAAAATCTCTCCGTGAGCTAAGCGGAACGGTCAACGAACTCAAGCGCAGTCTCGAACAGACGAGAGAGAAACTTGGGGATGCAGCGAGCGTTGATTCTAGCGAGATTCAAAAGCAGATCGTGGAACTTCGGGATAGATATGTGAATGCGCGCAGCGTAGCAGACGAGCTCAGCATCATGTGTACGAAGCATTCGTCGCGGGTGGGCGAGATCAGGACAAAGATGGAGATGGTGCGCTCCCGCATAGCTGAAATCGAGAATGACATCGAGCGCAAGCTTGAGGCGCGCTCTGAGCTGGAGAAAGTGAAGCTTGAGGATGTTGCTAAGCTTGTAGAAAAATTGCAGCTTGACATCAAGGAGGTGAGCGATGAGTTTGCGGCCTGCCGCGCGAGGTTACAAGACATCGAGCAGAGCTCGGAGGAGTTGGCGGTGGCTGGCTCCGTCTGCCCAGTGTGTGAGAGCCCGCTGTCGAATGAAAAGAAGCGGCAGTTGCTCAAGCAACGCCAAGAACAGAGGACGACATACACCAAACGCGCCGTCGAACTTGAAAATAACTTGAAAAAATTAGATGCGGAACTCGAAGAAAAACTTCAGGCTCAGCGGCGTCTCGAGTTTCTCGCGAAAGAGGTAGAGAATCTCCCCTCGATTGAGGAAAAAGTTTCACAGTTGAAACAAAATATCCAAATAAGTGAAAGCGAACTCGTAAGTGCGCAGGCAGACCTGGAGAAAGTCAACTCGGATTTCGAGCGTGCCCGCAATGAAGTCAATCGCGTCAATGAGCGGCTCACGGCTACTAAGCAAACCCTACAAATGCGGCTAGAACTCGAGCGGTCACAAAAAGAGCTCACGCAGAAGCAGGCCGAAAGCCTGCGCGTGCAGCAAGAGCTTTGGAAGGTCAGGCGGGGCTACGATGAAGTGAAGGCAAAGGCGCTGGCGGACGAGTTCGTCGAGCTGAGCAGGACGCAGGAACGGTTGAAAACGGAGTTCGCGGCGAAGGAGCAGCTCATGGGCGTGAAGCAGCAGCTCGTCAAGAGCATCAGGGAGAAGAGGGAGGCGCTCGCGCGCAGCGGCGTGGAGATAGAATATCTGCAGCAGGCCACACAATCGCTTCAAGTTATTCAAAATGCGCTTGCGCAGACGCAGACGACTATGCGCAGAGATTTCGTGGAGGCGGTCAACGAGGCGATGAACGAGCTGTGGAGGGACATCTACCCATACGGTGACTTCACGGGCATAAGGCTCGCAGTTGAAGATGATTATGTTTTGCAGCTCAGGAACCGCACGGGCGGTTGGGTGGCGGTCGAGGGACTGACGAGCGGAGGCGAGAGGACATGTGCTTGTCTTGCGCTTCGGATAGCGTTCGCCATCGTCCTCGCACCTACGCTGAACTGGCTCGTGCTCGATGAGCCGACGCACAACCTCGACTCCGAAGGGATTCAAGAGCTTGCGGTCGCACTTCGCGAGAGGATACCGGAGATAGTGAAGCAGGTGCTGCTAATCACACACGAGGAAAGGCTCGAGGCGGCGGTGAGCGGCTACCTCTATCGCTTCATCCGCAACAAGGAGCTGGACGAGCCGACGAAAGTCGAGCAGGTCACTGCGCCGGAGGCCTTGAGGCGGAAATAATAGTTAAGAATGTTATTCTTAGTTATGGAAAAGTGATTTCGTGGTCGCGTTTAAGCAGCTCGCTGGCGTCATCTTTGCGGTGATTTTTATGTCGATAGTCGGGGCGATCTACGTCAGCTATAGCAGGGGCAGCGCCAAGTCTGATTTCGAGCGCAGAGCGCAGGGCTTGGCAGATCAAATAGATATTCTAGCAGGCAAGGATTTGGGCACGAAGGAGTTCTTTGATATAAATGTGCCTCCCGACTGCCAGCTACAGTTCGATAACAACTCCGTGGTCGTCGTCGATGACCAGAGAAAAACTCACGATGTTGAAATCAATGTTACCGGTTCAATGATCACAAATAGGAAGGTGACGCTGACGCTCGAGCGGGTAGAAAATGGGGTGATGATCAGTGGATGACGCCGAGCACATGCCGTTCTACATATTGTTTGGAGTGATCGTAGCGGCGATGTTGGCGGGCATCTTCATCGTGCAGTACAATCGACAGCTTGAAGCTAGAGTAGATGAACAGGCGCAGGCTCTAGCAAATGATCTAGCAAGAATTTCTTTCACCGCATTCTCGCGCGAACAGCCCAGCTTTTTACTTCCACGAAATCTCGGTGGCAGCGATTACGAGCTGAGCGTGGATGAAAACAGCTCAACATTCATAGTGCACATCAAAGCCGGGAAGCAGTCGGGCATGAGCTACTCCACGGCGAACGTCTCGTTGAGCATTGAGAATTCCAATTTTGTGCCTAGTGGCAGCGTCTACTTCCAGCGCAGAAGCGATAATGTTGTCGTGAGTTCCTCCCCGATAGCCGCGCAAGGGGAGAACATCCTACCGCCAGCCACGGCGACGCCCCCTGATTTCTATTTCGAAAATGAAAACACATTCTACAACTTCGCGAAAGAAAATGCGAAGGCAGCGACTGCGATAACAGCGGCGTATTTCTCTGCGCTCGAAAACAACCAGCAAGTCGATGTCACTGGATACGAATTTGATAACGGCAACGATAACATCATATTCGTGCAGATCAGCTCCGGTGGAGAGAACATTTTCGGAGTCATGGTGGGTGGATACGAGAACCAGGACAACGTTGGGAAGGTGGACAACTCGTGGATCGTCACAAGTCTAACAACGATAGGTAACCTAACGTCTCCAATCGCTTGCCCGAGCATCGAAAACGCAGACAATTATGGCTTACTTTACTCGCCCGCTGAGGCGCTGGCCTACCTGCGTTCGAGGACTTGGCAGATAGGTGATAACCTGATTGTCGTCCCTGCAAATGCTTCGGTACACGCTGCGGCCGCGACGACAAATGTTTCGACTTATATAACTTGGCGGGTTGAATGGCAGGCAGATGTTTATTATGTGTTGCACTATCAGGCGATGCCGTGGTGGGCGCAAGAAAACTCACCTGGCTTCGTGTTTCAGTCGGAGCCGGAACTCGAGCCGGTCGCCTGAAGTTCTGAATCACAAAAAAAGATAGGATAGAAAATTTTTAGATGATGGTCTAAAACAAGTTTTACGAAGCCTTTCGCATCAAAAACATCGCGTGATCTTTTTCATACGGCTCGAGCACCTTTGTATCCAATATCTCAAACTCTTGCTCTAGCTTCTCCATCTCATCGCGGAAAATCTCTCGCGGCTCCTTCGTCACGTCTATGCTTCTGGCCTTCAGCGCGAGCATCGCGTACCCTCCCTCGCGCAGGAAAGCCTTGGCGTTCGCGAACAGTATCTCGCTCTGCTCCGGCTGCGCAACGTCCTGGTAGATGGTGTCCACCTTGCCGACGAGCGAGCAGTAGCTACTCGGCTTAGTTGCGTCCGCCAGCATGGGCACCATGTTGGGCCTGCGGTTACAAACGAGGAGGAGGTCGCGCATTGGCCTCGACGATATCTCGACGCAGTAGACCACGCCTTCCGGACCGATCAGGTCGGAGACATGTGAAGCGGTGGTTCCGCTCGCCGCGCCAAGGTAGAGCACCTTCGAGCCGGATGCGATGGGGACGTCCTTTACTCCCCTGACGATCGCTGCAGCCAGCTTGCTCCTGTACGGGTCCCAGAGGCGGTACTCCACGCTCTCGACCTCAATGAGCTTTTCTCCGTAGACCTGTATGCCGGGCGCGGAGTTGACGGTCGCCAGCTTCTGCGTGCCGTCGTTGAGCTCGACCCAGTAGACGCCCGCGAACCGCTCGTGCTCGATTATTTTTGTCATCTCTCTTCCCTCGACTTCTCGTACTTCGTCTTGATGTCGGCTATCCTAGCTCTGAGGTTGGCCGCAAGCTTTTCCCCGATGAACTCGCCAGACATGGAGTCGACTCGGGCGGCTATCGAGAGCTTTCCTGCGAGGGCCCGAGCGACTTTGCCACGCTGCCACTTTGGAACGCCTCGAATATCTGGATATTGATAGATGACCCCGTGCTTCGGAGGCCTCGCCCGACTGCGAAGGGCCCTGAACAATGCCTTTTCAGCGCCAAGGATTTGGAGTGTGCTCGACGGCATGCGCGCGAGATTCATGAGCCCGCCTGCGAGGGAGATGAGCCGAGCGCCGATCGAGCTCCCGACGACCGCGCGGATGTTTGGCGCTACCTGCGCCATCAGCCCGTCGATGTATTCCAATGTTTTTTCGCGCGCTTCGAAAAGCGAGAAAATTTCTTTAGCAGCGCCCTGAATTGCATCGATGTCGAGCTTGTCGAACGAGGCGCCGAGAGAGCTTTGAGCAGCGGTGGCGATTTTTTCCACCAAATCATCGGGCAACTCCACCGCGGCCTTTATTGCGGCGGGCGTGAAATTCTCCCGCGACCCGAGCGCGAGGACGAACTTCATGTAGTGTTGGTGCTCTGGCACTAGGCGGTCCAGCTCAGGAAAATGGATCGAGTACCACTCGCGCACGCGCCCGCAGATGATGTTTGCGGTCTTGTCTATCTCGTCGAGCATGTTTATCGCTTGGATGATAAGCTTGTCGCGCTGCGCCGCCTCCCTGTGAAGGCTATCGCGGGTGAGCAGAAAGTTAACATCGTGGACAAATTTTTTAACGTTTTCAACGCCTGCCTCGGCAGCAAATTTTTCGAGATCGCTCCTCAATATTTCTCCAGCCTTGTTCGGCATGGCGACCTCGAACCGAGCGTGTTTGGACTCCTTGCTCAGCTGATTCGCCAGCTCCTCAGATTCGACGATGAACTCGTTTAACTTCTTCCGCATCAGCTTCGCGATGAGCGCGCGGTGCTCCTCGGTCGGCACCCCCATCTGGACGCTTGCGAGCCTTCCAGCCACCTTCGCGACGTCGCGTGGGAACTCCATGGAGTCGAGCATCTCGCCTGAATCATCGAAAGCGAAAACGCCGAGGACGCATTCGGCCAAGTGAACGGGCACATGACCACCAGAATTAATGTTGTCAGCTGTCTTAAAGATGGCTACAAAAAATTTAGAATGATAAGCCATTACAGCAGCCAGGGGTTGCCAACTCTGACTTTCTGCAGGCCCTCATCTTTGCAAATTTGCACGAATCGCTCGGCATCTTCGCGCTTGGTATACGGCATGTCCTGCATGTAGTAGAGGGGGTGGAAAGCGAGGAGGGAGTATGGGATCGTCGGGTCGATGTCTGCGATGAATGAAGCGATTGCGCAGATCTCTTGATCGTCTACGTAGCCGGGCATAAGAAGTGTGCTTGCTCGAGCGAAGGGCACCTCGGGGCGCTCGCGGTGGCGCTTGCCGAGCCACTTGAAGTTCTCGTACGCCGCGCGGTGCTCTATCCCTGAGAGGGCATACAAGATTTCCGACGACCAACATTTTAGATCTGCTTTGATTCCGCCGCCGCTCTTCATCGACAACTCACCAAACCGTTTCAAGCTCTCGGGGCTCATGCTCAAGTTAGTCTCGAGGCAGACGCGGAGGATGCGTTTCTCGTTCTCGGCGGCCTCGCACATGAGCTCTGCCGACTTCGTCACGAAGGGCATTTGACTCGCTGGGTCGCCACCGAAGTAGCAAGCGCACCCGACGCTCTCGTCCGCCTTTTCGGCCAGCTGCGCAGCTGTCATCGTTGGCTTCCCGCTCACCGTGAGCTCGCGGAAGCCGTAGTTCTGGCAGAAGAGGCAGCTGTACGTGCAGCTTCCAATGAAGATCGAGAGGTTGTTCCAGCCGATGTCGCCGCGGGAGGTTCGGCACCACTTTGGGTAGCCCGCGCCGCTCGAGCCAGCGCAGAAGTCGGCCGGCACGCAGTTCGTTGGCAGAGGGTCGTAGTACCAGCTCAGGAGGCCTCGCTCGGGAGTGCCAAAGCGTCGGACGAGTTTACCATCAACGTTCTCGACCACCCCGCAGAAGCCCTTACCGCCTTCTGGGATTCGACAGTCGTTTCCACATGCGCCGCAGCGCACGCCCTTCGGATCTTTTGGTGCTTTTGCTGGCAAGCCGTAGCTTTCTCTGATATTCGCATGCGCGGACTCGATGAATGGCCGCGCCTCCTCGAAACGGTAGCGCACGCAAGTGGCGCAGACTTTGAGCGTGGCTGAGATGTCTGCCGCTTTCCTACCGCAGACCTCGCATTTTGTTTTTGTGCACTCATAAGACCTGAAACGTGGCATACCAATCATTTTTAATTACGGCAAAGCTATAATTGAAGTGAGTGGTGTTATGGAGATAACTGTTGGTTCGGAGCGCCTGAAGCGCGGGTTCGCCAAGATGCAGAAGGGTGGCGTGATCATGGATGTCACCAACGCCGAGCAAGCGATAATAGCTGAAGAGGCCGGTGCGGTAGCAGTCATGGCGCTGCAGGCCGTACCAGCTGACATCAGGGCCGCTGGGGGCGTCGCTCGAATGGCCGACCCGGCGGTGGTCCAGCAGATAATGGATTCTGTTACCATTCCAGTCATGGCAAAGTGTAGGATAGGCCACTTCGCGGAGGCCCAAATTCTGGAGGCGCTGGGCGTGGACATGATCGATGAGTCCGAGGTGTTGACGCCGGCCGATGAGGAGTTCCACGTCGACAAGCGCAAGTTCAAGGTTCCCTTCATCTGCGGTTCTCGCGATTTGGGTGAGGCGCTGCGCAGGATAAACGAGGGGGCCGCGATGATCCGAACGAAGGGTGAGGCAGGTACGGGCAACATAGTCGAGGCCGTCCGCCACATTAGGCTCACCAAGCGCCAGATAGCCGAGCTTTCGAGGGAAAATCTGGAGGAGAAAGCGCAGGAGTACCGCGTGCCAGTGAAGCTCGTCGAAGAGGTGATGAAGCTGCAGCGGTTGCCGGTGGTCTGGTTCTGTGCGGGCGGGATCGCGACGCCCGCTGACTCGGCCCTCGTGATGCAGCTTGGCGTCGACGGCGTCTTCGTCGGCTCGGGCATCTTCAAATCCGCAGACCCAGCTAGGATGGCTCGGGCGATAGTCGAAGCGACACGCTGCTACGATGATCCGCAGGTAATGCTCGATGCGAGCAAGGGGCTCCCGCAGGCGATGCGCGGGATCGATATCAAGGCGCTCAAGGCTGAGGAAAGGATGCAGGTCAGAGGCGTCTGACCGGGCTTTGCACATTTATTCGGTTCTGCACATTAATTCAGTTGAAACGTTGAAAAATGTTTAATTAATGTGCAAAGCCGTCTGACCGAAAAGTTATTAATGATTGTAGAAAACATTATTATCGACACGGCTCGGTATTGTTAAGCTACGGTTTGCCTGGTAGCCGAAAGGGCTGCCGGGCATTTTTGTTTTTGTAGGGCGGTGCAGCGGCCACGTCCGTGAACATGGCCATTCATCCGGCCGGCGGGAGTTGCACCCACACCTTCCGAGTCCACGGCTCGGCGCTCTACTGTTAAGCTACGGCCGGTCACCACACCGCCAGCTAGGAGTTGATTGAAGGTTGTTTATAAAGAGAAAACAGCCCGATATTTGAACGTACGAGTGACGAGTTTCTACATCCACAGCAGCTGCACTAATAGGTATGCAACCAAAACTGAAATTACGCTAGCTGGAAC
>Ga0315282_10010804_pt1 | contig 14250 bp, 8 predicted proteins | sample YL17G07_20_MG_FD_203693 | JGI IMG/M metagenome (GOLD analysis project Ga0315282, IMG submission 203693) | Sediment microbial communities from Yellowstone Lake, YNP, Wyoming, USA - YL17G07_20 | ecosystem: Environmental > Aquatic > Freshwater > Lake > Sediment | place: USA: Wyoming | collected...
GTAGGCGAGGTGCGGTTATTTCAATCGTGCGGCGAACCACTTCATGTCCTATCCTCAGGGGCTATGAGAACCTGGGAATTGCGAGAACCCGGTTCCGTTGATGGCGACTTGCCGAGTCTCTAAGAACACTGTGATATTGCCACTTTCAAGGTACACTTTTACGGCCAGCCGTGATGATATGATGATGCTAGTCATAACAGTGTATCCTGCTGGGAGAAGAAGGTATAGCGAGTGAAGATCAATTACGATGGTAGAGGAGACACGTTAAGCATTCTAGTTGGAAAAGGTCGCATTATGCGAGCGGAAGAGCACGGGCCGATAATCGTGAACTTCGACCGAAAGGGCAAATTGGTAGAATTGGAGATCTTGAGCGCGAGTAGGGTGTTCGGCGACTTCCTCAGCGCCATAATGAGAGCAAAGCCAGGCTCCAAGATGATTGAAGTCACAGCTTGAATGCTAATTCTGAGCCGTTCGGCAAACCCAATTTTAACCCGTAGGGTAACATCTTGAGTGAAGGGACCTCGACCCAAATGGGTTCAGATCCCTCTGGATCCGCCACCTTCCGCGATTGCCACAAGTCTTCTGTGCGCCGAGTTTGTTTGGAATATTCACAAAGGCAGTCAGGCTAGTGGAAGTTCACGGATTTCCGCGGGTTCAGTAGGGACAGGTTCACCTTGGCTCGGCGCCGGAACTGATCTTGGGTTTTCTCTGCTTCTCGTGTGATTGGTCTACGCAATTGCAGAAGGGCTAGTGTCTACGGCTACTACGGCCGGCCGCCGGATCACGTTGCCAGTGCACGCCTATTTTACTTCCCGGTTCGAGTAAACCTCACGGAAACCTGCTGAAGGGCTCTTGTACAGGACAACTGCGATTTGCTGCGCGACTGTGGAGGCATTCAAGCGCACCTTGACAACATCGAGTAGTTTACTTCGATATGCGACAGTGACTCGGAACCTTGAGCGATCCCTCGACTTGAACTAGCGGCAAATGATATAGACTCTAGGCTCCAGCCGTGGAACCCTGACTTCATTCATCACGACCTTGTAAGCATCATACCTTTCACTGCCACCGTAAACCACAACCACATCCCTTCCCGCAGTGTATCGACCCCGCGCATATGAGCCGAAAAGAATCATTCGAGATATCGGAAGCTTCCCCTCCGATCGGATACGCCCCTCTCTCTGCCTCTCAACAACCTCACTCCTGCTTAGGGAAGGGTAAGCTACCGAAACCCGCGCCATCGTGCCGACCATCAAGGATGAATTTGTACCGTTGATCCTTCGTGTCAAGTTCTATTACCTCGGATTTTCGAAAGGCGAAATTGTTGGGCGTGGCAAGATGGCTGACGTTTACCATGAGGCCTGTTGAGAGGTTGTCGAGGCAGTGGACAACTGCAACTTCCTAGGAAGCCACTCCGCCGGTGGCCAAGGTTATCGTTAATGGTAGCGAATCTCAGTCAACCTGCTTCTTCAGCGCGTCTGGACCCGAGCGTATCATTGGAACCAGTAAGGCCTTAACCGTCCTACTCGCCAAGGACGCTTGACGGAGGGAAAATGCTAGGTTTTCCCAAGCTCTTGTTTTATCCACATGAGGACGCTTCTTAGGTTCTGTTCGGGTGGGTTCTCCAGCTTCGTCAGATTATCTGGAACCACTGTTCGATCGTCAAGGTGAATGTGCCTGGGAAACGAAGGTAGATCCGGATGATGTTCGGCCGTGTTGATCCTAACTGAACGATCCTTCGTTTGCCAGTGGAAGGAATATTTCGTTCTCGTGGGATAGCGTACGTCCAAGAATGAACCATCAACCAGAACTAGGCGTAGCCTGTCAGGTAGCAGGATGGGGTTCTCTCTGAGAAGGCTCGAAAACTCATCTGCAGCTAAGCTGGCTAGGGACGGGAGGAAAACCCTCTCTGACCCTATCCTTCTATCAGTCGGGAATACTTCTCCCTCAGGAGCTGCCTGAGTTCCTTAAGATTCATTTCCAATTGAAGCGCTGAGAGATAGTCCTCGTATGCAGGATGCTCCTTAAGCTCACCCTTCTTCATCTTTACCTCGATATCCTTAGCTTTCTGGACGCCGTAAGCTGACAGCACCTTTCGCAACTCTTTCCTGTTGGATACAAACTCCCTTGTCAGCAACTCAACTTCATGCTCTAGCCTTGTTAGCGGATCTTGGCTTATCTCCTCAACAATTCCCATCCGCCCTCAACGACTCCGGAACATGCAGAGGAACTCGAAGCCTTTAAGCAATGCCCCCACCACTTCCCTCAGGTCAACGGAACTTGCCTGACCTTGTTTGCTGCGGCCTCGGTTTCCGGAGCATGCGAGGTCTCGGGTGCCGTATCCGCATCGCCCTCCGAGGTCGAATCCAACAGACTCCTAATGCCCGTCATGCTCATAGTCAATTACGAGGCATCTTGAAGACCTACGCTTCCTGATTCGTACATCTCCGTTCCGCTGTTCCAGTCGCGAAGCGTACGATTATCAGTCCATCAGTCTCTTATCGATGTCCTGCAGCTCTTCAACGATCTCCATCTTTCCACCATGACCCACGCGGGCTGAACAAATGCCATGAGCACGTCAGTTCCGATTGATTATGGGGTGGCTCGCGTGGATACGGAGGGTAAGATAACCTACTTTGAGGAAAAACCAGTTCTCAAGGAGTACCCGGTCAGCATGGGCATAGACATCCTTGAGAGAGATGTCATCTCCTACTGCAAACCTCACACAGACCTCGCGCATGACGTAGTACCTAACCTACTCAAGGATGGGAAACCGGTGTACGCCTACCTCACGGATAAGAGGCATTATGATATTGGGACATTCAAGAGCCTAGAGGAAGTTCGGCAACTGGTCGACGCCAATCAAGGGAAGTTGTTCTAACCAAACATGCTACCTGCTAGTTCGTGTGTTGCCGACCCCCCAGGTGGGTGTGGTTTCTTAACCTAAAGTAATACTTCGCACTACGGAATCGTACTACACTTTCCCGATCGGCGGAGCAGCATGATTCAATTCTGAACGCTCAATGGTGCTGTTTGCGGAAATGCTGGTTCTGAAGGATTAGACAGCTCGACGAAAGGATTATTGTTCTTTCCGCAGAAGGGCTAGTATTTCATGTGACTTGGATTGTTCCTGAAACGGGTCGAATTGTTCCAGTGTCGGTGCCCCCGGGCTTGGAAAGCAGTCCCACCGTGACATTGTACGTGCCAGGCTGGTTCGGTGCCGTCCAATCATAGTATGTGGTTAACTGCGAGGATGCAGCGACCTGAACTTGAATCACGTCAAACGATACATAGTTGCCTGGACCCGTGATTTGAACGGTAACGTTCGCATTCAAAGGCGAACTGGTTGGGTTGAATATGGTAATGGATAGGGTGATTGATTGACCTCGAGACGCTGATGACGGAACCGAGAGCAGCAATGTTGGAGTTGGCGTTACAGTCCCAGTAACCGTCAAGGAGGCTGGAGAGCTTGTGGAACCTGCAAATTGATCGTTGCCACTCCAACTCGCTCGTAGCAAGAAGCTTCCAGAATACGGCGGCGTCCAACCTGCCGAATAACTCCCAGCACCATCAGCAATTACTGTAATGAAAGAAACCCACGTCGAACCTGAATCCCCACTGAAACTCACTGTCACTTGCACGGCGCCTGGATTCGGCGTGATCTGCCCGGACAGAGTAACCGAATTGCCAAGAGTCAACGAGCTTGAGGACATAGTAAATGAAATCGCGCTAGTAGCGCGGAAGAGCGCTGTCAACGTGTGGGGCGAGTTCATGGACACGGAATATGATGCAGCACTTCCTACATTCGTTCCGTCCAAGTTCCAGTAGTAGAATGAGTATCCGGGGTTGAAGGTTTCCGTGACGACCACGCTAATGCCCGCGTCTTCCCAGTAAGGTGAGCCGCTTGGTGACGGGGTTGTTGTTCCTCCCGCTGATGGGCTCACTGCGATGGTGAGAGCGTATTGAGTCTTGTATGTGATCGTGTAGCTCGTCGGGCCTGAGACCGTAATTGTGTGGCTCGCCGGCTGTGAGTCTGACCAACTGAGCCAGACGTATTGCTTAGTCGTCCCGGCGGGTACTGTGGTGGTAGCAGCAACCGTATGCGTTGTCAGAGTAAGCGAAATGGTGAGTGGGAATTGCGCGATCTGATAGCTAGAGGAGTCTACTGTCAAGATAGTTCCTGTAGCGTCGGCTGAAACCCCGCTCAGTTGGAACGTGACGGGTACAGAGGGTGGAGGATTGATGTCTACCATGAATGAACTTGAGGTGGCGCTTTTGATCACGATTTTGATTGAGTTTGCGCTACTGATGAATGTTTGACCGACTTGCCAAGCTGCGCCACTCGTATCACTGCATCCCGCGCCACATACGGTTCCACTTGGCGGCAAAACCACCTGAGCATTCCAATCCGAGAGAGTTTCATCAACGTAGTGTATGATCACTCCGACAGTGGGGGGTAACCCCTGATCGTACCCAACTTTCTCCCGGACCTCGATCGTATAGTATTTGCTCGCTCCGGAGGTCATGACCTTTACAACCTGAACTCCTCCGGGAGGTGGATTCGTCTCGAGCTGGTTTACGACAACGTTTAACGCATAGCTACCTGACGCAACGGTCTGTATTTCAGTGCTCGTAACCCATCCGAGAACGATTTTCTGATAGCCTATTGTGTGAACTGGGCCTGTGGTAGCATAGGTTCCTCCACTCATCACGTCCCAAAGCGAGTTGTAATTGTAGCCAGAATGGTACAATCCCAGACCATGCCCATATTCATGGGCAATGATTCCGAATCCATGTCCCGCTGTCGCACCCCAACCATCATCTGGAATGAAAGCCTCCGAATATGAGAATACGCCGCCGGGCGTTTGTTGCGAAATGGGTCCAACGAAGGCGAAAGCACAACTGCAGCCTAGGTCCCTGTTCACTACGATTACGACACGAGTGTAAGACCCCCAGCTTACGCTTGAAACCGAATTGATGGCGTCATTTCTCAGATTTTCGTAACATGGATACCCGGCCGCTCCACCGGAGCACGAGTTGTAGTAGCTGTATGGGTGAGGGAGCACATTCCAACCTACTACATTGCCAGTTAAGCCGGTTATGATTCCAAACGAGTTCTCCTGATAGTAGAGATTGAGTGACGGACTCGATCCTGAGAATATGTCCGTTACGAAATAGGAGTTTGTGTGCGGTTCGGTCGTAGTGTCGCTATACTTTGCCAGAATTACGAGGGTCGGTTGGTTTCCACTAACGGTCGCGGCGGTCACTACCGCTTTCGATAGCGCGAACCCGATGTCTGTAACCTGCATTCTCTTTTCGTTGCCAACCGATGTCAAAACGCCAACGACTTTGACATTCGTATTCAGGTAGGATTGTGATGGCGGCGACGCGAACTGAAGATCAATAATGCTCGCATTTGCCAGAACTAGAAGGTACCGTAACGTCGAAGTCCCATTTGAGACATCTGCAGACAAGGCCAGCAACTTGCCAATCAGAGTCACAGTCGTTCCATTTCCAGTTGAAGGATGTGACGACCTAAGAATTCCTGATGCGTCAGTAGCCATGTTGTCTTCAACTGCTGCCGCTGATCGGTGATCAGGCGCGTGAACGCGCGTTGCGGCTATCTGCCGTGACGGATTCGATATGGCCGAGGATGCTGTGGAGCTTCCGCTAATTGTCGAGGCCCCGAACATGAGGAAAATCAAGAAGAGCAAAAGTACTTTCATCGCATCACTCACGCGCCTACCGTCGCAAGGATGGCGTTCGGGAATGAACCAATAGCACCACAATCAAGGTCTCACGAATCAAATGCCCTGAGCTGTATCTCGTTTTATCCTATCAGTACAATAATGTGCCATCAGCAGACTGACCGCGAGATCAAATTGCTCATTACCAGTATACCCGAACTGACGCTTCAACACGATCATCAGAGCTCAATTGAAAAGACGGCATGTGAGAGTTTCATGCAGTCTCTCTCAATTGCCTAGTTTAGTCCTACGTAGTTGGGGAGTCTACTTACATTGTTACGTTGTAGCTGCCTGACAGGGAGACTGGCACTGTCCAAGCTTGCGTGGGCGTCTCGCATGAGAATGGCGTAAGCCTCCAACTTGGGTCGCATTGCAGGTTTCCACTCCTATGTGACCTGAATTGTTCCTGTAACGGGTTGAATTGTTCCCGTGTCGATACCTCCTGGCCTAGCTTGAAGTAGTCCCACGGTGACCGAGTAGGCTCCGGACTGGTTCGGCACTGTCCAGTCAAAATACGTGGTTAATTGTGATGACGCGCCAACTTGAATTTGGATAACGTCAAATGACACGTAGTTGCTTGGGCCGGTGATCTGAACCGTAACGTTCGCGTTCAAAGGCGAACTAGTTGGATTGAAGACAGTGATGGAAAGAGTGACTAATTGACTTCGAGACACTGTTGACGGTGCGAAAAGCAACAGTGTTGGAGTTGGCGTTACTGATCCAATTACAGTCAAGGAAACGGGAGAGCTTGTGGATCCCGCAAACTGACCGTTACCGCTCCAACTCGCCTTCAGCAAAAAGCTTCCCGGATAAGGCGGCGCCCAGCCCGTCGAATAACCTCCACTACCATCAGTCATGACGGTCATGAAAGTAACCCATGTTGAACCTGAATCTATACTGAGGCTTAGCGTTACTTGCACTGAGCTGGGATTCGGCGTAATCGATCCACTCAACCCCACAGAAGAAGCAATCGAAATAGAGGATGTAGATACTGAGGTCGAGATTGATGTAGACATAAGGAAGTTTGCGGTTTCCGTTATAGGGCCGTTCATGGTTATTGATGGACTGCCCAGACCTGAGAATGAACCCGAACCGCTCCCGATCCATCCCACGAAAGAGTAGTCAGGATTCGGAGTCGCTTGAATTGTTACAGTCGCGCCTGCATTCTGCCACCCTGAAGTTGGCGTAACAACTCCCGCGGTCGGAGGATTTGCTATGGTGGTCAGCATGTACTGGGTTTGCCATACGATCGATTCGGTGATTGGAGCATTCATCGTTACTGTGAAGGGATTCGCGGAACCTGTGAATGAGCCGGATCCTGATCCTGCTGCTCCATTGTATACGTATCTTGTGTTTGACGAATTGCTTGAAGTGTCGCCACCAATTGTGACTTGAACACTGGCTGCTGAGTTGTACCAGTTTCCTGAAGAAGGACCGCTTGTTCCATGTCCGTTTAGGTTTACCGTCAAGGTGTACTGAGTCATCCAAGCAACTGATTCTGTGATCGGGGCGTTCATAGTGACGGTGAAGGGGTTAGAGGAACCGCTGTATGACCCTCCTCCGCTGCCCGTTATCGTGCTAATCAAGTAACGTGTGTTAGACGAGTTTGTTCCATCACTACTGATCGTTACGATAATGCTTCTCCCTGAATCGTACCAAGCTCCTGATAGGGGAGTAGTTGTTCCATGTCCGTCAAGAGTAATCGTCAACTGGTATTGCGTCTTCCAGTTCCATGTGATGCCTGAGGGCGCATTCATGTTGAAGTTTGTCGAGCACGTGGATCCACTTGAAGGAACACTTCCACTACCCGTCCAACCGGTGCAGACATATCGAGTGCCTGTCCCTCCACTTACAGGTGAACTGACAGAGGCGACCATTGGTGTACCTGCATCAAACCAGTTACTGTTCGGGTTAGGCGAACCATAAGCGGAGTTCACGGTGAGATAGTACTGCGTCTTCCAATTCCAAGTAATGCTGGACGGCGCGTTAATCGTAAAGCTTGTAGAGCATGATGATCCGGTCGCAGGCACGCTTCCGCTGCCCGTCCAACCCGTACACGCGTATTGAGTTCCAGTTCCTCCGCTGACGGGTGAGCTTACTGACGCTGATATGGAACCGGTGTCGAACCAATTACTCGATGGGGTGGGGGAACCATAGGGAGATGTTACGGTGAGATAGTATTGCGTTTTGAAGTTGGCCGTATAGGTTGTTGGGGATGACGGGGCACTTATTGAATGCGATTGATCGCCACCGTCACTCCACGATGTCCAAACATAACGGCATCCCGAACCGCAACCCACAGGTGAGTTCGCGGCTAGCGTATGTGATGAACCCACAACCCATGTGAATGTGTGCGGACTTGCAATGGTGGTACCGTCAACGGTGACAAAGCTGGAGCCCGTCGGGCTAGAGGTAACGGTGATCTGAACCCCTAGTGCGTAGGTGAAAGTCCAGGCACCTGACTCAATGTCGGAGTATCCTGACTTGATTGCGTACGCCAACCAGTGGTATGTATGTCCGACCTGACTGAGACTGTAACTGCAAGAGAAATAGCCGCTCGCATCAGAGGTACCTTGACAAGCCATTGGGCCGTCCACGTAGATCGCAACCGCAGCCCCTCCCACAGCACCGCCGTCACTCGTTATTTGAACTTCAAGTGTCACAGGGCTGGAGGTCACAGTTCCCCCGTTAGGTGGACTAGGAGGACTGATATAGCTATGGTATAGCGGAAGGTTAACTGTAAGCGTGAATTGGGTGGTGCGACTCTTACCTCCACCTGTTCCAGTCACGGTAATCGTATACGAGCCTGTAGGCGTCGAGGATGAAGAGCTAACCGTCAAAGTGCTCGTAAAGGTCGGATTTTGAGATTGAGGATTGAAGCTACATGACGCTCCACTCGGAAGCCCACTCGAACAGGATAAGCTAACGGACTGCGTGGAACCGCTCGTCAGAGTGACTGTGATCGTGTTCTGACCGGAGCCACCTCGCGGAATCGCAATCGTACCAGAATTCGACATTGAAAAATCAAAACTAGTAAAGAACGCGGCGACCTTGTGGTTGCTTGATCCTACATTTATGGTCAGAGATTGGCTGTTATACTGGGTAAAACCATAGTCGTCCCACCAATTTGAAAAGCTCCATCCATTCGGATTTGATGACACGCTGAAAGTGATCTGTGTGTTGGCAGGGACATTGAAAGTGTAAGTTGTAGTGCTCGCAGAACTTTGGTAGTTGTTGAATATTGATCCGTGAATGTCCGTTTGCGTAGCTGGATCCTGTCCTTTTTGACTGAGGTCAATCGAATAAACGGTTACCGATACAGTAGGCGGTGAATTGACAGTTAAGGTGAAGGAGTTAACGTATTCTCCTTGCTGGTCCGTCGATCCAGATGTCGGATCCCAATCAGATGCAAAGTATAGGTTGACGCCGTTAACCATTGCGACAGTCTTGAAATAGACTGTGAAGACTCCTACTTGAGACGGATAGACTCGTACCGTAATATAATGTGTCTGGCCCGTGCTGAAAGAGGCTGAACCCTCAGCAAATGGGTAGCTAGCTGTAAGGGTGCATGATGAATAACATCCGTTAACACTTGAACCAGCTGAGTATACGTTAGCTGTCATGTCTGTACTTGTGATTTGAACAGACGAGATAGGCGATGGAAAGGAAAGCTGGGCAGTTTGAACATCAGATCCTGCAAGGTTCCGTACTGTAAGGGTAATGTCAAAGTAACCGCCTAAGGTTATAGCACCAGGTACCGAATGACTGTACCAATGAGGATCCGCGGTGTTGAGTATTACTTGACTTGGAGATCGAATAATAATGTCATTTTGATCGAGACCACAAACTCCCGATACTGCATCAGTTGCTCCCCAAGAGGGTGTCAAGACCGTCAAACCTGCATCCAAATCAATGGTCTCAAAACTCACTCCTCCAGAGAACTGATCGCAGGTGTTGATTGAGTAACCCTCGAGTGTAATCACAGAATCCCAGTATGTATCCGAATCTTGAACATGAAGTACATTGGGTCCGGAGTTTGTTGTTACGTCAAAGGATCCAATAGTCCACGTTGTGCCGGATAGACTCATGAATCCATAGATCAGGTCGCCAGGGTAAACTTGAATATAATTGCTAACATAGAATGTGCAACCCTGACAACCGGCCCACCAGTTCGCGAGTATCCAATAATTACCCCCTCCGGCAGAGCTTGGTCCCCATTGCAAGACTGGCTGGATTATATGTGAATTAGATTGCAGCCCAGGAAACCAAAACACAGTACTACCGGTCGTTGGCGGGCTGGATGGGACCCGCCATTCCGCATACATGAAAGTTAGAGGAGCAGAGAAATAATTGTAATAGCTGTCAATAATCCAAGAATTTATCGTCGGCGTCCTTGATTGCGGGTTTATACCAAGCGGTTTGTTTTTGTCTTGGAGAGGAGCCGACACGACTGTCTTGTTGTCCCGAACAATCACGACTTGAGACGCATTCACTACGAACCCAACAGGAGTAACAACCTGCCCAGGTCTCAGGTTGATCAAGTGTATTCCAGCAGTCAGGTTCAGAAGGCTATTGTTCACAACAGTAATGTTCGTGGTAGATTCTTGGAAGGGCAGTGAACTCGTTCCATTGACTGAGATCGTTGAACGCAGTTGTCCCGTTCCGTATTGCGAATTATTCGAAAGATGACTCGCCGCTATAGCTGCGCTAGTGGATAGAGTAAATGTGCTGTAGGATAGTAAGAGTAACAATACGAGATTCCTGTATCCGGCCACGAGTTCTATTCACCTTTTTACTCTTTCTTGGTTCACGGCAAACTCGACAGACAAATGGACTACATATCTGGCAGCTCATTGACTGGTGTGAATCTTAGCAGTCTCGGAAGCAGTCACTGAATTCGGCCTAGGCATGAACACTCGCGTAAGACTTCTGCAGAAGGGGTGGACGAGAAATGAAGAGAATAGAATCAGAAGAACGACTTGTATGACCATAGCTTTGGCAGTAAGTCGCAACTTAGTTCTAAGATGATTCCTCAATCAACGTTAAAATGGCATTTGAACAGCTTGACTTTCATAGCATTCATGATGCGAAGGTAAATTGACAGGGATTAGCCGAATTAGCCGAAAATTCACATGTGTCTGCCAAGCGGTTTTTCGCATTTTCCACCAGCCATAATGTAAGTAATGCAGAAACTTAACTACGCCAACAGCCATTTTTCTACTATGAAGCCTTACTTCAGTCTCCTCTTAGTTGCCATGAGTTTGTTTTCGATCATGAGCATCTCTAACTGGTACGCTGTATCTCCGATGCAGACGCATACTAGCAGCAACACGTACACTCCCACTCAGCCTGGTGCGTGTACCACGACAGTGACAGTTGGTGGAACACTCGTCATGGCTTCGTCCGGGGTAACCGTAACTACAACTTTTCCTGGTCGACCAGTATCTGCCTATACGAACGCGACTGGTGTCTGTTTCACTGGATTCATACCTCCAAGTGCTCAAGGCACGCCTAGCGGCCGACCGTCAGATGCGCTCTATCTTGATCCACGGACAGCCCTCTTCCTTATTTTCGTAGTATTGATAATTGGCTATTTGATTATGAAGAAACGCAAGTAGTATCCTCATGTCTCTTTCTGTGATACACGGACCCAACCGGAGAGTTCCATCCGATTTACATACGAAACCAAAAACAAGATTCTCCTTCGCACGCAGTTGAGGGCAGTCTCATTTGAATTGGTTATACAGGTTATCCTTCTTATGGGCCATGTGGCTCTTGAGATTCCACTTCACCGGCATGAAGTCCCCTGCACCCATAAGCGAGCTCCAACTTGATATTCAGATCAGAGAGCAATTCAGTCCGCTTAGATGTCAGAATGCCTATCTCGTCTAGCAACCATGCAAACTCGTTTGGCTTCGCTATTTCGCTGCAATTAATCCAGTCGTGTTGGTTGCAGTCGTCGAAGCAAATTGCGTGTGTGATGTGATAGTCGTAGTGTCTTGTGATAGGGCAGACGGTCCGTTCGGACTGGAATTACTATGCTGAATTGTCAAGACCATGGCGGACAATAAGCAAGAACGCAACCAAGCATCTTGCATAGGTCACAAGTCTCCCTTCATTGTCTAGTCTTATGTGGGTGGGGATGGGGAGTTTACTTCGATTGTTACGGTGTAGCTACCGGTTAATGCGACTAGTGCGTTCCAGGTTTGTGTGGATGTTGGTGGCGAGCTGAGGGTGAAGGTGACTCTGTGAATGTATGTGGGCGTTGAGGAGCCGCTAACGTACACAACCCTATCATAAATCACAGCCCCAGACTCCGACAGCGTAGGTGAGCCTCCTGGTCCGGCTAGGTAGATCGCTGCGGTCCCTGACCCGCTCCATGTAACCGTAACTGTGACCTTTGATGCACCAGCATACACGTACACCGGATACGATCCGGGAGGATTAACTGTCAACTGAACCTGAACCGTATGGCTGAGCGCAGGCGAAGTGCTCGCTGCCGTAACTGTGATGGTCGTCGTGCCTTCTGGCGTTGTAGGCAGAGTCGGAACGGAAAGCGTCACCGTACTTGAACCCGTGACGGAAGGCGGAGAGAACGTACAGGTAACACCAGTCGGGCAACCAGACGTAACCCCGAGATCAACGGTAGCGCTAAGCGATGAACCATACTGTATGCTAAGCGAATAATCCGCGGTAGCTCCAGCTCCAACACTCTGCGAAGTTGTCGTAGCTGTGATAGTGAAATCGTTAGGGAGCGGACCAGTCGAATAGGTTGCATAAATAGCATTGGCGGACTGGGCCGATCCCGCTAAGGTAACAGTACTAGGCATTGAACAGCAGGCCACCGGTCCAGCCCAACCCCTTAAGCCGGTCGCGCCATAATACACTGAACCGGCACTCATGACAAAAGCCAACCAGTAGCCGGTGGATGTGGTGATCGCAACGGTAGTCGAAAGACTCGAGAAAGTGTTCAACCCGTTAACAAGAGGCTGAGGAGTCCCTTGCGCCAACAAGCTTCCAGGAGAAGTTGATCCTGTACCATCCGCGTAGATTCCCACGTTTCCATTGCCTGAAGGGTTGAGCGCAAAAAAGCTAATCGAAGACAACTGGCCGCCGGTTGAGGCTACAAACCTGGATAGCCAGATTAGAGAAGTCTGGTAGGGCTGTTGAGTGTACGTGGCCATCCCGGAGGTTGATGTGATTCCAAACGTGTCCGCATATGCTCTGGGCAGTCCGCCAAAAGCAGCAAAGACCAAGGTCACCGCAAAGAGTACAACAAGTGATAGAAACCGTCTCCGCGAGTGCAAAGCGATCAGTACGCGCTCACAGAGCTGAGTACTTATGTTTCATTCATACATCGCGATCAATTTCTAGGTCGAGCTTGACTTTTCTTTACATCCGTCTTACAGATAGACCTTCTGCCACCACTAAGATAGTATTACTCTCTGTGTCTTCTTGTCCCGCTCTAATGGAAGTTGTGCGCTAGAGTTTGACATAGATAGTCAAATTCCTATGTTGGTTCCGAGCATACTGCTGATACTGAGAACTTGCAGTGTTTGCGCAATCTTATCAGAATTCTGGCATAAACATGCAGTGTTCGAATACGATATTGGCGTCGATACTATTCGGTCCACGTGTAGGGTTGCCTCAGCGTGTGCCAATTGGAAACCCAACTTCTCATACATTCTAGCCGCTGTCGTGTTAACCGCATAAGTACCAACGTACACCGAATACACGCCTCTTTGAGCTAACCAGTCTAGTGCTGCTCGAACAAGCGAGGAGCCGATTCCTTTGTTCCTAAAGTCGGAATTCACACTCACGAGTTCGATTATCATCACGCAGCTTGCCCAGCAGCAAGTCTCTATTCCCTCCATCAGGTCCGCTATGGAAAAGGATGTGAAATCTTGGACTACCGTCATCATAGGCATTTCTGATCTTGATCAAGACTGCATTTGCGCGGTCTATATGTCCATACATCGGCCTATTGCACTCTGGCGACAACGATGTAGATCGTCTCGTCCGTACGCGCGAATATGGTTCAAGGAGCGATGTATCAGAGTTCCAAAACAAGACATAAACCTCCCCCCTGTATTCGAACGTAGCAGCTACAAACGCAATCGGCGTATCAATTGGAGGCGGATTAACTGCTTTCATCCATGGCGGATTCGGAGGAATATAGGTGGCACAATGTCATCTACTCCGTTCGTCTTTGAATATCCTAACGACATATTTGTGATCACAGATCCTAAAGAACGCCGGATAGTTGTCGTTACTTGCAATACGAAGATTGTTGAATAGCTCCTTCAGTGGCTTGTCGATATCCAATTCGCTATCGTCCCGTGTTCTTCTCCGATAGAAGCTTGGCTCTCCGCTCTGCGGTATTGGTTTAGGGTTTTCCGATAGAAAACGCAAGCATAGCTCAATGCACTTGTGCGCCTGTAGGGACCGAAGTTCATCGTGTAGTTCGTGCCCTTCTAGAACAATCGCATCTTTCAGATAGATT
>Ga0315282_10010805_pt1 | contig 14250 bp, 17 predicted proteins | sample YL17G07_20_MG_FD_203693 | JGI IMG/M metagenome (GOLD analysis project Ga0315282, IMG submission 203693) | Sediment microbial communities from Yellowstone Lake, YNP, Wyoming, USA - YL17G07_20 | ecosystem: Environmental > Aquatic > Freshwater > Lake > Sediment | place: USA: Wyoming | collected...
TGAAGTCGGTGATGGGAAAGGCATGGGAGCAGATGAGTGGGACAGAAAAAAGGGAAATTAATGAGATCGTCTCTCAAAATAATAAAACGGCCTCGCGAGCCTCATGGTACCATATTATCCGTACCCTTAAGACCTCGAAGGATTTTACAGAAGAGGCAAAGACCGTCACTATCCCGATTCTTTACCTTTATGGTGAAAACTCCGATTATCACGATATGGCAAAAGGGAATGCCGATTTTTTAAAGATTCACCTTCCCCATGTAGAGGTCGTGTCATTTGAAGATGGGATCCATGATCTGCAGCTGCAAAAACCGGAGGAAGTGGCAAGGCTCATTTTGGAATTCCTGGCCAAACCTCGGATCAATGAGCAAAATGCATTCAATCCAAATGCTCAAATGTTCAAGTAAGGGAATCGTTTGTTTATTGGCGGAAAGGAGGTGAAAGTATGAAAATTGCATCAGTGGCTGATGTGAAAGCACGTATTAGCGCGTTTTTGAAGGCAAGTAAAAGCGGCCCTGTAGTAGTCACACGAAACGGGAAACCTGCAGCGGTATTGCTTTCCGTGGATGATGAAGACGAGATAGAGCGGTTGACATTAGCTTACTCGCCCAAGTTTCAGAAGATGCTAAGTTTGGCGAGACAACAGATTCGAGAGGGGCGTGGTATCCGGCATGAGGATTTCTGGAGAGAAGTTGAAGATAGGAAAGGCTAGTCGCCAATCATAAGTCAATCTGGTCAGGAGACCACGATCTCGTCCACATATTTTACCCAATCATACCCGTAGGCATCTTCATAGACCAATCTCAGAGGAAAACCGTGCTTTTGAGGAAGTATTTCGCCGTTTACACGGTAGGCTAAAAAGATCTTTTTTTGATCGATTGTTTTTAAAGGAATTCTGACCCCCTTTCCATTGGCTCCGGTAATGTCGATATATTGAGCCTCTTTCTTAACCTGCGCTTCCTGAATTAAACTCTTCAAATTCACACCTATCCAACGACCATTATTGGAAAAGAAACCAGGACAGATGAGGAGGACCACCTCCGTCAATGAGGGATACTTGAGAATTTGATCGTAGCTCAACGAGAGAGGGCGTCCGACTTTTCCGGTTACCTTAAGTCGGTATGACTTTAATTCAACCGCCACATCCGTAGGGCCCATAGTCCCGAATTTTTCGATGGGATCGACTTCGAGATTTCGATTGTCAATCTCTTCGGGGTTCATGTTTAACAGTTGGTTCTTTGGGAATCCCTTTGGGAGGAGTTGCTTTGCTTTAGCCCAGACATTCGAGACGAAGCTCCAACCCAACAAAAAGGCTCCAAGTCCTATTTTTAAAAATATTCTCCTTGTCCACATAATTTTATAATAAGACAATTTTTGGGATAAAGGAAGAAATTTTGAATGTAGAATTTTATAGACAACAAAAGAAAAAGGTGGTAAATAGGTAAACCTAGAAGAGCCTATTGAAAGGGAAAAAAAGGGGCGGTTCCATTTTTTGCTATGGAGCCTGGAAATAAATAGAACCGTCCCCCTTTATGCTTTATTCGCCTCCATGCAGCGAATCGGCCATAAAGCGGCCTCTCGCTGATGCCTATGTTGGGGCGATACCCACGAGATAGTCACATGCCGAAAGAAGATGATTTCGTTGCTCGAGTTGCGGTCGGCCACATCGAGGGGCCTTACTCCGCGATCTTCCGAATTTGGAGTCCACCTGGAAAGAGTGATGTCTATGCCAGCGTGCGAGAGATCGCGGGGGAAATCAAGATAAGTTTACACGAGACTGGGGAGTGCAACGCTGGACTTACACCTCAGTTCGCAATGCAGGAGGTAAGTGCTGTTGCTGCGATGGGTGGCTCACGTCATCAGAGTCAGTGGACCCGCCAGACGCATGTGGGCTCCCGCGTTGTTACGCCCCTGCAGTTCGCTATTCCAGCAAGCGAATTGAGGATGTGGCGAGTGCAGCCTATTGAAACTGAGAAAGTGACGTGGCTGGAACCGCCTGCGCAGGGGCGGTCTGTCATCATTTCGTGCGCCTTCACAGGACAGTCCCTCGCAGACGACAAGTGGCCGGGCCGTCGCAATGGCACCCATCTTCTCGGCACCAAGCTCCTTCCGAATGGTGAAAAGTTTTGGCTCATTTGGCAGGATTGCCCCACTGGTCCGGTTGAGCAGATGATGTTGTCCCAGGCGCAGGCTCGCATGAGGCAGCAGGGAATGGTCCGCTTCTCAAGCATTACTGACGACACACCACCGGCACCGCGCCGTTTGATCTTTAAGGAGTACCCTGCGGAACAGCTGTTGGTTGTACTTGATGCTGCAGCTCAATGAGCGCGCATCCGCCCCAACAACGGCGTGCACCGGATCGCCGAAAAATCCGGCTCCTGGTGAGCCTCTACGTTGAGTGAATGAATTCAGATGAAACTTAATTCTAAAGAAGTAAAACGTTTGGTTGACGTTAAAAGCTTCTCAGAACAAATAAAGAAAAGGCTGCCAGACAAGATTATTGCAGCCTCACTTAGTCACAACTCAAAGCTACCATTCAAAGCTTTTTCGTTGAGAGAGGCGCTTATACATAGGGTTGCGGAACTTTCACAGACCGCTACCACACTTTTCGAATCAAACCAATTGGTTCCTGCCATAATAATGACTCGTGCTGTATTCGAGAGCACAGCAGTTCTATATTGGCTTTATGAGAAAATAAGAAATGTTTCTGTCACAAGAGAACTTGGAAATATTGATGAATTCTTGATGAAATCCTTATTCGGCGGGAGAGACGATAAATCACCGGTCGTAGGTTACAATGTTCTTACCGCGATTGATCACATAAACAAGAAATTCGCATTTTATAAAGAATCCTACGACAACCTTTCAAGCTATGCTCACCCAAATTGGCCTGGATTGATGGGTGCATATAGCAAGCTCGACAAAAAAGAAATGACACTTCATTTGGGAAAGCAAGTTGGGAACGTACCAATATTGGTTGCTTTGCCCTTGTTGGCTGCATCTCTCAAATTGTTCATTCATTACTACGACGATATGGAGAAGTATTTGTTACAATTCAACAAAATATGTGATGAAATGCATGGCAAGTAGCCACCCAACAACCCAATTCAGCCGATCGCTTACAGCGCCGGCTGATTTTGCCCGTTGGCCACAAGGAGATCAAATAATGAATAATGAAGCCAAATCGCATTTACCATCTCTCAAGTCCGAATCTGCCGACTACGTAACATCTGCGGTGAAAGCTCTTGCGGGTGCAGTTCCGTTTGCTGGATCGCTCCTTGCTGAGATTGCAGGTACGATTATTCCGAATCAGCGAATTGAACGTCTCACCAAATATGCCCAGGAACTCGAAGAGCGCTTATCAAAACTCGATCAAGATTTTGTTCGGGCTCAACTCAGTAACGAGAATTTTACCGATTTTTTTGAGGAAAACATTCGACAGGCAGCCCGTTCATTGACTGACGAGCGACGCAAATATTTGGCATCAGCTATTTCAAATGGGTTGTCCTCTGAAGACATTGAGTTCTTCGAATCGAAGCATCTACTCCGCATTCTCGGAGAGATCAACGACGCTGAAGTCATCATTCTACGCTCCCATTTAGTAGCTACGATCGGTGTCGACAAAGAGTTCTTCGAAAAGCACAAGGAAATTATCATGCCTGAACCAGCAACCTTCGGGGCATCCCAAAAAGTATTAGACAAGAGCGCGTTCCACAAAAGTTATAAGGAGCATCTAACCTCTCTTGGGCTTCTGGAACGGCAATATCAAACAGATACACGAACCAAAGAAATGGTAATTGATACTTTCACTGGGGGTCCGAAAATCCAAGGGTATCGTATCACCTCATCGGGCCGATTGTTACTTAGGCACATCGGCTTAGTAAATGATGAAGGCCAACCAGTCAATCAAGGCGACGGGGAATGAGCCTCCGCGGTTTTTTGGAAAGGCTGGTTGCCCCCGCGCCTTATTTCTGTCGTTATGCCTTCTAAAAGGTGCACCAGTGAAGCTAATTCGAATACACTACTTGGATGCCTCAGCAATTGTGAAGTTGTTCCTTCCCGAAGAAGGGAGCACAGCACTACGTAGCTATTTCGACAAAGAGTCAAACTTTTACGCTACATCTCTGTGTTTCGCCGAGGCTCTTGGCGTGTTGAAGCGCTTCTATCGGAAACAAATATCTGATGAACAGTATCTTGCAGCGTGCGATGAGCTTTTAGCGCATGCCGCACATGACAGGATCGAACTAGAGGATGTAGAAATAAAGGACAGGACATTATTTATTGAAGTAGAAGCTCTTGTACGGAAATACAGAATCGATGTGTCAGATGCCTTTCAAATTGTCTCAGTGAAGAAAAATTACTTTTCCCGATTTGACAGCGACTCTAAACCGATCCTAATTACTACAGACAAAGAGCTCGCAGCGGCAGCGCGGAACGAAGGGATAAGAGTCTGGGACTGTGTTAATGAGCCTGAGCCAAACGAACTGTTCTAGGGCCTAACACCTGCGTGCACAAAGACGCCTGTAAACCCGGGCATGTGATGCAGAATGTTATGCGCAAAGGAGAGATCGATGATCATCGAGTGTCCCTATTGCGAGTCTAAAGTAGATGGTCTAGTAAAAGGTGAGCACGAATCATACAATCCCAACGAAGACCCCGGTCCCTTCAAGGTCGTATTGTTGCAGTGTCCTGTATGCAAAAACGTTTTGGTCGGAGGTACCGAGCTAATTCAAGTAGGAAACAACAAGTATGAATGGTCGGACCTTAATAGGTTGTGGCCTGAGCATGAAATTTATGTTGACTGGGATATTCCTGAGATAGCAAGGAATTCATTGATCGAGGCTAGAATCTGCTACAAAGCGAAAGCGTACACCGCGTCTGTCGTCATGTCTGGCCGGACACTAGAAGGTGTGTGCAAGCATCACTTGGCCAAAAGTAAAAATCTTGCCGACGGCTTAAAGGAATTGAAAGAAAAGGGGATAATTGACGATAGACTATCTCAGTGGGGTGAAGAATTGAGGAAGCATAGAAATATAGGTGCGCATGCTACAGATGAAAAGATATCCAAAGAAGATGCGAAAGATCTTTTGGATTTTGTTAACGCGATCTGCGAGTATGTCTTTGTGCTAACCGAAAGATTCAATAAGTTCATGGAAAGAAAAGCAAAGGCATAACAATTCGCTCAAGCTGGACGCAGCAGAAAGCAGCCGCGCCCTTTACCTTTGCGTTAAGTCTGTAGGAAAAGTCAATCTCGATCAAATCCAAAGAGAAGAGGGGCTTCCCTCTGTCTGTATTACATCCCTAATTTGGAGAATATTGAATCACTGTTCTTTCTAACGTTTAATGCACACGAGATAGATTCAGTCTCGTCACTTCCCTTTCTTTGCCATCTTTAAACAAAGTCCAATTTTGGACGATGTGATCCTTATCGACAAATGAAATGGTTAAGGCATGCATATGAGCGTCCTTCTTCGGATTAATGCCACTCCCTTTAGCAAACACAAAATCGAGCGTGTCGGCACCGGCCTTTCCGAGCTTCATAGAAGGTTGATTTTGGAGCATGCAATAGTGAGTCATTGAAAGTTTCCCCTTATTATCATGGTAAACTGAAACCATCTCTTCGGGAGTACCCGGGAAGAGCGTTTCGACAATTGCGCTACCCCCAGCCGTCAGGCGGTACTCTACCCTTACCGTTTGCCCCTCTTTCCCCATGTTGGATGTGCCTTCCCATACACCAATAAGCTGTTTCATGCGTTCATACTCTTTGGAACCGGAATATGGGGCTCCTCCACCTTGCCCCGCATAAGCCATAAAAGAACCTACAAGTAGCAAGCATGCGACAACAACCGATATATGTGTGATCCTTTTCATCTTTATCCCTCCTTTATTTCTTAATCTTACTGTACCTCGAGGCTATCTAAAATCCCTCCTAGAATAAATATAATCATCCATACAGGTCCTAGCAAGAATTTGGACGTGGGGAACTGGGGATGTAATCAAATTTTTTAAATAACTTGATCCTTCGTTTTTGGAAGAGGTTTTGGGGAAGATAGAGTATTATCGGACTTCCGGGATGATATTGCCTCCTGACGGAAAGACCGCTACATCAGCCTGGGGGACGTTGGGGTCAGCCCTTGACACGGGACATAGAATAACAGAAAAGATTGATTAGCCCAACGAACCACTCCAGCGGATGGCTTACAGCCACCGCTGATTTCAGTCGTTACCCCATACAATAAAAACTTGATCATTGAACTTGCAAAATATATAAAAACTTATATAATATTCTGGTAATTATGAAGCCACTGAATTTCGTGGGATCGAGCCTCGATGATCTTCGGAACTTTCCCGATGAAGCTCGCCGTGCTGCAGGCTTCGAACTCCGTGCGGTTCAAAACGGACTTGAACCAAGCGATTGGAAGCCAATGCAGGTAATCGGCCCAGGCGTGAAAGAAATCCGTATCCACGTTTTGGGCGAGTGGCGAGTAATCTATATCGCTAAGCTTCGCGATGCGGTTTATGTGCTTCATGCATTTCATAAGAAGACACGAAAAGCGAGCCGACATGATATTGACTTAGCTCGCCAACGGTACAGGCAGATTGGAGGTAACTTATGAGCAAGACTGTTGTTAATTCTTCTGGAAACGTATTCGTTGATCTCGGGTATTCACCGGATGAAGCTGCAGTTCTTCAAATGCGTGCCGATCTTATGGCCGATCTCCGGAAGTTCATCAAAACCAAGAGGCTAACGCAGGCTAAGGCTGCGGAAATCCTTGGCGTTAGTCAATCTAGGGTATCAGACTTGATCAGAGGCAAATGGGAAAGATTTAGCCTCGAAATGCTTATCACCCTTGCGACGAGAGCCGGTATGCATGTCAGTCTTAGAAAAGCCGCATAGAGATATGGGGTAACAAGACAATCCAGCGGATGAGGTAACCCGCACCGCTGATTTTCATCGTTAAGTCTGTAGGAAAAGTCATTTTTCGTAAACCAGCTATCAATGAAATGAAACACCTCGAATTGGAAAATAGCCAGAATCGGGCTTGTTCTACAGACTCGTTAGACATTGGTTACCTGAATACCAACTCGTAATAACGCTTGACAATAATAACGGCTCGCGTTAATATTTCTTCATGATAAAGAGCTTTCGCTGCAAAGAGACCGAGAAGCTCTTTCTAAGGCAACGGTCACTTCGATTCCCTGCTGATGTTCACCGTATGGCTTTGCGGAAGCTGCTCTTGCTTGATGCTGCGGAGAAATTAGAAGACTTACGTATACCACCAGGGAATCGCTTGGAGAAACTTATAGGCAATCGCCAAGGGCAACATAGCATTCGCATCAATGACCAGTGGCGTATATGTTTTCGCTGGTCAGAAGGGGATGCTTATGAAGTAGAAATCGTGGATTATCATTAGGAGGTCACCACTATGAGGAAAAAAATGCTTGCGCCTATCCACCCAGGTGAAATTCTTATGGAAGAATTCTTGAAACCGCTGGGTATCAGTCAGTATAAATTGGCCAAAGACATCAATGTCCCGGCTCGTCGCATAAACGAGATCGTTCACGGCAAGCGTTCCATCAGTGCCGATACAGCTCTCAGATTATCCCGCTATTTCAACCTGTCAGAACGGTTTTGGCTAAACCTTCAGGCAAGATATGATCTCGAGGTGGAAAAAGACAAACTTGATGACCGAATTGAAGCTGAGGTTAAAGTATTTCAGGTTCAGAGCGCCTAGCAAGGAAATCCAGCCGCTGATAGCCGCCGTTGAGTTCAATGATTAGGGAGGAAAGGTCAAATGTGCTTTCTTTTTATCTTACTTCCGGGATGATATTGCCTCCTGATGGAAAGACTGCGACATCCGCCTTGGGCATCTTTTGAGAGACCTGATTGATCGCTTCCTGGATATCGGGGAAATAAGAAAATTTCATCATCTTTACCTGCTCACGTGAGAGTCCCTCGGTGACATGAACCACCCTAAATTTTTCAGCCAGTTCTTTAAAGTAGACGACTTGCATAATGTAAGAAATTCCAAAAGATTTGAGATGGTCCGGAACATCCCCCTGGATTAACCGACGATGGAAATCACTCGCACTCTCTGCGCTTCCCATTTCCTTGACCAAAGGTAGGATCGAACCTGCTTCTTTCTGGGGGGCAACCCAGATAATGGCGCCTCCTGATCTGGTGCAGAAGCCTGCCATGGTCAAAGCCTTTGTTGCCTGGACTCCCACTTCCAAGGGGAAAGCCGATGTAATGGTCACATCAGCCAATTTCGACAGAGGAATCGTGTAGAGGGATGTTGAATAACGGGAAGCTTCTCTATGTTCAGCGATTGGATCTCCTGCAAAGGCCTTGATGACCTCCTTCTTTTCGTTAATGATGAAATCGAGTTTAAATGAAAGCCTGGATAGACGACCCGCATCTACGATCTCTTCATAAAAAGAATTTCCATCGAGTAGGTTTACCCTGCTATTTCGGTGACGCATCCATGTAAAATGATGACTGGCCACAGAACGATAAGAACATACTCCGGGCATAATGATCTTACATCCCCCTCCGAATCCTGCAACGGGATGGGGCATGCATTCTCCCACACCGATGATCAAATCAGAGAATGCAACGTGTGGGTTAATCTCTACCAATGTTCCCCGATGAGTTTTCCCGATGATGACATTATCAGAAGCATGAGGATTATGAGGGAAAATGCGGCCCTGCAAACGAGAAAAAACTTCTTCCCCCACTTTCTTTTTTAATTGCTCCGATGTGGGGATAGGATGTGTGCCTAAGGAACAGATTCCACTGATCCGATTATCTGGAATGCCGGCGCGGTTAAGCCGATTCAGAATCTCGGGCAATGCCAGATGAACAGGTGTTGGACGTTGAAGATCGTCGAAGAGCAAAACGACATCCATTCCTGGACGTGCCAGCTCTTCGATCTTTGGTGAACCAATGGGATGGTCCAAGGCACGTTTGATTTCTTGTATCGGGTCGGTGACGCCTGGAACAGGAGGCTTATCCTCTGCGGAAATTAAATTCCAGCCTTTCGGAAGCGAGAAATCTATCTTTTTATTGCCATAATTCACATAATGGGCCATGCTCATATTTCCTTTCTTACCTGGAATGCGAACTTGAGTAACTTCAAAAAATATTAACATTTCACTCCCAAAGATACAACCAGGTCTATGGGAGAAATTCATTTTTTGCTTTTTGAAATGGGAATAGAGAGGTATGTCGGGATGTTTATTCGCCTTCGCCAGAATACCCTGCAGTTTACTGGAGGGATGAACGGCGTGGCGAACCGCGCCGTAGCATGTTAGTGCGAAGGCGGGTTTGGCTTCGACGCAATTCCGCTTTGGTACTCCGCAGCTTGCTGCTGGGAGCTTCATTTATAAGGAAGAATAGACTTGACAAAATAGAAAATGCTGGGGTACAGTACCCCTGATGCGAAGGCTGGTGATTAAGGATACTAAAACGATTCGGAGGAGGATTTACGAATATCTTCGAGAACAGCTCCTGAACGGGGAGATCCCCCCGCGTCAGCATTTGATAGAGGCCAAAATAGCCAATGAGATTGGGACATCCAGAACACCGGTCAGGGAAGCTTTTCACAGTCTGGAATTGGAAGGTCTTATCGAATCGATCCCGAGGGTGGGTTATGTCGTAAAGTCCATCAGTGAGCAGGAAGTTGAAGAGATATGTGAAATCAGGATGGCCATCGAAGGGTTGGCAGCTCGCTGGGCAATGGAGAAGGCATATCAAAAATTAGTTGAAGAACTGAAAAAAAATATTTCCATCTCGGATGCGAAAGTGTCCAAAGGAGACGCTAAGGCATTCATAGATCTGGATGCTCGATTCCACGAAATCATTGCCCGATTTAGCGGGAGCAAACGCTTGCTCGAACTGGCCCAAACCTTACGAAGACATATGTTACGATACAGAATCCAGAGTATTTATTCGGTTGATAATGTTCTAAGGGCAATTAATGGCCATAAAGGGATACTTAGGGCAATAGAAAAACGGAATTTGGAAGAGGTCAATAAAGCCATCCGGCACCATATGGAGCAATCCAAGAGCGATATTTTGAGATACGCCTTCAAAGAGACTCCCAAAGGAAAGAGATAATTTTTAATGATCGAGATCAAATTTAAGGGCCGTGGAGGGCAGGGGGCCGTCATTGCTTCCGAAATTTTAGGGAGGGCCTTTTTTTTAGAGGGGAAATACCCTCAATGTTTTTCCGTTTTTGGTGGAGAACGCCGGGGGGCTCCTGTCATTGGATTCCTGCGTGTCGATGAAGAACCCATTCTTTTGAAGTGCCAGATTTATCATCCTGACCAAATGATTATTTTTGATTTTTCCTTAATCGACGAAATGGAAATCCTGCAGGAGCTCAAGCCAGGTGGGTTGATCCTGATCAATACGAATAGGGAGATAGATTCCTTTAAAAAATTGAGAACGGTCAAAGTGGGTTTGATCAATGCCGGTCCGATTGCCAGAAGCGTAGGGTTAGGAGATACCTTCAATACGGTTATGTTAGGAGCCTATGTTCGGTTAACCCATTTGGTAAGGTTGGAGACATTGATTGAGTCAATCAAGACCATGGTGCCTTCCAAGGTGGAGGCAAATATTGAAACAGCCCGTGAGGCTTATCAACAGACGAAAATATATGAAGCAACAGGCATAGGCTGATCATGAAAATAACGGTCGATCCTTCATCTGAATTTGTCATCCCCATCTCTTATGGCAGTACCGAGGTGATCGAAACAGGGAAGTGGGGTTTCCAAAAACCCCACACAGCCTTCATGACAGCCCCTTGTCAGGAGGCATGTCCTGCGGGAATTCATATCCCTCAATTTCTTTATCTCACCCAGGAAAAGATGTACGATGAGGCCCTTTTTACCATTTTAAGAGAGAATCCTTTGCCCGGTGTATGCGGAAGGGTATGCTTTCATCCATGTGAGGCCAGCTGCAACCGAGCTCAATACGATGAATCCGTTTCCATTCATGCGATGGAAAGATTTGTTTCAGATGTGACATCGAATCAGATTCAGAATATCCAACTACTATCCAGCAGAAACTCCAAAAAGGTGGCAGTCGTAGGGGCAGGTCCTGCAGGCCTTTCCTGTGCTTATTTTCTTTCACTTCTGGGATATCATACAACTATTTTTGAGGCCCAGAAAGAACCCGGAGGAGTGATGCGCTGGGGAATTCCTGAATACCGACTTCCGAAATCAATATTACGGAAAGAGATTCAGAGGATATTAAGCCTTCCCATCGAAATGAGGACAGGTGTCAGAGTAGGCAAAGATATCCTCTTTGATGAATTGGACCCATTTGACGCCATTTTTCTTTCTCCAGGCGCTGGAATGAATTCGCCCCTTTTCATGAAAGGGGGAGATTCGGAACGGGTCTGGAAGGGTGGAGAGTTTTTAGAGCGAATCAACTCAAAAGAAAAAATCAATTTAGGAAAAGAGACGATTGTGATCGGTGGAGGCAATACGGCCATGGATGTTGCCCGGTCAGCATTGCGCCTTGGTTCCAAAGTAACGATTGCTTATCGGAGAACCAGGAATGAAATGCCCGCCATCCAAGACGAAATTGTTGAGGCCGAGGGAGAAGGGGTGAGGTTTGAATTTTTAGTTCAGCCGGTGGAAATAAATATGACCAAAAAGAAAAGAGTAGCGGTCACTTTCCAGCGGATGAAACTTACCTCCCCGGATCAAGGCAATAGACCAAAACCCATTCCGGTAAAAGGTGATTTTTTAACCTTGGAGACGGATCGTCTCATCACCGCTGTCGGTGAATTAGTCGACCTTTCATGGATTCCAAAAAAACTCATTAAAGATGATTTGATCGATACAGGTTCAACTCCCAAGATCTTTGCAGGTGGAGATGCCGTTGCCCAGCCGAGAACCATTGTCACAGCCATTGCTTCAGGAAAGCGGGCTGCCATTTCCATCGACTTCTTTCTCCGAGGGGACGATGATGAAGAGGATCTTTCAAAGATAAGCATTGGGGGGAAAGGTTCTCTTTCTATGGAGGCCTATCTTCAAGGTCGAGACAGTGGAGAATGGCCAGAAAAAAAAGAAGTCGTTTCTTATCCGCAGATCAATACCCTCTATTTTGAACCGAGCAGAAGTGTCAGGATGCGGAAACGCCAGCGGAATAAAATTTTGAAGGGTTTTTCAGAAGTCAATTTGGGTTACAATACCAAAGAAGCCAACTTCTCAGCCTCGAGATGCTTTTCCTGCGGAACGTGCAATTACTGTTACAATTGCTATTTCTTCTGCCCTGAAGGGGTCATCTCACTCAACCCTCTTGATAAGACAAGAGTGGTTGACTACCTCCATTGCAAAGGATGCGGGACATGCGCAAAGGCCTGCCCGAGAAGTGTCGTGGTGATGAAGGAATTATCATGAGGGAGTTTCTAACCGGAAATCATGCCGTTGCCCACGCGGTTAAACTTTGTCGCACTCCCCTGATTGCCGCCTACCCGATTACACCTCAGACAGCCATCTATGAAAAACTTTCTGAATGGGAAGCATCGGGTGTGCTGAAAGGGATCATGATGCGGACAGAGTCCGAGCATTCGGCGATGGCCTCATGTATCGCAGCCTCCTTGACCGGAGTGAGGACCTTTACAGCGACTTCCTCCCAGGGGATTGCCCTCATGCATGAGATGCTCCACTTTGCTGCCGGCTGTCGTGCTCCAGTCGTTATGGCCAACGTGAATCGCCTCCTGGCAGCACCATGGGGATTCTGGGCCGATCAGTTGGATAGCCTTTCACAGAGAGATACAGGATGGATCCAGTTTTATTGTGAAAATGGCCAGGAGGCCTTGGACACTGTTATTCAGGCTTATAAAATAGCAGAGCAGGTATACCTTCCAGCGTTGATCGCTCTGGAGGCATTCTTTGTTTCCCACTTTATGGAGCCTGTGGACATTCCGGAACAGGAACAGGTCGATCGGTTCCTTCCCCCTATTGATCTTCCGCATAAGTTCGATATTGACAAACCTGGTTTTCTCGTCCCGGTGGTCTCATCAGAATTATATTGGAAATATAAACATATGGCCCAAGTTTCCATGGACTCTGTAAAAGAAATTGCAGTGCAAGTGGATCAAGAATTTAAGAAAGATTTTGGAAGGGGCTATGGGATTATTGAGCCTGTCATGCTTGAAGATGCAGAGGTTGTTATTGTGACAGCAGGGTCCATTACAAGCACGGCAAGGCTGGCAATAAAAGATCTTCGAAAACAAGGGAATAAGATTGGTTTACTTAAATTACGCCTCTTCAGGCCTTTTCCAGCAGAAGCAGTCCAAATTGCCCTCAAGGGGAAGAAAAAGATTGCAGTGATCGATCGAAACATCTCTTTAGGAAGCGGTGGAATATTCTGTCAGGAGTTGAGAGCAGCTTTGATTCATTCTTCTGACCATCCTCTGACCTACAGTTATATTGCTGGCGTAGGAGGGACGGATGTTACTCCTGAAGTGATTCAAAAAATTGCCTTGGAAGTGATGAATCGTGTTGACCCATTTGATCAACCCATCTGGGTGATGGAATAGTAAAGAGGAAAGCACCAAATTCCAAATACCAAATAACAAATAAATTCCAATGACCAAAATTCGAAATTCATACACAGCGTCATTAATCTCAACAGAGCACGTCATTCCCGCCCCTGCTTTCGCAGGGGTAAACTTGTCCCCACAAAAGTGGGGAGTGGGAATCCAGGAAAACACTGGATTCCGGGTCAAGCCCGGAATGACAAACTGCACAAGATTTACGTCGTTATGTATAAAGAAGGCTGTTTTGATCATTGGAGATTGGAAACTGAGATTTATTTGGGATTTGAGGTTTGTGATTTGGGATTTCAAACCCGTTCTTGACGAAACCAGGAATCATGGAGTAACTGTATGGTTTCATTGGAACAGCAGCCCAACTTATTAAGACCAGGTCACGCAGCTTGTGCTGGCTGTGGCCTTGCGGTCGCGATGAAATTGGTTCTCCAGGCCATGGGACCTCGAACCATTTCCGTCATCGTTCCGTCCTGTGAAGGAGCGATTGGAGGTGTGTATCCTAACACCGCCTATGGGGTCTCGACCATTCATTCTGCTTTTGAGATCGCTGCACCGACTGCCGCGGGGATAGCCAATGGTCTTAAGATACAAGGGAGAACCGATATCCAAGTCGTGGCCTTTGCAGGAGATGGGGGAACGTTTGACATCGGGTTACAGTCTCTTTCCGGGGCGACAAAGA
>Ga0315282_10010807_pt1 | contig 14249 bp, 11 predicted proteins | sample YL17G07_20_MG_FD_203693 | JGI IMG/M metagenome (GOLD analysis project Ga0315282, IMG submission 203693) | Sediment microbial communities from Yellowstone Lake, YNP, Wyoming, USA - YL17G07_20 | ecosystem: Environmental > Aquatic > Freshwater > Lake > Sediment | place: USA: Wyoming | collected...
GGGCAGAGATAGATGGCATTCGCTCCCCATTTCGATTTGACGGAGTAATGCGCCAGGCTATCCATCAGCTAAAATATAGAAACCTCAGAGCCCTAGCTATGCCCCTGGCTAAATTGTTGCAGGATTATCTCCTCACCAACCCTATGCCCGGAGAGGTTCTGGTGCCGGTGCCACTCCACCAGAAACGAGTAAGGGAGCGTGGCTACAATCAATCCAGCCTGCTGGCCAAAGAGCTAGGCAGGCTCACCAGCTTACCTGTAGTCGACGACTGCCTTATCCGAAAGCGACATGCTCCTCCCCAAGCCAAGACTTCAACCGTGGCCGAACGGCGGAGCAATGTAGCCAATGCTTTTACCTGCCGCGACCACAGGCTACAGGATAAACAAGTACTGCTCATAGATGATGTCTCCACCTCTGGGGCTACCCTTGATGCCTGCGCTGCAGCGCTAAAAGCAGCCGGAGCTACCTCGGTGTGGGGGCTAGTGTTAGCCAGGGAGAGCTGAAGTAACCGGTTAAGAAAGTCAAAAAGGCTGCCTTTTGACATTACTCCCTATAGAGCTAAGATAGTTTTTGGCTGCCTGAGCATAAGGTAGGTTCCCGCTTCTGAAACCGCTCCCTGGCTATTACCATAGCCCCTGTAATCAAAAATAAGGGTGTTAACCCCCAATTTTGATGTAAAGGGAATGTAGATTGTCTAAACGGTAGCTTATATTGCCAGTATTCGGTAAAGCACTATTTTATGTTAACTTTGAATATCTTCTGGTCTAGACTCTCTTCCTCCCACGGTCGCTTATAGACCAGGGTTATCTCAGTCTCGCCTGTCTTCAGCGTCTTAAACCGGAAATAATCAACACCACCAGCACCGACCAAACCCTGTTTTGCCTCCTCACCCAGCTCATATGTTTTTTCTACCAACTCAAGTATATTTTCATCATGGCTTTCTTGCCAGCTATAGCCGGTGGTTGGATTAGAACCAAGGGCGATAACAAATTCCTGATTAACGCCAATGTCTATTGTCTGCCCTGAGTCAGAATAGGTTTTAACCTCCCTGGTGCACCCAGCCATTAGGCAAATAGCTACCACCGTAACCAGTATTAAAAACTTTTTCATTACATCTCCTCGTTATCAATTGTCCACTATATTATAACGTAAATGATGGGAAAAGGTTAGGGTAAAAGGGTCATTTATTAATATGCATAGTAGAAACTTTATGTAGACGTCACCGATAACTCGCTCCGCTATCAAACACCCCTCTTATTTTCAGGTTCAAGAAATTATCTTTGTATTTCTCAATCAGCCCCTCATCAGCAAAGCTGAAGTATTTGTTGCCACCTATTATGATATGGTCTAAGACCTTAATCTGAATAATATTCCCGATAAAGACCAGGTCTCTGGTAATCTGTTTATCACCCCTGCTGGGGGTAGTGTCACCTGAAGGATGATTATGGACGAAAATTACAGCGGCACTGCCATGCTTAATAGCTTTTTCTACAATCTCACGGGGACGGATGGGGATACTCTCCAATGTGCCTTCAAAGAGGTCTTCGGTGTCAATAATCTGGTTTCGGCTATTTAGATAGATAGCCTTGAACACCTCTTTCTTGAGGTCTCGCATTGAGTAGTAGAGATAGTCAAAAACCTCATGTGAGGATTTATAAAAAGGCTGCTCAATAATCTTCTTTTTAAGAACCTCTGCGGGCAATTCGCGGAGAACCTTGATGCTAAATATAGAACGGGGCGTAAGCCCAACTCGCTCAAGTTCCTGAGGGGAAGCAGCCAGGAATCCACTGAGGTCCCCGAAGCGTTCCACACACTCTTTTGCCAGCTTCCGATACCCTTGGTAAGGTGAGACGAGGCTGAACAGTAACTCAAGGGTTTCTTGGTCGCTCAAGCCCTCAAAACCTGACCTGGTAAAACTTTCCTGTAGCGCCGTCACGCGCTTTCTTGATTTAACCCGTGGAGTCGTCTCCTGCCTCTCTCTTGGGCTTACTAATACCCACTCGCCTGCCCGCTTAATGAGAGCGAATGGGTGGTTACGCATCACATCTATGGCTTTGGCTACTCCACATGTATCAAGCAAATAAGTGCAAATAACTAGCATATGATTATCGCCAATAACAGTGTTTAGCTTTTCTTCATAATCGGTGAAATCCTCCCAATTTTCTTCTCCAAGCCAAGCTATATTACCACTTATTCTTGTGCCATCATAAGCTTTAGCCAGAGATTGATCGAGTTTGTTAATCCAAGCATTAAGAACCCTTTGTGCGTCAAAATCGCCACCCTTGAGATACCATTCGGTATGGGGAACAATCTCTATCTGTCCCCTTTCTAGGTATTGATTGAAACTAGGTATAGCCTTTCCCATTGCTTCCCCGGCTTCTTTTCCATTAAGAGGCTCCGAAGTAACCCAAATACAGAACTCATTATTTTCCAATCCTGTCTTGAAATAAGGCACCAAAATATCAAGTAATTCTCGTTCAGTCTCATAAAATAAACATAGGTGCGTGCCCCAAGGGACAGCACCTATCACATCGCTCCCCGTTTGTCTAGCCCTTTCTTCCATCTGACACCCTCCTCAGAAGGCTATCAGGCGTATAATATATCCCCCCCTTTTTCTAATCACCTAATATCAACTTAGATTATTAATAAACCTTTTGAGAAATACTGCCAACTGTCCATTTTCTATTGTAACTATCAGGGTGCTCCAATCCTCACAGAATATATTATAGCACACTTGCCAATATCTGTCAAGATAAATGCCAATTGGGGACAAAACTAACGATTATTGTGATACTTCTGTATCAAAGAATGACACTTTTCTATCAATTGGGGACAACGGGCTTGGTGCTGCTTGTGGTTATGGGAGCCAGGAGGCTTAGGGGGTAAATAATTTAGCCCGGTATAGCCTTCGCTTCGCCTCAGATACCCCTCTTATTTTCAGGTTCAAGAAATTCAGTTCGTATTCCTCAATTAGTCCTTCACCAGCGAAGCTAAAGTATCTATTGTTGCCTATTATGATATGGTCTAAGACCCTAATCTGCATAATACTTCCAGCATAAACTAGGTCTCTGGTTAACTCCTTATCACTCTGGCTGGGCTCGGGGTTGCCTGAAGGGTGATTATGGACAAAAATTAGAGAAACAGCATTATGTTTAATGGCACCCTCTATAACCTCACGGGGGGAGATTGAACTGCTACTTATTGTTCCTTCAAAGAGGTCAGCGGTGTCAACAATCTGGTTTTGGCTATTTAGATAGATAACCTTGAACACCTCTTTCTTAAGGTCTCGCATTGAGTAGTAGAGATAATCAAAAATCTCCTGTGAGGATTTGTAGACGGGCTGCTCAATAATCTTCTCTTTGAGGAACTCTCTAGCTACTTCCTGCACCAGTTTGATACCAAAGGCACTATGGGGACCAATCCCATCTATTTCTTGTAGCTCTTCAGGAGGAGCTTCCAGGACGCCTCTCAGCGTTTTGAATCTTTTGATAGCCTCTTTTGCCTGCTGTTTACAGTCCTTACGGGGTGAGCCCAAGGTTAGGAGCAACTCAATAATTTCATAGTCGTGAAAGCCAGCCAGCCCCGACTTAATAAACTTTTCCCGCAATCTTTTTCGGTGTCCTAGTGATATATTATCTGAAGGCATTTGGATTTTCCCCTTTGGCTATTCTAGCACCAAGGGGCAAAGGTTTCTAGGATTATTTATCTACCTCACCCCCTTAATATTTATTCTGTAACCCACCCCCTTTATCCCCCTCCCTTGGTAAGGGAGGGGGAAGAATATTATAAGAGAGGCTTCGCCTCTCTTTAGCTCTCCTTTATTACCTGCTCCTTTGAAGGAGAAGGGGAAGAGATTTTAGAGAGGGGGCTTCGCCCCCTCTCTTATTTAGGGGGATAGGTTACCAAACAATCTCTTAACTTTATCACAGGGACAGAGCGTGAAGATTCAGGTAGTATGACTGATTTAGGTAGTGGTCTCTAGCCTTAGCCCATCTTCGCCCACCAGCTCTACCAGCCGCTGATGAAGTTCGGGACAGTAGTCGGTGCGTATATTGGACAGCTTGAGGTTAATAACCCTTTCCTCATTGGCAACACACAGGCTGACCTCATCCCGTCCCGGGAAGTCCTTCAGGATGTCAATCAATTTATGCAGATAGGCTATATCACTATCCTTATCACTGGTCTGACTGATGCTGATTACCAGTTGGCGACTTTCGGCAGGTGCCGTGTAGGCTGCAGCTCCCTCGGCTACTATTGGCAGCTTAGTAGGTTGCGAAGTAATTGCTTCTTCACCTCGGGCTGCCTCAGGTTGGTAGTGGCGCACATAGTCACAGTTTAGCTGCACCCGGTCATCCCTTAGCCTTACCTCACCCTCAACCAGTAGTATATTCCCTTCCTGCCATAGGTCTCTGGTATTGGTATAGACCTTGGGCCAGACCATAACCTCAATTCTGCCATCAAGGTCTTCCAAAACGGCACTGGCAAAGGGGTGCCTATCTCTGGTGAACAGGTGATGAACCGAGGCTACCATTCCAGCGACAACGACAGTTTGCCCTACCAGCTCGGCATCAATTTGACCGCATAAAGTGGTATTCTCTGATGCCACCTTAGTGGCAAGTGAGCTGAACGGGTGCTCAGAGAGGTATATCCCCAATAGCTCCCTCTCCCAGGCTAGCTTCTCCTTAATAGAGGTGTCAACGGCTTTAAGGTCAAGGCTAGGCATGGGAACCGGCATTGCCTCCCCCCACAGGTCAAACATAGCAGATTGCCCTGTCTCCCGTAGCCGCTGCTCCCGTTGAGCCAGAGATAGGATGCGATTAGCGTTGTGGAGCAGAGTCCCACGACTGCCCAGGCAATCCAGAGCGCCAACCTTAATCAGGCTTTCCAATACCCGCTTGTTTACACCACCCAGGTCGCAACGATGGCACAGGTCTTCAATAGATTTGAAGTCGCCTCCCTTATTGCGCTCAGCAATAATAGGTTCTATTGCCCCAAGCCCCACATTCTTGATAGCGGTTAGCCCAAAGCGGATGGCTGAGGCATTGCCTTTACCATCCTTTTCTATAGAAAAGCTGGCTTGACTGCGGTTTATATCAGGCGGTAACACAGTAATGCCCAGGCGGCGGCATTCAGCAATGGCGCTAGCTACCTTCTCTGACTGTCCAGCATTGGTAATCAGGAAAGCAGTAATATATTCTGCCGGGTAATTTGCCTTGAGATAGGCAGTGTGATAAGCAATGAGGGCATAGCTGACACTGTGAGCCTTATTGAAGGCGTAGCCAGCGAAGGGCTCAATGAGGGCAAAAACCTCACTGGCCACCTCAGCCGAGAATCCCTTCTGCTTAGCGCCGGCAATAAAGCCCCGCCTTTCTTTTTTCATAACCTCAGGAATCTTCTTGCCCATTGCCTTGCGGAAGATGTCAGCCTGCCCCAGGCTATAACCAGCGAAGACCTGGGCAATGAACAGCACCTGTTCCTGATATACAATCACCCCATAGGTTTCCTCAAGGATGCTGCCCAAAGCCGGGTGGGGATAGCGGATGGGCTCAATGCCATGTTTGGCTTTGATGAAGGTAGGGATATGCTCCATAGGTCCGGGGCGATACAGAGCTATCATAGCCGCAATATCGCTAAAGGAGGTTGGTTTAAGCTCCTTGATATAGCGGCGCATGCCAGCCCCCTCCAACTGAAATACGCCGGCAGTTTCTCCTGAGGACAGCAGCTCAAAGGTCTTAGCATCATCCATCGGGATACGGTGCAGGTCAATATCAATGCTACGGTTTTGGTAAATAATCTCCTTTGCCTTACCCAGGATAGTTAGGTTAGCCAGACCTAGGAAGTCCATTTTCAAAAGACCAATTCGGGCAATGTCTTCCATAGTGAACTGGGTCATAGCTATGGTTTCACCGTTACCTTTGCTTACTCGCTGCAAAGGGACATATCTGGTGAGGGGCTGTTTAGAGATAACCACACCGGCGGCATGAGTGCTGGCATGGCGAGCAATACCCTCTACCCTCCTGGCTGAGTCAATTAGATTACGGACTATGTTATCCTCATGGTAGATATTCCTAAGTTCACTATTCCCATCCAGGGCTCTGGCTAGGCTCATACCCGGGGCAAAGGGGACGAGCCTGGCTACTCGGTCAACATCACTATAGGGCATACCCAGCGCCCGACCTACATCCCTGAGGGCTGCCCTGGCGCCTAGTGTGCCGAAGGTGATAATCTGGGCTACATGGTCTCGTCCGTATTTCTGTGACACATACGATATGACCTCGTCACGGCGCTCATCCTCAAAATCTAAATCTATATCTGGCATCTCCTGACGCTCTAGGTTGAGAAAGCGCTCAAAGACCAGCTTATTCTCAACAGGGTCAACCTCGGTAATACCTAAACAGTGAAGGACAAGGCTAGCAGCAGCACTACCTCTAACCCCAAACAGGATGTTCTGCTTCCTGGCAAAGGAAATGATGTCCCAGACGACAAGGAAGTAGTTGGCAAACTGAGTCTGCTTTATTACCTCCAGCTCATAGCCAAGTCGCTGCTCTATCTCCGGGGTAGACTGGGGGTAGTATTGGGGCAAACCCTCATAACAAAGGTCAGCCAGAAACTGGTCGGCACTCTTTCCCTCAGGCAGCTCTATCTCAGGCAGGTGAAGGCGCCCAAACTCAAGCTTGAGGTTGCACATTTCAGCAATGCGCTCGGTGTTCTCTATTGCCTGAGGAATATCTTTGAATAGCTCTGCCATCTCCGAGGGGGCTTTGAGGTAGAAAAAGTCGCCTGCCATCTTCATCCTCTTGTCATCATAGATGGAGGAGTTAGTCCCAATGCATAGCAGCAGGTCGTGGTCTGAGGCATCCTCCTGGTTGACATAGTGGACATCATTAGTTGCCACCAATGGAATATCCAATTCGCTGCTCATAGATATGAGACCCTGGTTTATTTGCTCCAGCTCAGGAATGGGGTGTCTCTGTATTTCCAGGTAGAAATCGTCAAATGTTTGCTTATACCACAAAGCAGTCTGCTTTGCCTCTTGGAGGCGTCCTTCCAGAATGAGCTGAGGAACCTCACCACGGATACATCCAGAGAAGGCAATAAGACCTTGGTGATATTCCTTTAGAAGCTCTTTATCTACCCTTGGCTTATAGTAGAAACCCTCAAGGTGGGCTTTGGTGGTGAGCTGGATTAAATTGCGGTATCCGGTCTGGTTTTTGGCTAGTAGAATAAGGTGGTAATTATTCTTATCACTGGCATTATGGCTGAAGCGGCTATTTTGAGCTACATAAACCTCGCAACCGATAATAGGTTTTATACCTGCTTCTTTAGCTGCCAGATAGAACTGAATAGCACCATACATAACACCGTGGTCAGTTATCGCCAGGCTATCCATCCCCAACTCCTTGGCTCGTGATACCAGTTGAGGGATGCGACACATGCCATCAAGCAGACTATACTCGGTATGGATATGGAGGTGACTGAACATGGCACCTTCTACACTTGGCTTTTGGGGTAATTATAGCACAGGGTTAGTTTTTGAGGTATTCTTTTTAGCCCTGACAGTGTAGAAAATAACAATAAATTTATTTAGACTGGGTAGCAACCTATTCCCCCTTCGCCCCTCTCTTATAAACTACTCCCCCTCTCCTTTGAAGGAGAGGGGGATAAAAGGGGGTGAGGTAGATAATACTATGCTTTCTAGCATTAGCGGTGTAAAATCTGGTAGGGATTTTGGGGATAAAAATGAGGACCCTTATTATTGCTGCTAAGTGGCTATTTATACTCTGTCTGCCCATCCTGCTGCTTACGGCTAGCATTGGCTGGGCAGTAAATAGCCAGTGGCTCTACGAGTATGGCTTTGAGAAATACAATGTTAGCCAGAATACGGGTATAGATGAAGTGGAGCTGGAGAAGGTAGCTACCGGGCTAATTAGCTACTTTAACTCGGGTGAGGCAAATATCAGCCTGATGGTGATGAAGGATGGCAAACCATTTGAACTGTTCAACCAGCGGGAGGTAGCCCACCTCAGGGATGTAAAGGGGCTGATTCGGCTGGACTATTGGGTGCTGCTGGGGACGCTGATTTATACCCTGAGCTATGCCGGCGTTTGTCTCTTCTGGCAAAGAAAAAAATACTGGCGCCGATTAGCATGGGGGGTGGTTGGTGGGGGTAGCATTACTTTAGCCTTGATGCTGGCTCTAGGCTTAGGCACACTCTTTGGTTTTGACCAGCTATTTTACCAGTTTCACCTCATCAGCTTCACCAATGAGCTATGGCAGCTTGACCCAACCAAAGACTACCTGATTATGCTCTTCCCCCAGAGCTTCTGGTATGACGCCGCTTTATTCTGTACTCTGGCGACAGCCGGTCTGGCTATAATCGTGGGTGGGGTAGGTGGGGGGTATCTTTTGCAGACTAAAAAACGAGGAGACGTTATAATCTTATGAGGTAGAATATACAATATAGCTTTACTATCTTAGAAAGAGACCGACTGAGATTTTGCTAAGGCACTCAGAAGGTTTAGCAACATGCAAAGGCAAATCTTTCCCTTTACACTTCTTAACAACATCATTATCGTTAGTAAGGAACCAAGATGCGTTAAGGACTATAGCTTCAGCTAAATGACGCCTGTCAGCAGCGTCACTAAGATTTAGTATTCTTAGAGAATCTTCAACTTGACTGACCTCTTCCTCGTCAAGCGGGAATGCTTCAGTCCAAGCACTCTCCTTCCATGCTTGCATAAATATTGGATACGCTTCTTGTTGCCCCCTGGTTGGCTGACCTGCATTCAATTCATCCCACAAACGGGGTGTACAAGCATAAACCCAGTTCCCAAGTTGATCCAAGAATATAAGTTGCCGCAAGGCATCCAGTTCCCGCTTTAACTTCGGGTCACTTACGGGGCATTCGCCAGAAGACCCCGAGATTTCTCCAAAGATATATCCCTCGTAGTCTATAGTATATTGCACAATCATGGTGTCTAGGTATATTAACATTGCACAGCTATCCCACAGACCAATATTATATGAAACGTAATCGTCATCTCCTCAACCCTATTCAACCCATTCACCACCTCGTTCTTTTCCCTAATTCCCAGTTTAGTCTTATTTATGGCTTTGCTTAAAAGCTCAATTGACTGGTCGTAGGTTTAACGAAATAAACCGAAACCTTCAATCTAATAACGGATGATTCTGATTATCAGCAGAAGAACCGGGGGACCAAGCAAGGACGAAAGCAGAATTACAGCAAGGCTTGCCCCGGCAAACTGCGCTATAAAGGCAATCACAGTACCTGCAACTGTGTAAAACACAATGTTCTTGGTTAACATCTTACTATATAGACAAACTCAGAGTTCGCCCAATCCATTGTGGCTTGTCATGTCTAACATTTAGCCTAATAGAGGGCTATCTACTTCTCACCATATTTAATCTATTAAGCGCCTCGTTCTCTTCTCTACTGCCGAGTTTAGTCTTGTTTATTGCTTTCCGCAAGAGTTCGATAGACTGGTCGTAGGTCTTGCGGTCAACGGGGTAGGGGATGCCGTCCTTGCCGCCGTGGGCGAAGCTGTAGCGGGCAGGGTCTTGATAGCTGGGGGCAACTCCATAGACCAGCTCGGAAATAAGGCTCAGGGCACGGATGGTCTTGGGACCGACTCCCTTTAGCCCTAATAGCTGCTCAAAGTCGTGTGGCTGGCGGTCGTAGGTGCTGACCAGGATTCGACTCAGACTATCGGGGTGAAGGTCACGAGTGCTCAGGTAGGGGTGGGCAGGCAGGTCAAGGGTCTTTATTCTTTTCAGGTCAGCCAAGATGTTCTGGGGCTTTTCCTTGGTGGCTATATCAGTAATAGTAGTTCGGGCGGGGTTACTTTCGCTAGCAACCAGGTTTAGCACCTGCCCTCTTGCCTCAGACAGGATGGCAGAGTGGGGCTCATTAACAAAGTCGGATACTTTTTCACCCAGCCAGTGATAGCGGCGGGCATAACGGGTAGCCTCGTTCATCCCCTGCTGAACCACTGCCCACGAGCCACTGGTGGTAAACAGGAAGCTATGGTGGTAAAGCTGATAGCCATCCTGAACAGCAGAGCTATCTACCTTGGCTGACATCCGGCTGGCATATATCAAAGGGGTGGGGTTTAGTGAAATTAAGTTTCCCCAGTCTTCTATCTCTGATGGGGTTCGCCGTGAAGTCTTGCCCTTACCGCCAGCTATAAACAAGCCCAGGTCTATTTCCAGCCCTTTTATCGCTTCCTTGAGAGCACCACACAGGGTGGTGGTAACACCACTGGAGTGCCAGTCATAACCTAGAATGCAACCAAAAGCCTGAAACCAGTAGGGGTGTGATAGCCGCCTCAGCATCTCTTCAGCGCCGAAGTCGGCAACGATAGCAATAGTAATCTCTCGAGCCAGCTTGACCATACGGTCAAAGAGCCAAGGTGGCACCTTGCCGTAGTGCAGTGGTAGATTGGCGATGCCGGTTCGTCTGGGCATAGTGGTGGCTGACATACTCCACCTCAATTAAAGGCAACTATCGCAACTAGCACACTCACCATTATTAAGCAACTTTTATAGCCCCTCCACAATCCTATACATTTTCTCATAAGCCTTCCCAAAATCGGGGTTACCTTCCTCAAGTCTATTCCTCAAGGCATTCATTCTCCGTACAAATTCCTGTTTGTCTCTATTTTTTACTAAATCAGCCCACGCTTTCCCTCTTCTTTGGAATAGTTTCTCAATCTCCATCATATTGGGTAACCTCATCTGTAAGGAGGCATAAAGCTCTGGGTCTTCTGAAATAACGCTTTCTACCAGAGTTAGCAACACTTTGTAGGTAATGCCACTAATTGCGTCCATCTGCTTTAACTTATCAAAGCTTAGCAAGGTATCAGCTGAAACTAGAGCAATAAAATGAGAAAGCCCGAGCACGACCGCCATCATTTCATCATGTTCCTGGGGAGTCATCAAAGTGACTTTAGCGCCTCTAATTTCTAGATACTCCCTGATTTTTTGAGCCAGAGTTCTCTCCCTTTCATTAGTAGGTGTCAGAACAAAGTTTTGATTGGCGATACTCTTGGCACCGGGACCGAATACCGGATGTGTTCCTAAGGTCAATCCGGTTTTTATATGCTTATGCATTGTTTCCACGGGAAGCACCTTGATAGATGTAATGTCTATAATGACCTGCTCAGGACGCGTATAGGGAGAGACCTGTTCTACGACCTCTTCAAAATTGTCTATTGGCACTGAGAGCAAAATCGCATCGGCATTCTTAACTGCGTCCACATTAGTGGCGACCTCGACACCCAGTTGCCGCTTGGCTTCCAGCAGCTTCCTTTGGTTTCTACCGGTTATTATTACCTCTTTGCCCTCTTTTAACAGAAGGTTGGCAAACCATCGCCCCATCTTTCCCGAGCCGCCAATTATTGCTACTCTCATGTGTTCTTCCTTGTCAGTTTGTGACTATTTTAACCCCATTCTCCAGTTTTTACCAGTGAACCTCATCCCCCTGTGTCCCCCTTCCCCTTATTAAGGGGAAGGGGGGAATTAAGAAAGAGGGGTTTAAGCCCCTCTTAACATCCGGTTGTTTGCTTGAGATATTTTAGAGGTTCTCCCAATTTCCTTGGTAGCCCGCATTGGAAGCGTTCCGAACTGGTGTTTGAGAAGAAGGAGTTGATACCGGCTTTGCAGCAGATGCTAATCGCTGGCTCTGATCAAATAGAGTAACTGTTTGGAATCCTCATATTTTCATGTCATTCTCATATTTCTTCCAGTATAATATTGATATGCAGATACTTATCGTTGAAGACGAAGAAAAAATCGCCAACTTCTTGAGGCGTGGTCTTCTGGAAGAGAGCTATGCTGTTGACACTGCGGCCGACGGAGAAAATGCCCTATATAAATTCGATATTAATGAGTATGACCTCATCATTCTGGACCTGATGATACCCAAAGTAGATGGCATAAACGTATGCCGTAAAATCAGGGAGTTCAATACAAGTATCCCCATCCTAGTACTCACAGCCAAAGATGCAACTGAAGATAAAGTAAAGGGACTTGATGCGGGCGCAGACGACTATATGACGAAGCCTTTCTCCTTTTCTGAACTTTCCGCAAGAGTCCGGGCTTTGCTTCGGAGAGGCAAAAAAGCGGACCCCACAATTTTAACGATTGACAATCTATCGCTCGACCCGGCGACAAGAACTGCGAAACGCGGGAATAAGACGATCGTCCTGACTACGCGGGAATATGCCCTCCTTGAATATTTTATGCGTAACCCAAATCGAGTCTTAACAAAAACAGAACTATTAGAACATGTGTGGGATTATAATTATGATGGGCTCTCCAATATTCTGGAAACGTATGTAAAGTACTTGCGAAAGAAAATCAAGGTGCATCCAGAAGAGAAGGAACTTATCCATACGATGCGAGGTTCAGGTTATATCTTAAGGTAAAAAGATAATGTTTAGAAAAGCAAATATTAAACTTACTCTCCTTTATTCCGTCTTGTTTCTTGTTTCATTTTGGGCATTCAGTATTGGCCTCTATATCTGGATGGAGAATTCCTTTGGAGAAAGTTATATTAGCGAGGTACAACAGCAGGGTGAGCCTGAGTTTAACGAACAAGACATAGGTATTGCAGCTATCGCCGGCGATGTTGCACTGAACCGGTTAAGAAATACTTTACTTATCCTCAATGGCGCAATGATAATCATTATCCCATGTGTCGCCTGGCTTATGACCCGACGTACACTTGCGCCCGTGCAGCGCATCCACGAGCAACAGAAGCAGTTTGTTTCCGATGTAGCCCACGAACTCAGAACGCCTCTTTCAATAATGAGTGGTCAGTTGGAAGTTACGCTGAGGAAAGAGCGTACACCCACAGATTATCAGCAAGTTCTCACCAGCAACAAGCAGGAAACGGATCGTCTGATTGAACTTGCAGAAAACCTCCTGTTCCTGGCAAGAGATGACCAAGGACGACAGGCTATCGAGTTTGAGAAGGTGGATATAACCGACCTGATCGGCAGTGTTATCGCCAGCCTCCAGACCGAAAGCACAAAAAAGGAAATCGCGGTACATTTTGAACCGGAAGAGGAACCGACGTTTACCCGGGGTCAGCCGGACATGCTCAGACGACTCTTTTTTAACATCATTCATAATGCTATCCATTATACGCCATCAAAAGGAGACATTTTAGTTTCCCTGTCAACTGGTAAGCAATACGCACAAGTTAAAATAAAAGACAATGGAATCGGCATATCGCCAGAGGACCAGGAAAAGGTTTTCAACCGTTTCTATCGTGTCGATGATTCCCGCTCTCAGACAAAGGGTTATGGACTAGGTCTGGCTATCTGCAAATCAATTGTTGAATTGCACCGCGGTAAAATAACCCTTCGCTCGGCTTTGAATCAGGGCTCAACATTCACCATCTCACTTCCCGCAACGAAGAATTAACTATCAGACTATTCTCACGTTCTTCCCATCTTGGTCTTGGTATACTGATACTATCTAGAAGGAAAGGAGGTGAAAAGCAATGCTGAAGAAAGTGCTGACCGGAACCGGTATCGCCGTCGTGCTCGCGATAGTATTTCTCCTAGGTAGTCTTTTCGTAGGGACTGTTTCTGCTCAACCACAGGGCAACACCGACGCAACACAGACCGCTGTCCAGAGCGTCGATGAAGCTGCGGTAGAAGGTCCAGATTTGGACACGGTCGAAGAGCAGGTAGGTGACCAGTCCGAACTGGATGATGATACCGATGAAGCTGCGGTAAAAGGTCCAGATTTGGACAATGTTGAAAACCAAGTGGAGCAAGATGGTGAATTCGATGGTGAATTCTGAAGTCCAGTCCCCGTCCTATATCGGCAGCATTACTGTGGACCAGACGCAATATGCGGGCGGTAGCCCTCTTTTATTTATCTTCCCCCTCTCCTCCTGGGAGAGGGGGATACAGGGGGTAAGGGTTAACCTTTAAGCTAAAAGTGAGGCTATCTAAAAACAGCTACCTTGCTTTAGGGTATGAACCTAGGACTTTTACAAAGAGTGAAGCTCCCTCTAAATACTCTAGGGCCTCCCGGCATGCCTTATCTTCCCGATGACCCTCAAAGTCTAGATAAAAATTATAGTCCCAGGGTTTTTGCCGGGTTGGCCTGGACTCGAGCTTCGTCAGATTGATATTTCTAACCGCCAGTTCTTTAAGAAATTCATACAGTGCCCCTGGTTTATGCTTCACCGAAAAAACTATGGAGGTTTTGTC
>Ga0315282_10010808_pt1 | contig 14248 bp, 19 predicted proteins | sample YL17G07_20_MG_FD_203693 | JGI IMG/M metagenome (GOLD analysis project Ga0315282, IMG submission 203693) | Sediment microbial communities from Yellowstone Lake, YNP, Wyoming, USA - YL17G07_20 | ecosystem: Environmental > Aquatic > Freshwater > Lake > Sediment | place: USA: Wyoming | collected...
AAGGAACAATGTCACTCCCTCTTTCGATACAAAGGCAAAAAACCGATTCAAAAAAATGAATGGCTTCTCGACCTGGTGATTGGGTCTATTTTCCATGAGGCCATGAAACTGAGAGAGAATATCTACCAAATGGAGGTCTATCGGCCCAGGTATCTTCAATACAAATCGAAGTTCGGAAAATCCGACTATGAAAAGGACTATCTTCAACTATTTGAGCGGATCATTCAGAAGGCCAAACAGGGGGTGTCTGAAGGGATGCTGGAGACCCGATCTCTTTTTAGCGATGCGATGGCGCAACTTGTCGATCTTTTCAAAAAGGGGGGTAAAAATACATTTTTGGTCCGTTTCCTCCTCGAAAATCTAACTCTTCTCCAGAAGGTTTATGGCCCCAAAAAGACGAAAGTAATTTTCAACTTGATGTTTGAAAAGGGGTTTTTAGACGCCTACCGGTTCGCTGGTGTGAGTTATCTGCGGAGTGAACATTACGACCTCTCCTCAAACTATTTTTTAAAGGCCCTGAAAATGGACCCTCATCATGAGGGGCTCCAATTCCTCCTGAACTTCAGCCTCGGGATGAATGAGTACTATAAGAATGCCTATTCAAAGTCCTTATCCTATTTTTCCAAGCTGGCTCGGGCCAAATTAGATGGAAGACTGAAAAAGGAGTATTTGAGAAAAGTCGAAGAAGTTTGCAAAAAGATCTCTTCCGACCTGAAAGAAGAAAAGGGTCTCAAAGCTGCAAGAGAAGCAGGCTCCCTTGCTGATCGAATAAGAAAATGTTACGATGAGCTTAAAAGGAGTTCTTGAGATGCCTATTTATGAGTATCGCTGCGGTCAATGCGAGAGCGAATTCGAAAAATTGGTATTGAATACTTCAAAAAAGATTACCTGTCCTAAATGTAAGAGCAAAAAAGTTCATCGGGTGATGTCCGCTTTTGCTTTTTCTGTCGGTGGAAAATTTAAGAGCGCCGCCAGCTCTTCCTGCGGAACCTGCTCGGCCACCACCTGCTCCACCTGCGGCTCTAAATAAAGGGTTCACCCCTGCCTCCTGGACCCCTAAATTAAAGGTTGGTCAGGTGCCTTCTCATCTCCATCTCCTCCCTCAACGAATCATCTTCTCCGAGTTCTTTTAACGCCTCCTCGATCGTCTGAATCATTTTCCCCTTATCTTCGGGGAGCTTTCCGTGGAGGGGAAGGAGATTGGAGATATGGTCGCTTAAGAATTGAGAGGTCACGTGAAGCCCTTCTAAAAGCAGTTTTGTTTCCTTTAATATCGTTTCTGTTGAGGCCGCTTGGAAACGACCACCGATCATGGCCTCGTAGAGCGGAGAGTTGGGTTGCGGAACACAGGTACGAACACGGATGAAATGGGGATCGATTCGATTCAACACCTCTGCGGTTCCGCTGGCATGCTGTTGCCATTTTTCTTCACCGCCAATCCCCAACAAAACATACAAAGAATACTCAAACCCAGCTTCTTTCGCTTTTCTCCCAGCCTCGGCCATCTCTTCCGGAGTCGCCCCTTTTTCAATCTCCTTAAGGAGCTCACGATCGCCGGTCTCAAGCCCGACATGGAGCCTGGTTAAACCCGCTTGACGGATTTTTATCAAATCCTCTATAGGTTTCTTTGCAATGGTCTTGGCTCGCGCATAACTGGTCACCCTTTCGATATGCGGAAAGGAGGAAAATAACGTGTTCAGAATTGTGACCAACGTTTCGGCCTTCGCCACGAGACTATTAGAATCTCCGATAAAAATCGTCTTGATCCTATCCCCATAAAGATCGCTTGCTGACTGGATATCTTCAAGAATCTCTTCGAGCTCCCTTATTTCAAACTTCATCCCTTTATACATGGAACAGAATGTGCACCGGTTCCACGGACATCCCCGGGTCACCCTTAGAAGAAGACTGTTTGCCTCGCTGGGTGGTCTGAAAGGTGGAAAGTCGTAATCTCTTCTTCTCAATCCAAATCTGCCGATCGTCATGATGTACCTCCATTGAGTGCCTAAAATTAGAAGTGCCTAAAATGCCTAAAGTTAAATTCAAACGAAAATAGAATCCTCTCGATCCTTTAACTTTAGTCACTTTTCACTTTAGACACTTTAGTCACTTTCTTAAAATATCATCGATACGGAAATCCCCTTTTTTTCAAGCCGCTCCTTTAACTCCATTCCAGCCAGATGAAAATAATCCTCTTCCAAATAATGATCCAATTTGGCCTTACGATAAATCGCCTTCACCTTATTCGGATAATTCATTCGATCAATAAGCACTTCGTCAATCAACCCGTCGAGCAGCCCCACAAGGTGCTTCGGATTGAGAGGAAGCATCGGGCCAATAAAGGCATAGGTCCCAATCTTTTCTTGACGGAGGGTCCTCAGGGCTTTGACTCGAGACAAGATCGAAGGAGAGCAGGGTTCAAAGATCTTCTTGACTTCCTCATCATGGGTGGTAATGGAGAAGCCTACTTCAATTCTTTTGAATTGTTTAAGTAGATCCATGTCTCTCAGACAAAGAGGGGAACGGGTCAATAGGCTTACCGAAAACTGGGCATCCAGAAGTGCCTCCAAACATTTTCGAGTCAGCTGATACTTTTTCTCGACAGGCTGGTAGGGATCGGTCACTGTACTGAGGGCAACGACCCCATGCCTTGCCCTTTTTAACTGTTTTCTCAGCACTTCGGGCGCATTCATTTTAACATCGACGAACTCTCCCCACGGTTCCAGGTGACCGGTGAAACGCTTCATGAAACTGGCATAACAGTACCGGCAGCCATGACCACATCCTACGTACGGATTGACGCAGTAATCAAAGCCGGGGATGGCTGTCCTGGTCAGAATGGTCTTTGCAAAAATCTCTTTGAGTTTCATTCTTTATATTATAACGGACAGACGAAGAAACTGAAAGTCTTCCCCGCTGGCGTGGGGAAGGAACAACCGGAAGTTTATCAGGCAGGGAGGTTAAATAAAGGCGAGTGAGAATTCGAAGTCCCTTTTAACGGAAAGGTCTCATTAGAGTGCGAATAGACTTGCTCAAAGAAACCGAAAATATCTATCTCTCCTCTTTTGGCTTTCTGCCAGAGATCATAAAGATGGTGCGTAGTGATCAAACTCATATTGTGCCGGCTTAAGAAATGGCTTAACTCTTTGGAGATATGGCTGACCTGGCCCCTCTCAGAAAGAGGGAGGCGGATATGGGTGCTCGCAATAATCAAGGATTTCTCGTCTTCCCTTTTTTCTTTCTCAAACTGCAACGCCCGGTTAATCTTGGGATGGCTCCCCTCCACCTCTCCTTCGCTCATCAGAATCTGTACCCCAAAAGCCATACGGCTTTCGGGAATTTTCACAACGCGGTCCACGGATTGGTAGTTGACGCCGGTAGATATCTTGAACCCCAGATCCTTGAAGATGGAATGAACGGTATCGATCAATAACAACTCGCTTTTTGGCCAGAGCAATGATTCAATAATGGAATAATCCTGATCTTTGATCGCTGTAGATTCCTTCTTCGTGGCCTTGCCGATTTCGGATTGCAAAAAACTTTTTCGTGCCGTTTGGTTCTCCGACTTTCTTTTTTCAACCCGACTGACAATGAGCATTGCGATAAGACAACCCAAAGGGATGAAAAGTTTCAATTCCTCAGGAAATTTGAGAGCACTATAGATGGCAAAAGCTGCGAGTAAAAGCTGTACTATACCTAACATGCTTTCTCCGCCATTCTAAAAATTAAATGAAAACAATAAGTTAACCCATGTCTACATTGAGCAATTTCCATACCAAATCTAAAGATATTAAAAACAATTATGATTTCAATAAATTAGCTTACCATTCCCTCACCCTCTCGTGAAGTCAAGTATGACAATATTGCACGATTTCAGCGAAAAGTGTCACGTTTTGACAAGAAAAGACACCAATTTTGGAGCACTTAAAGGGGGGTTAGTTCAGGTATGCATCTAAAGAGAGGATGGCCTAAAAAGATATTCAATCGTTCGGTTCAACATCCTCGCTCCCTTCACCTCTGTTTCGAAGAGAGGGACAATCGCCCTTACCTTGTCCCCGAATATCTTCCATATCTCAGCCATATGCTCATCTTGCATCTGAACTCGGTTCAAGACAAACTCTACAGCATCTTTTCCGACCTGATCCTTCTGAATGACTCCGTTGACCACTACACCGCCAACGGGAATTCCAAATTCGTGGAACCAATTAATGAAGCGGGTGATGACAGCAATGGGAAGGCTCTCAGGGAGGGTCACAAAAAAGAAAGCGGTGAGGGCTTCATCGGTTAGGAGGTTTTTTGCATTGCCCATTCTATCCTTGAAACTTAAGAGGTAATCCAGGAGAGGGTCTTTTTTTTCTTTCTTCGAGAAAGAAAGCAACTCTCTCAGCGATTTTGCTTCCTCCCGGCTCTTCAGCATCTTCTCCACCCAAAGGGAGTAGACCTTCGACATTCCGAGAAGGCGCCTCGCATTCGCTGTGGGAGCCGTATCGAAGACATAAAAATCATATTCATCCTTGAACATGAGATCGACCATATTTTCAAACATAGCCGACTCTTCGAAGGCAGGGTTCATGGTGGCTGATTCGATAAAATCCTCTGCTTTCGTCGTAATGTCCGCAAATTTTAGAAACCAGTTGATCTTTTCGCGGATTTCTTGTTTTGAGCGTTCGATCGTATCTCGCGTATCAATCTCAAAGGCGTAACACTTCTCTTCGTCGCAGACGATGGCTGCCTTTCCGAAGACATCCTTTTCCAAGAGATTGGAAAGGCTATGAACAGGATTGGTAGAGGCCAGCAGAGTTTTCTTCCCCTGTTTGGCTGACCAGAGAGCTGCTGCCCCTGCCATGACTGTCTTTCCCACCCCTCCCTTTCCTCCAAAAAAGATGTATTTCAGTCGGGAGTGATCCTTCATGAACTTATCCATATTGATTGTAATTTGGTTCACGGTTTTACTCCTATTGGCCCTTAATACAAAGGCATTTTTTTGTGTTACGACATTGTAGCACGGGATCCCCGATCACGCCGATCAAACGGTACGTTCCGGGAACGTACCCTACGGTACCCGTAAAATTATTTATTGCGTTTGCATTAGTCATTAGTCATTGGTCATTGGCTGTGGGTTATGAGCCATGCGTGATCGACCTCGGTCGATTCATCCAAACATAGCTTTGGCCATCTTCTCAATCATTGCAAGACCAGTTACATCTCGCTCCATTTCAGGGACGGATGCCAAAATTTCTTTTCCGAAAGTCGTATCAATCACCTTCAGGTAATGTTCCTCCATCGTGATACGATTTTTCAAATATTCGGGAATATTTTTCCCTTTTAAGTCAGAAGGCAAGACTCGATTGATGATATAACCGCTCAAAGGAACATCAAATTTAGCAAAAAGTTCTGCCGCTTTTAAGGTGTCCTTAATGATCAATTCCTCAGCTGTTATGACAAAAAAGAAGGCCGTTTTTTGTTTGTCTGTCAAAATGCTTGACGATTTATTGATGCGGTCCTTGATGTAAAGGAGCTCATTTAGGATGGCGTCTTCATCCAACTCCTTCTCCCGCTTCATCACAGCTGCCACCTGGTCATATTCCCTCATCTGTTCTCGAAGACCAGTGATCTTGCCGATCCAAGCGTCATAGACGGATGCCATGCTCAAATAGTAAAGGGCATGGCCTAGCGGCACCAAATCGTAAATATAGTAGTCATAGCCACCTTTGACGACGATATCAACTACCTCATCAAAAATGGCGCTCTCTTCCATCGCGGGCTCAGCCGCAGCAGCCTGGATATAACTCTCGACCTCTTCTGGAATCTTTTCCATCCCGTACATATCGAAGATCTTCTGCCTAATCTCCTGCTGATATTCCTTCACACGCTTATCAGCGTCAATCTCCTGTGCATAAAGATTCGGCATGATCTCTGTTGGCCCCTTTCCAAAGATATCCCTTTCGAAGATATCCGTTAATGAGGCCTGAGGATCAACGGAGAAGACCAACACCTTTTTCCCTTTTTTGGCTAAGTAATAGGCGGTCGCCGCGGAGAAAGTAGTCTTTCCCAAACCTCCCTTTCCGCCAAACATGATGTACCGCCGATCCGGATACTTTTCAAATATATCTGCTAATGGAATGTGAATCACCCCTTTCTCTGTTATCGCGTTATTGAGTCACTTGGGCTTGTTGAATTGACCGTCTTTAAACCCAATAAACTCAATCAACCCTATAAACCCATTAACTGGCATCTCATGCCAAGCCATCCGTAAAATCTTTTTCCCTCAGCATTCTCCGCTTCCAGGTAGAAATCTGGGGAACCACGTAAGGAAGCAATCTTAAGGAATAGTATGGGGGAAGGATCGGAACACCCAGCATATCACCCATGGTGATGAGAATGAACAGGTGCTCCATGCTCGCCCTCGACTTCACTGCAAAACGGGCCGAGTCATGAGCCGCCACCCCATAGACAATCTCTTTAATCGCCTGAAGAAATCCTCCTCTTTTCTTTTTCTCCTCTTCCGTCATAAAAAACCACCCTCCTAACTTTTTTAAGTTCTGAAAATAACGTAGGGGAGCCCCTCTGTGGGCTCCCATATCAGGGCGGCCACGCCTGCCTTCCGGTAGGCAGGGAGAGCCGCCTCTACAACTTTGTACTTTAACATAGAAATGTAGGGCCCGCTCGCCCCGCCTGTCGGGAGGCAGGTGAATCTCCCCGCCCACAGGGCGGGGCTTGCGGGGCACTTGCCGGCCAACGGGCCCAGTATCTCTTTGTTACGTTCTTATGAAAAATTATTTACTTTGAGCTTTCAGCTTTGAACTTTTAGCTCTCAGCTCCTCTTACGCCTTCGCAGGCGCAGGCACAGCCTCTGCCTTTACAGCTTTATATCGGCCAAAAGCCTTCCATCCTTCCACTGCCAGAACGATTGCGGCAATTACCAGGAATATCGCAACCAAAATCATCAGTATATTCCCGATATACGCCTCTCCCTTAACCTTTCCCAAATAAACTTGCTGAAAAAGTCTCCAAGCAGTAACGACAAGGGCAGCCGTGGTCGTGAAAAACATGAAGATCATCGGGTAAAAGGTCCACCCGTATGGTTTCCCCTGAGACATCAACCATGCCGTCATCAGCATCAGGGCTAGAGAAGCCATCAATTGGTTGGCCCCCCCAAAAAGGATCCAGAGATATTGCCACCATCCTGTTAAGATCAAGACCAGTGTGAGAAGGCTTGCAATAATGGTCCCAATATGGGCGTTTTTAAAGATGGGACTGATATCCCCCAGTATCTCCGATGTGGCCACACGCATAAACCGGATGACCAATTGCAAGATGGTGACTGCCAGGATGATCAACATCACGGTGCCGTAAGAGCTCCCGATAGCGGCAGGAAGCCCCAAAGCTCCTAAAAATTTTGACACTCCAGCTGCGAAGACGCCAATAGGTCCCTTAGCAATGGCTGCCGCATATTGGGAAGAAGACGCGTAAATCGTTCCAGCAATGACAAGGGCAAAAACAGCGAGCATCATCTCTACAAACATCACCCCGCCTCCCACTGGGCGGGCATCTGTTTCATACTCTAACTGCCTCGCTGTTCCTGAACTCGAAACGATACTATGCCATCCGGAGATAGCCCCGCAACCAATGGTCACAAACATGATCGGCCAGAGAGGCCCAATTCCAATATTAAAGGTTGTGTAAGCAGGAAGGGTAAAATCAGGGTGGAGCACAAATACTCCAATGATCCCGAATAAGAGACCCAGGAAAACGATATACGATGCGACATAGTTAATCGGAAGTGCAAACCTCCAGATCGGTAAGACCGCTGCAAAGTAGCAAAAGATAAGTGCAGCGATGGCCCATACAACCTTGCTATTAGCAATTCCGGCCCCAAGGATACTGTCAGAGGGGGCGACCGACCCGAGCCATATTCCGAACAACGTAATCACAACACAGACAACGGTGGTCAGGATAATATCTTTCTTCCAGCGGTAGATCATTTGTCCAGCAAGAACTCCGCCGATCGTTAGAAAGAGCCATGCCATGGGAGCACTTTTCAGCCCAATGGCTGCATTGACAACAATGGCCCCAAAGGCGCCAGCGACGAGAAGCAAAAAGAAATAGATAAAGCAGAGAAGAATAATCCGAGCCTTCGGCGAAATCAATCTGTAACTTAACCCACCAAAGGAAGCTCCTTCATTTCGCATCGCCACCACAGCACTCGAGTAGTCATGGACCCAGCCAATGAAGAGCGTACCCAGTAAAATCCAAAGCAATGCAGGAAGCCATCCCCATTGGATAGCAAGGATAGGTCCGATCACCGGTGCCGCGCCAGCAATCGATTTGAATTGGTAGCCGAAGAGGATGTTCTTGCTCGTGGGCATGAACTCCACCCCATCCATATACATTTTGGCTGGAGTGGCCCTCTTCGGGTCGGACTTAATAATTTTCGTATCCACGTACTTTGAATAGAAGCGGTAACCGATAAAAAATACAATAAACCCTATGATGATAACAACAACTGAATTCATGATCTTACCTCCTTGTGGTTATAAAACCACCCTTGAGATATTTTCCGAATTCCCCCCCACCCATATTCCTTAACCACAACCACGCGTGACGCGCTCTCACCTCCTTCAATTTTGGATGACCTAATTATATTCAAATAGCTTTTTATGTCAACCCTTCGGTTTACTCCACGTTGAATTTCAGCGGCGCTTGCTCCCTCTTCCCAAATGACTAGGCTGAGCGGCTTCGAATGGGTTAAATCGAAAATCATTCAAAACACCCCAGCTGGCACTGGCTGATTTTGACCTTCACCTCATTCAGGATCTTCCCCATCTCCTTCTTCGAGATTCCGAAATCCTCAGCGATCTTGAAGCACATGGCACAGGGGAGTTTTCCATCCTTTGCTTTTTCCTTGATCAATTCCTCTATTTTTTTTCGATCCATAATGAACTCCGTCTAACTCAGATAGCCTAATATCAAACGTTAAAGCCCGGATGTCAAATGATATTCAATTGACAATGCCAAAAATGTAGGACTATTTCACACTTGCCAGCCCGCGCGGGTAGGGATTTTGATGGTCTAATCCTTCTTTTCTCTGGAAATATAAATCCCATATTCAAACCCGTCTACCAACGCAAGAAAAGAGGCCCTATTGATATTTTCTGAAAATGCCTTCACTCTCCACGCATCCTTCCCATTGCTGAACAGAATCTCCACTTCCACACCCGCTGCGGTTCCAGCACCCGGATCAAAGATTCTGGAGCTGAAATCGACCAGCTTCACCCCGTCAATCTCGGGGAAGATCGATTTGAGCGACTTTTTCAATACCTTGGCTAAGGCATCCACCGGCCCCACCCCTGTGTCCGCTTCATGCATCTCTTTTCCGTTGGCCCGAAGCATAATGGTCGCCTCAGGTTGAATGCCGTCGTCGATGAGTCGATAATTACCGATGATCTCAAAATGGGGTTGATAGCCGGACATCGACCTCAAAAGATTTAAGATCTTTGTCGCATCCTTGATTTTTTCCTCGACCAATGTTTTTCCCCAAGAAAGAAAATAACGTGTCCCGTGTCCGGAATAAAAAACCGTAGTTAAGAATCTCTATTTTTCTCCAGAAATTCACCTCATTACATTAAGATTCTTAAGAAATGTCAAGAAAAATTGTAACACAGGAATCAGCGAACGATGATATTTGACCGTAACTCATCTCACGTGTTATTTAAAGGGAGGGGAAAAAATAATTTACGGACACACGACATGAATCACGTCCTTAAAGAGGAGCGCCAAAATGAAACTCAGCGGAGTCATGCCACCCATCACAACACCTTTTCAGGATGGGAAATTCGCATCAGACAAGCTTAAGTATAATTTTCAAAAATGGAACAAGACGGGTCTTTCCGGTTATCTCGTCCTGGGGTCGAACGGAGAGTCTGTCTACTTAAACGAGAAGGAAAAAATTAAAGTCGTCGAAGTCTCAAGAGCGTCTATCCCCGGGGCAAAGATCATGATGGTGGGAACGGGAATGGAATCAACTCAGGAGACCATTCGCTTTACCAATCAAATAGCCAAGATAGGTGCGGATTGTGCCCTCGTTGTCACCCCTTCTTATTTCAAGGGTTCGATGAAGCCACAGATTCTGTACGATCATTTTGTTGCGGTTGCAGAATCTTCCAAGATTGGAATCCTGATTTACAATGTCCCACAATTTACCGGAATCAATTTAGAACCGGAATGGGTCGTCAAGCTTTCAGAGCACCCCAATATCGTCGGGATGAAAGACAGTTCGGGGAATATCGGCCAATTGAGTGAGATCATTCATCTCTCCGAGAAAGGATTTGCCGTCTTCGTAGGTTCGGCACCCGTATTCTTCCCCGCCCTTTGCGTGGGGGCAGTGGGTGGAATCCTGGCCGTGGCAAATGTGGTTCCTCAAGAATATGTCCGGATTCAAAGCCTTTTCGACAAAGGGAAAATGAATGAGGCCAAGGCATTACAAAATCAATTGACCCCCCTGGCCAAGGCAGTAACGACAAGATATGGGATTGGCGGCTTAAAAATCGCGATGGATCTGGCAGGATACTTCGGTGGAAATCCAAGATCTCCGTTAAAAAGGCCAGGCAAACAAGTTGAAGAAGAGTTGAAAACGCTATGGTTACAGCTCAAGAAGTAATCTCCTGCAGCGGTCATTGCTCCAGGATTTCCTTTCTCACGATATCTCTTAGATGGGGGAAAGAATCTTTCATGTGAGGAAACTCTAAGGCCTCAATAAATTCTCTCTGAAAATCTGCTTCGATGGTCAACTCTATGTATTGGACCTTTCGTGCAGCGGGCTCGCAGCGGGCTCTTGACACCCGATGAATTAGCTGATAACTTTAGAACTATGAATTTTATCCCATGATTACATATTCGGCAGGGACGGAAATTTCTACCGGCAATTTAGCAAAAAAACAGGGCTTTACAAATGAATTTCGTGCCCGAGTGGCCCGGGACATTTTCAGGGGATAAAACTCCCTTTAAACTAATTTTGGAGGAGGATATGAAAGTCAGTCAGGATGACATCATCGACAGGATTGAAGAGCTCAAGGAGGGGGAATCATTGAAATTCAACATCCCTGAGATTTTTGGCGGCGGCGTGGCTATCATCGGATTTAACCCGCAGAAGGGCGGGAAAAAATATCTGCTGCAATTAGAAAACGGAGGCAGTGCAAGTCCTTACTGGGACACAAACAAACCCAAGGACCTCGCCAAATGGGTTGCCGATCGCCAGGGCGATCTGGTTTAGGGTTTCTCCTTGCGGGAGAGGGGTCGATCTTCGGAACGGCGTAGCCTTATCCGTTGGGGAATATATTTTCGAACCCTTTTATGAACCCATAGATGACGAATCCTATGATTGCGAAAACGATTCCGGCGCAGATAAGCAGTATGGTATTCGGAGGAAGAACGAACATAGTTTTTTCCCTTTCGGATTTGATGTGATTTGCTCGGTTTCCCTACGAAAAGAAGCCACCGACAGCCAAGAATGTACCAGCAAAAACGCCCAGTGTCAAGAAGTTTTTGGGAAGTTTTTGGGAGGTTGTTTTTGGGAGGTTTTGGGGAAAATAAAAAAACTTGACATTTTCGAGATAATTTATTAAAAAGTCGTAAAAGTGTAATGAATAAATCAGTTTAGTTTGGGTCCAGGGATATTCTAATATCTCTGGAGGTTAATAATCTGGATAGTCGGGCCGCTATCCGAAGCCAATAACTTCGGACAGCGGCTTTTTTTGTTGAACAAGAGGAAAAAAGTTTAGACGGCAGTAATAAAGGTGCGAGAGATGGAAGAATGACTTGACGGAACGGATTATGACCTAATTCCGTCCAATTGGAAGAATCTGGGTCCAGGGATATTCTAATGTCTCTGGAGGTTAAAGATCTGGATGGTCGGGCCGCTATCCAAGGCCAAAAGCTTCGGATAGCGGCTTTTTTTGTTGAAGAGAAAGGACGAAAGAGATGCCAAGAAGCTTAAATAGAATTCCTGGGAGCGATCTACAGCGACTTAGGTGCGCTGGAACACCGATCTCATTTGAAAGGGGGTGAATTATTGGCAGATTACTGTGTTTGACCTTGGTTTCGAAACCGCGAAAAAGCCAGGTAGACAGAAATCACAAACATGACGGAAGGGAGAGACAAATGGAAGAAGCGAAAAACGATCAAAAGACAAGTGACATTAGGGTTAAAAGAAAAAAAAGGAAATGGCTCAATGCCTTCGGTAAGTTTTTGATGTACGGAGGCTTCATGTTGATTATAATGCTGGGCTTTATCATTTATATCGTTATCAGAATTCTCATTAAGTAAATCCAGCTAACTGCGATGAGGAAAGCGCCGCATGTAGTGAAGACTTACAAGGTTCGACAGTCTCTGACTCTGGGGGATAGTTTCCTTTAATTCGGGAAAGACCCGTTTTTTTAACTTGACAGCCCCGTTCGCCCCTTAATAAGATTGAATGAGATCAAAAAAGCCTGCAAAGGAGACTCAACATGCACTTTATTACATTCTCGAGAAAAATGGGGGCCAATGGAACTGCGATCGCGAAACAGGTTGCGGAAAAAATGGGATACAGATTCTACGACACGGAGGCCATTGAGAATGCGGCGCGGGAGATGGGCTTTCTGAAAAATGTCAAAGAAATAGACGAAAAAGCTCCTTCCCTATTCCAGCGGCTTTTTTCCCATAAACCCGCAATTGAGCTTGATCGTCTTAATTCTGTAGTTTACGAATTGGCCGGCCGGGGAGATGCAGTCTTTCTAGGTCGAGGGGGCCAAATACTCCTGCGGGATTTCAACTGTGCTTTGCATGTCCGGGTCACAGCTTCGCCTGAAAAACGTATTCAAAATCTGGTTGAAAGGGGCATGCATCGAGAGGTGGCTTCGAAAGCAATAGAGGACAGTGACCATGAGAGAAGCAGCTTCATCCGATTTGCTTTCAAAGTCGATTGGGATAACGACGATCTTTATGACTTAGTACTCAATACGGACAAGGTTACCGTGAAATTGGCTGTGGAAACCATTTTAACAATGGCTTGTTCCAATGAAATCAGGGCCTGTTCCGTCGATGCGATGAAATCTTTGGAGATGATGGGTCTTCAGACCCGCGCAGAGGCGGCTCTTATCGAAGCCGGACTGACCTACGGGCCTGCCGGTACCTATATCCAGGTTCAAGTGGAAGAGCCTGGAAAGGTCCATTTGACCGGAAGAGTGGACAGCGATGTGACCAAAAAACTGGCACAAGAGATCGTTCTGAAGGTGAAGGGAACGGGCTCCGTCGACAACCGGATCATGCTTGCTCCAGCTGACCGCCATGCCTAAGAGGTATTGCGGATTTCGGAATGCGGATTGCGGAGTTTTTTGTGATTATTCAGCCATTGGAAATCCCCCCCCCGTCCTCCCTTTAATAGGAAGGAATTTGTAGCGCCCTCGTTTACCGGGGGCGCTCTACGTCGGCAATAAATGCCGACGCTACAAAGGACAAAACGATCTTTCATGCCTGCCCCAGGGGATCTGTCAAATACCTGTCCGGTTCCAACTGTGCAGGGTCAGGTTCTTGAACCTGACATCGGGGTTTGTTTTGCGGATGACGGACAGGACCTGCTGAAGGTCCCTGTTTCTGGGGATTCCGAAGAGGTAAGCCTTTTCCCGCTCCAGCCGAAACCGGATGAATCCGAGCGGGAGGTGAGGACCCTCCACCACCGCTATCTTTGTGGAATGAGTACGGATGAGTCTCCTGAAGCTGAACAACTCTAACTTCCCATCATCGTTTATTTCCACCTTGTAAGAAATTCCCAGGGAAAAATACCAGGTCATGACGAAGATAAAGGCAACCATGAAGAGCTGGGCCCAATTGATCCATCCCTTTGCTCCCATGATAAAGACGGAGATGACTGTCCAGGCGAGCAAGATTAAATAGAAAAGGGCCACATAAATTGTGGGCGCCCGGTAAACAAAAGTCCTTGTCGAATCAGGAGAATTCTTCAACATTGCCTAAAAAATAACCCTGCTATCACCCTCTCCCCTAGCGGGAGAGGGCGGGGGTGAGGGGGGAACTTAGCATGTCCACCCCCACCTCAATCCTCCCCCGTCAATGGGGAGGACAATAGTTAGTAGAAAAGGGAGGAGTTATTAGATGCTGAAACGAGTTCAGCATGACAAACCTGGCAATTTCTCCATTATGACACAGTTTCCTTGTCAGGGATGAGAGAGAATATAAACACAAACGCCCCTTT